>Ga0209429_10000599_pt1 | contig 23874 bp, 34 predicted proteins | sample BarGraNGADG00212_3_FD_184493 | JGI IMG/M metagenome (GOLD analysis project Ga0209429, IMG submission 184493) | Arctic peat soil microbial communities from Barrow, Alaska - Barrow Graham LP Ref core NGADG0004-212 (SPAdes) (version 2) | ecosystem: Environmental > Terrestrial > Soil > Wetlands >...
CATTTAGAATTTGTGATGACGGATTATTATATAATAATGGTAAGCGAGTATTCGCTGCACTAGATTCATACATGGTTGGTACAATCTTAATAACTAGCGTAAACACAAATCCACAAACAATTCTAGGCGGAACTTGGGTTGCAACTACAACTGCAAGTGCTACACTATTCGGAATGACGTTATATGGTTGGCGTAGAAGCGCATAAATACCCCATAGGACCTCACAGGATGACCTGTGCTGCGTTCTAGGGCAAAAGATGAGTATGTATATGTCTGAAGAAAAACAGTTAACGTCGCAAAATAAAAAACAACTAACAAAAACAGGAAAAAGAAGAATGTCAGACAAATTATCTGCTGAGACAGAAAACGCACTATTAAGAATGAGAATGCAGATGGCTGAGGACATTACACTCGCTATAGAAAAACAAACAATAGCAATAAATTGCATATTCACTGAAAATAAATTAGAAGTAGAGGCAAGATTCGCTGCACTTAATCTACGTATAAGTTGCGTTGAAACAAAGGCTAATAACCTACTTGTTAAATTCGCTGCTTTAAGTGGATCAATAGGTGTAGTCGTTTGGGCTGCTAACAAGTTCATACAATAATACGTTATCTTATAATAAAATAACCCCCTGCAATAATTAGGGGGTTTTTTATTTGGCACTCGATGGCGCTCTATATTTATTTTACTTGTTTATTTTACGATTGTCAACTAATTTCTTAGTGCCGGTATATCATTGCGTGAAACATTTGCCCACACACCATTAGTACCTTGAACGGTTATCCATTTAAGCCCAGGTATATCAAGACCAGTCGCGCCCATTACAGTTAAACCGACACTTTTAGCCTCATCTTTGGTTATATCCTCTTGAACTAATACGCGTACGGTACCAGAAGAAACATTTTCAAAACCATTTATATATCTTATGTTTGAACCGTCAGGTTGATTAGGGTCGGTCTGAAGTTCATATAAACTTGTAAACCCATATGTATCTTCAAGAAATACTTTTTGTGTTTCCTGTGCTAGATCAACTTTAACTTCTTGACTCACTGTAGTTTCCTTTGTCTTAGTTGTATTTTGTTTTGGTGCAACTGCACAGAAGAATATAATCATTACTATACTCACTACTATTACTGCTGCTATTATATCTGCTACCTTTTTGTCCATATTAACTCCTCATTTATTTGTTCTCTTTCTATTATACCATAAATAGTTTTTTAGTGTCAATACAAAAGACCGACATAAAGCGTATAACAATATATCGGTCTTTTTCTAAAAATGATAGGCTGAACAAACCTATAATCTTATTATATCACATTATGGTATAATAGAGATATGGATAATGAGGTAAAACTAATAATTGAGATACGTAGATGTACTGTGTGCCACTGTTCAGAAGACTTAGTACGCTATACAAACCACGTAAACAAGGGTGTTATGAGACGCTACTTTATTTGTCGATCACATAACAGTGCTAGAAACATGAAACACTATTATAAAAATAAATTCAAAGGAGTCAAATGATGTTTTTCAAAAAGAAAATAAAAATAATCGAAAAAAAGTATTGTTCAAAATGTAAATCTACAGAAAATCTACAAAAATATTCTTCATATATGAATATTAATGGAGAAAAAGTGCAATATTACACATGTGCATCATGTAACAGTGAGAAACATATGAAATGGTACAATAACGGTAAACAAAAAGACGCACAAATGTACAATAAACGTTACGAAATGAAGAAAAAGGGACTAAAATAGCGTTTATGCTATAATAAATATAGAACAAAACCTGTTCTATTCTCGTTAGAAGATCAGACCCCCCTTGCTTAGGCATAGAGGGGTCATCTTTTTTATTGAAATAGTTGTCAGGTAAATAGCATACTTATTTTTTAAGTCAACACTTGTAATTGTAGTGAAATGTTTCAATAGTGTATAATAAGAAGTACATAGATTTTCTAGCGAGAATTTATCAAAGGCATATCGCGCGTTAGACGAACACCAAACAAGGTATAGTAGTCGAAAACAGAGAGGGTGCAAACCCCTCAATAACCGTGAAGCAGTTGGCTATCGTATAACTAGCAAACACATAGTGTTCAAAGCGGTTGGCGAACAGGTTGAGTGATATGTTTGAAGTAAAGGTATGGTGTCCTTAGATAAGCCCATACCAATGTTTAGTAGATGCGCTTCAATTGTTGACGGGAACTCGGAACTCATTCGGGAAATAAACCAGATACATTAACCTGCTTCTTTACGAATAACAACTCTATAACTTAGATTGCGTAAAGATAGTAGATTAGTTGTATCTAAAAATCTGGAATCTTTTCAAGAAATACAAAATTACTTAGGGGTCGCACAACTAAATAAAATAACCTTTATATCATTAGAAGTTCCCCTTCCCCTGTTACTAGAAAGATCCAAAAAACAGCATATACGTGAGGTTTCGAAGAAACCGAGAGTGCGAAGCACAGTAGTTACTAGAACATAACATTTATCTTCTATATTATTTATGATATAATAGTGATATAAGAAATGAGAATACATGAATAACAAATATTATCTATATATATTAAATTTAGAAGACAAAAAGTTCTATATAGGTGTCACCACTAAACTATCTGATCGTTTAGACCAACATAATAATGGTTATGGTTCTAAATGGACTAAACTATATAAACCTATTTCGGTGTTACAAACTAAAGATTTGGGTTATTTAAACTATCACGAAGCATCTTTATATGAAAACCATGTTACATACCTATATATTAAAAAATACGGCACTAGTCGTGTTAGAGGTGGAAGTTTTTGTGCAGTAAAACCATCACCAAGAAGTGTTGCTATAGATTTGAGCAAATTTAGAAAATTATTTGATAAATAAGGAATAAAATGAGAGACTTTAATATACAAAAGCAACCAAAAAAAGTACAAAACGAAAATTATTGGCGTTATAAAAAGAAAACAGCACCAGAAGATGAATTTGCTGACCTAAATGGACCAGTTATTATTAAAAAACCAAAGAAAAAAGTTAAAAAAGAACATGATATTTGATAGACCATATCCTGGTTCTACCATCGACCAAAAGTTATATCACGACAAGAATAGTTACGAATCAACCAGAATCATAACTGCACTTAAACACCAATGGTTACTAGTAGATACCGATGCAATCGAAAAAGAGACAGGTTTTTCTAGAAGATTACAACGTCGTGTATTTCGTTCTATGTCTAGAAGAAAAGAGATTGGCTATAAAAGGATAGAAGATAAAACTTGGATAAATTTAGCGACAGATGAATTCGTAGAAATACCAAGACCAAGACCGGGGCGTACTTTTATTAAAGGACCTACTGAAGAAATCGATAATATTACTAATTATTTGTGGTGTATGACATGTAAAACTACTGACGATCTAGTTAAACAGACAGTAACTCATAATCTAGATGGCGATGTTCAGCATTATATGTGTCGCGATTGCGAGAATAAACGTAAAGCAAAACGTATGGTTCCAGAATCGAAGTGGCGAATAGCACACAACAATTGGAAAACAAATAAGAAACGTGCAGATCGATTGCAAAAAGAACTAGACTTTCTAAGACGCTAGGACAAATAAAAAAGACGAGATGTATAAACACTCGTCTTTCTGTTTTAAACGCTTTACAACGCTTTAGAACGTGTCACAGTAACTATTTTACAAGGCTTGCTACAACGACTACTACAATAATGAATATTATAGAGCATATAGCGATAATTTTCGTATGTTTAGTTAGGTCATTCATTTGATTACCTCACTTACTTGGTCTTACTTTTTTCGACTCTACTTCTATTATAGTCTATTTAGTGTAAAAGCACAAGTATGTAAATAGGTAGATTTAGTGTTTATGGTATAATAGTAATAGAGAACAAGACCAGTAGTGTCTACAAACAAAAACCTCGCGTTTAACAAAATTAAAAAGAAGGAATATAAAAATGAATAATTCAAATTTATATGAAGTTAGATGTCCTAACACACTACAAACTAAAAAAGGTCAATTCACTTGCAACACATTATGTGGCAAAATTACCGGAGACAGTATGGGTGAATTCTGGTGTAGAAAATGTAAGACAACATTTACCTACATATTAACTGAAGATGGAGAAGTTAGTTACTTTAACTACGACAAAACTCCTATTATCATCAATAGAACAGAAGAAGACAAACTAATATCACTCGTAAATCACTCAAAATAGTGTTTATGGTATAATAGATACAGAGACATAAATAAGACCGAAGTGCCGTTGAGCCATACAAAGAGTCTATACCACGTCCTGAAATAAACATCAGACTAAAAAGGTATAAAAACATGAGTTGGGATCAACCAAACACCGGCATAAAAAACTGGGACAATCACGCAGTAAAATTGGACTTTAAAAATTTAAGATTTGGACCGCAACAAAACTTGCGACCAAGTGACATCGATATGTTTTTCTTATATGGGAGATTACTTATTATCGGCGATGGCAAAAACGCTATCGGTACTATGAGTGATGGACAGAGAAGAATATACGAACGTTTAATAGATAGATGGTGTGAAGCAAACAATCATAAAGGCATTTATATGTGGTTCTCACACGACGTATTTCAACAAGATGGTGGAGATACGGTAGATGTAGCAAACTGTCCGATAGTAGAATACTACTGGCACGATGGTAAGCAAGGTAGATGGTTAACACCTAAAGAAACTACAACAGTTCAAGAAGCAATGACAAAAGTCTTACCAGATAACATAAATGAGGAGTGGAAAAGATGACAAGTGATAAAATAGAGATGGGGGTAGTTACCTCATTCTCTACCCCCTCCGCGATAAACATATATGAAGATCGATGTTTATCCTGTAGTGATTCCGAACGATTCGATGTAATACGTTTTATAGCCAAGAAGCACGGTTATAAAGTAAATAGACGACGGGTATACGTGCTTCCTGAACTTCGACCAGAGGCAGATGCCTTCGGTACAAAAATGCCCTTCCTGGCACTAAACGGAAAAACAATGGGCTTCTACCAAGTAGGTACTTACTTACTAAAGGATGAAGCACTAGAACAATTTATAAATGAGGCAAAAGAATGACAGAAGAAGAAACAGAAGAAGTATTAATAGTTTCATCAGTATTATTAGCATTTTTATTATTAATACTGATGTTCGCAGTAGTGGTGCATAAACATAATGAAATAAACACAACTAAACAAACAGCACAATATTCAATCATCCAAACAAATGAGGCAAAAAAATGAGTACAACAGAAAAATTAGCAGTAACATGTGACCGTTTAAATAAAGAATTACGAGAAAAACGATATAAAGAACAAGAGTTTTGGAATAATTTTTCAGCAATCTGCATAGGTTCATGTTTCGGATTATTCTTTATCGTAATAGAATTAGCATTAATAGCAAAGTAGGTACAAAATGGCAAACAAAATAACACAATTATTTAAAAAGAAACCGTTATTTCGCGACAATAATAATGTCCAAGATGACGAAAAGAAACTAATAGAAGATCTAGAAGTTAGAGTATCTATAGTAGAGCGACGACTAGACTATTTAATACACCAAGAAAATGAGAAATAAATGAAAAAATATAAAGCAACATTCTACGATTTTCGTGACAGAACAGATAGAATATCTGTAACAATAAACTCAACCAGTATCGAAAAGGCTAAATATGAGGCTCAGATCAATACACAGGCTCACTACATCTTTCTAGATATAGTAGAAGTAGAGGAATAACATGACCCCAGAACAACAATATTTTTTGAAACAATATAACTTACCCTTATATGTTTTCTCCCAATCAAAACTACTATTATTACAAACAATAGTAAATGATGAAATAGACATACGCCGCGACGTAAGAAACAAAGAGTTGAAACTTAAACTTGCACAAGATGTAGAGTTGAAGACTGGTAACGATCAAGGAATTGAAGAATTAAAAGCAAACTTATTTCTCGCACGTAAAAACTACGCAAAGAAACTAAGCGACTTTGATGAATATAAATACTATCCTGGTTATGTAGATAGAGACATGAACGGTAAGATAGTAGGTGCATCAGAATATGGTGAATCAAGACTAACACCACTGTCTGAAGCAACAGAAGATTACATACCATCATGGCAAGTATCAATAACACGTGAAGATGGTACAGAAGAAATATTAGGAGTACAGTAATTATGAAAAAAGATGTGATTGAATTTAAAAAGGATAAAGACGGTGAAGTTACTAGTGTAATGATGTTTTTTGATAGATTGTCTGACGAAGATATGATTAGTTTACTTGATACTGTTAATAAAGAAGTTTCTAGTCGTATTAGATGGGCAAAACTAAAATTTGTGAGTAATTGGAATGACTAAAGACAAACCCACAGACCAGGGAGAAGAACGTGCTGACATTAAGCGTCGATTCGGTCAACCTGAAGGTAACCCTCGTAATCCCGGTGGTTGGGATAAGAGTGCAACTCCAAGATATAAATTGGAACAGATGATGAATCTATCCGGGGAAGAACTACAAGCATTAGTAAAGGACAAAACACGTCCTTTCTTTGAGTTAAAACTCGCTAAAGCATTAGTAGACGGTGATTGGAAAACAACTAAAGAAATGATTGCTGAAGTATACGGTACACCTAAGACAAGTGTAGATGTAACCAGCGGTGGTCAAAAAATACAAACAGTAGTAAAGATTATAGATGCAAGACAAGACAATAGAAGTACAGATACCAAGTGAATACGCTAGGTTACTAGACCGCGACTGGAGAACGATGCTCATTTATGGGGGTCGTTATTCTCTTAAAAGCCACACAGTAGCCAGAGCGTTGCTTATTCGTGCTATGCAAGAAAAGACACGTACCTTATGTGCTAGAGAGCAGCAGAACTCATTAGCGGATTCTTCGCACCAACTATTATCAGACCTCATAGAAGAATATGGTTGGACTGATTTTTTAATACAACGTGACACCATAGTCAATACCAATAATGGTTCTGAGTTTATATTTAAAGGTCTACGAAACAATACTCAGAACATAAAATCACTTGAAGGCATAGATATTGCTTGGGTAGATGAGGCACAAATGATTAGTAAGTCTTCAATAGATGTTCTTACCCCTACTATACGTAAACCAGGTTCACAAATCATCTGGACTATGAATCGATTAAATGAACTTGACCCTGTATATGCAGAATACGCATTGAAGGAACGTAACGATTGTGTCGTATTAGAACTTAACTACGATGTAGCAGAAAAATATGGTTGGTTGCCAAAGGTAATTAAAGATGAAATTGAATACGATAAAATAAACAGTCCTGAGTTGTACTCCCACAAATGGCTTGGTCTACCTATGAATCAAGTCGATAACGCTATAATAAGTAGAGAGGCTGTTCTTAATGCTATGGAAAGAACCATAGATGGAGAAGGACAGATAGAAATCGGTGTAGACGTTGCTCGTATGGGTAATGACCGCACAGAATTAGTTAAACGTCAGGGTCTAAAAGAGATCGCTCGCGAAACTTACACAAAATTACGCACAACAGAAGTTGTTGACATGGTTATGCAAATGGCTAATGGGGATAAGACTATTCTCATAAAGGTAGATGATACTGGTGTCGGTGGCGGAGTAACAGATGAACTAAAAAAGCAGGGGTATAATGTCGTCCCTATCAACTTTGGCTCATCTGCTGTTGACAAAAACAAATATACAAACCTTATTAGTGAAGCATGGTTCTATATGCAAACTATCATGCCAGAAGCACAACTGCTAATGGATAATGAGTTACTAATGGAACTATCTAACAGAGCATGGAAGATGGATACAAAAGGACGTAGACAAGTAGAAAGTAAAGATGATTATAAGAAACGTGGTTATAGAAGTCCAGACAAGGCAGATGCAACAATACTTTGTTTCTACACACCACAACATCCAAAAGTGCAATGGGCTGCCCCCATATTTTAGTAAAATAGTATAATAATAACAGACATAATAAAAAGAGAGACAACCTTGAAAAACAACATCTTCAGTAAGTTCTTCGGAACAAAAAACAAAACATTAGACATGACCGCCATTAGAAACGATATAATGGGTTGGCACGAATCCGGTACTGTAAATACATTGCTACATCTTCATGATAACCAATACGAAAATGGTTATTCTTCTATACAAGCAATCACTAATCAATTCATGATGGTTAAACCTTTTGCAATAGACTCTAAGGGTAAAGAATTAAAACAAACAAACGTAACTAACGTACTTGCTGCTCCTAATAAGAGTATGAGCGGTATGAAGTTCCGCGAAGCATTAGCAATAATGTCTTTGGTACACAACAAAGTATATATTCGTGTTTGGCACAGTGGTAATAGGATAACAGAAAATAACATTACAGGCTTCACATTTATGGAAGGTGTTCAAGAAATACCAACCAGTGATGGTCAAGGTGTAATCTATCAAACACCACAAGGTGAATCGCTTACAGAAGACGAAGTTATCGAACTAAAGAACGTAAACCCTTACGATTTAACTCGTGGTTACTCAGTAGCAAGTGCTGCTCGTAAATGGGCTACTCTAGATGACTATATCGCTGCATATCAGACTGGTTTCTTTGAAAACGGTGCTGTACCTGCTGGACAATTCGTTATATCTGCACCTACTCCACAAGAGTATGAAGATATTGTACGTAACCTAAAAGCAAAACATCGTGGTGCCTCTAAGAACAACAACATAGTTTATGACTATGCTCCTGTTGATCCTCTTACTGGTAAACCAATGGCTTCAAGTATTACTTGGGTTCCATTTAACACTACTAACAAAGACCTTGCACTACAAGAAATCTTTAACCAAGTAGCAAAGAAAATTGACTCTGCTTATGGAGTACCACCATCACAACGTGGTGATAACTCAAACAATACTTACGCAAGTGTACGTGTTGACCAAGAGATTTTCATTAATAACTGTATTCGTCCATTCGCTACTAAGATTTGGACACAATTCACACACGAATTAAACAATATTACAGGTGGTCTTGGTTATTTACTAGCAGTTGATGTTGAGACTCCTCACATTGCTGAAGAAGAAGTTGCTTTTGCAACAGCACAATCAACATACACTTCTACATTACTAAGTCTTTTGACTGCTGGTTATACATTAGAGAGTGCTATTATTGCACTTGAATTAGACGAATCATTCCTATCATTAAAAGAAGCAGTTAAAGTAGCACCTGTAGTCGCTCCTATAGTAGATGTTCCTGAAGTTACACCTACTGACCAAGTAGACACAACACCTGATGATCTCGCTACTGCTGAAACTAATGCTAAGAAAGCATTAGACCCACTATCAGTTAACTGTAAACACTGTGGACGTTACTTATTCAAAGCAACCGGCACGACTGTAGTAGAAGATATGCCTTGCCCTAAATGCAAAGCAACTAATAACTTCAAAATCATCAACCCACTAGGGAATGATGTTACACATGAGTTTACATTTACAGAACAAGAACCAAAAGATATTAAAATGGTTGCTATGTCTAAACAGATGAGCGATGCAGACAAGAGTTTAATCACTGACAAAATCGCAAAGGTTATTCGTAACCAAATGGAACGTCAGATCGAACGTGTAGACGTTAAAAGCAAAGCATTAGCGCCTGTAGATGCAGGAGACGCGGAACTATATGCTAAAGAAATACTTGCAATCGTTACTCCTTTGATTACATCAGAGGGAATGAAACAATATCTCATGGCACGTTTAATTGATGGTATAGATGGTGCAACGTTATCTACATTCTCATTAGACACTAAACAAATTGCTCAATACACTACATACTTGACAAACGTAGCAAAAGGTTACGCAGAAGATACACAGACACAGATTAAAAGCGTTCTAGAAGATGGAATTAGCAATAAACTACCTATACAAGACGTTAAAAAGAACCTATCTAATGTTATGAACACAGATGAATATCGTGTTACACGTATGGCATTAAGTGAAACTAATCGTGCTGGTAATAGCGGTTCTATCTATGCGATGGAACAAGTCGGTAAAGACACTGGATTAAAAATTGAAAAAGTATGGCAAACTCGCGATAACGCTTGTGAATATTGTAAAGCATTAAATGGAACTTCTGTCGGTATATCAGATGACTTCGTTCCTAAAGGCGAAACAATAACAGGTGCAGATGGCGGAACTATGGTTAATGACTTTGGTCACATGGATGTACCTACGGCTCATCCTAACTGTGGATGCTATACAACTTATAAAGTAATAAAGGACTAACATGGATACAATTTCAATAAGATATGGCGAATCATTAACATTACCACTAGATGCAGACGACATTACTGCTGTATCTGCTGATATTTTTATCGGTCAACCACAACAAACATACACATTAACAAAACACATCGCTTTAGTAGCCGGTATTGGTACATTCGTATTCTCTCCAGCAGAAACATCGATTCCACTAGGTAGTTATAGTTATCAAATTAACGTAACTGATAGTGATGGAGATATTAAAAAGTTCCCTGCACCTAATAATGAATGTGCTTATACTGAATTTCCTCAATTTATAGTAGGTGAGGCACTTGACCAAACAGAAGTGATTTCATAATGCCTGATATTATTCTAGATAACGAAGAAGGTTCTCTAAGAGTTCGTAATTACGTACAAAAGATTACCCTAAAGCACGTTGGTAAAGTCGGACCTGTTGGTCCTGCCGGTGCTGATGGACATATGGGTGTAGATGGTATACAAGGACCTAAAGGTGAAGACTCAACAGTCCCAGGTCCTAAAGGTGATACTGGTTCTATTGGTTTAACAGGTCCACAAGGTGCAGATTCAACTGTGCCCGGTCCTGCTGGAACTAATGGTACAGATGGAACGAATGGAACAGATGGTTACACTCCTATTAAAGGGGTTGACTATGTTGACGGTATCAATGGAACAGACGGTTCAAACGGTACAGATGGTACTAATGGTCTATCTGCTTATGAAGTAGCGGTTGCTGGCGGTTATTCAGACACACAAGTTAACTGGTTATTGTCATTAGTTGGTGCTGCTGGTTCTAACGGTACAGATGGAACGAATGGCATTGATGGAACAAACGGTTCAGATGGTGTTGGTATTACTTCTGTTGCATATACAAGCACACTAGGTCTTGTAGACACGTACACTATCACTTATACAGATAGTTCAACTGATACATTTAATGTTACTAATGGTGCTGCTGGCTCTGACGGTGTAGATGGTGCTACAGGTTCAACAGGTCCACAAGGTACTGCTGGTACAAATGGCACAAACGGAACTGATGGTTCTGACGGTGCTACAGGTGCAACTGGTCCACAAGGCGAAACAGTTACTATCTATCATGGTGCAACTGCTGGTACGGCTCGTCCTGCTGGTGTAAGCGACCCTATTCTATGGGTTGGCTCTGTTGAGCCTACTAATGCGTCAAACAACGACGTTTGGGTGACAACAGCATAATGTCAGCAAATGTATTTGCAGAGATTAAAGACGGCAAGATTATTCGTACTATTGTCGTTGATAAAGAAGTTCTTGACTTAGGTTTATGGGGAGACCCTAAAAACTGGGTTCAAATAGAAGAAGAAATTGAGGTTATTTCATAATGGCAAACTATAACTTTTGGTCACTCGTAGTCGCTGGTGGTGGTGGTGGTGGTTCTAATGGTTCCTCAAGTGGATCTGGTGGTGGTGGTGCTGGTGGTTATATTGAGAGCGGGTCTCAAGCACTAGCAGAAAGCACTACTTATACAATCACTGTTGGTGGTTGGGTAAATGGTTCTACTCATGGTAGTAACTCATCAATTGGTTCTACTGTAGTTTCTACAGGTGGTGGTGCTGGTGGTTCTGGTAGTGCTGGTAGTGCCCCTACTGTAGGCGGTTCTGGTGGTGGTGGAACATATCCAAAGGCTGCTGGTATAGTCGGTCAAGGTCATGATGGTGGTACCAACGGTGGTATGTCAAACTGTGGTGGTGGTGGTGGTGGTGCCGGTGCTGTCGGTGGCAACTCACCAAGTAATGGTAGTGGTGGTAATGGTGGTTCTGGTAGTGCTTCATCTATCTCAGGTTCGAGTGTTACTCGTGCAGGTGGTGGTGGTGGTGACGGTTCTACTAATAGTGGTGGTGGTGGTGCAGGTGGTGGTGCAGGTGGTGGTCGCGGTACGTCTGGTTATGCTACTGGTGGTGCTGGTTCTGATAACTATGGTGGTGGTGGTGGTGCATCTAACAACTATAACGGTGGTGGTCGTGGTGGTTCTGGTGTCGTTATTATACGATTCGCTACTGCTGCAATAACTGTTACGAATAGTACAGGTGCAGGTTCATCTACAAGTGGTTCTGATACAATACTCACTTATAACTCATCTGGTGCATTCGCATTCACAATAAATGCTACATCACGTATTAAAGTACATATCGCTGGTACGTTCGTCACAAAAACATTAAAAGTTAAGATTGGCGGAACGTTCACAGAGAAGACAACTAAAGTAAAAGTAGGCGGAGCCTTTGTATAAAGGGTAAATGCTATAATAGTAACAGAACAAAGAACGCTAGGCTCATCGGAGATTAGTTTGGAGTTTTGAAACAAAAAAAGGTAAAAAATGATTAAAACAGAAAACAAATCTGTACAAGTAACTCTGAAAGATGTTGCAACCAACGATAAGACTGTAACCGCAGTCGTATCAAGTAATTCAATCGACAGAGATGGTGACATCGTTGACAACCCAAGCCTAAGACTACCTTTAAAAGGTGGTGGAAATATATCTGCTAAGGCATTGAATGGTACTGAAGTTTTGGATATTCCATTTCTTATCAATCACTCAATGGACGTAGAAGACGTTATTGGTTCAGCAGCAAGTGCTCATTTGAACACTCAAGGCGAACTAGAAATGACTTTCAAAGTCTCTAGCCTGCAAAAAGCACAAGATATGTTTACCCTACTAAATGAGGGACACCTAGATAACGCTTTCTCGATCACATTCTTCGACTACCAATACGTAGACGGAAAAATGATGAACGGTGAGATACTCGAAGTTTCATTGGTCTGGCGCGGAAGTAACAAAGATGCTCGACTACTCGCTATTAGCAAGAGTCTTGGCATAGAAGTAACAGAAACAGAAACAATTGAAACAGAAACAAACAAAGAAGAAGAAGTCGAAGTAGAGAAATCTGAAGACGAAGAATCAAAAGAAAATATAAAAACTGAGACCGAAGTTGTGACAGACGATACTGCCAACGAAGTCGAAGAAAAAGAAATAAATAAGAAAGAAAATAATATGACAAAAGAAGAAATCGCTGCTGAAACAGTAGTAGAAGTAAAAGCAGTTGTTGAACAACCTAAAAAAATGGTTGCTGTAAGCAAATCTGCTGTTCGTACAAACTTTGTACAACAAATTGACGCTCAGTTCAACCAAAAACCTGAATTGCTTGCTAAATTTGCAAAAGCCGGTGCTGAACTAGAAGGTGTTGAGAGCAAAACTCTTGACCTATCTGGAACATACCTATCAGAAATCGTTGCTGCTGACCTAAAGGCTGCTTACATCGATGCTGGTGGTGTTGGTCGCTTAGTTAATATCGTTGATATTACTGGCGCTGACATTTTCAAAACAATCGTAGCAACTAACGGAACTGGATTCCAAGCAACTAAATTAGGTGGTGTTAAACCAGTTGATCAACCTGTATGGACACCTGTAAGCATTACTCCACAAGAATATGCTGTTATCGTTCCTTGGTTAGATGGTGCTGCTGCACGTACTCCACTTGCTGTTTATAGCAACGTAGTTCGTTACATCGCTGACTCATACAAAAAACTAGAAGACCAAATCATCTTAACTCAAGATGCTGAAACAGTTGACGGTGAAGTCCGTGTTGCAACTGGTCTTGTTCCTACTCTAGAAGCCGCTGGTCGTTCAAGTGCTATCGCTACTGATTACTCAGCAGCAAACTTGGTACCTGCTCTTGCTACCGCTTTCGGTAACATCGCAAGCGACGGTCAATTAACTCTAGTTGCTAATCGTAAGACTTGGGCACAACTTGCTACATCTCAAGACGATGACAACAACACTATCTTCAAGGTAGTTGGTAAAGAAGTTACTATTGGTGCTCTTGGTACATTTAACGTTGTAACATCACAGGTTCTACCTGACGGTGCTATCGTTATCGGTGTTATGAGTGACTATACTCTAGTAACTCGTGGTGGTCTATCAACATTGTTCTCACAAGAGGCTATGGTTGGTTCATTGAACCTATTCCAGAGTAACGCATCTGCCGTTCGTGCAAGTGTTGACATCGCTGGTAAAGCAGTTCCTGCTACATCATTCTGGTTATTGACTGCTGCTGGATATATTTCTTAATTAAATAAGAAAGGGGTCTAACCCTATGTTCACACAATCAAATATCTCCGTGTTACTAGGGCGACCCCTTAGTAGCACAGAGACAACCAACTTTACAACATACCTATCAATGGCTAGAAGTAAAGTATCAGCAATCCTCTGCACAAGTATTTGTGAAGACACTGATACTAAAACATTTATGCCAAGATCAGGTTATCGCACATTAAATTTACCTATCTTCTCAGAGATTTACCTCATTACCGTAAATGGGATCGAACTTAGTACGAGTGATTATACACCATACCAAGGTTCATCTATGAATGGTGAATGGTTTAACTCTATAGTGTTCGAAACAGAACAAACAGAAAAGATAGAAATAGAAGCGTTTTGGGGTTTTGCATACACACCTGAAGACATACAACTTATGGTTGCAGAGCAATTTGCAATCGCAAGTAGCACACATTTATCAGATGCTCTAGTTAGTTCAAAGAAAGTAGAAGATTTTAGTATTTCATTTAGAGATACTACTATACAACAAGCATTCCTTGACAAACATATCAGTTCAATCGTTAAATATTCTGCATGTCTACAAGGCAATATTCAAAGCGGTAACGTACGCTCAGGATACGGCTATGCAAGACATATTCTCTAGTTTCAAGACAGTTCCATATACATTCCTTGCTTTAGGGCAAGGTGGTATATATGGGAACAAAACACTCACGTCTTATGAAGCAGAGGGTGTGTTTAAACAACGTAGAGGCGTGTCTAAGACTGCTTTCGGTGAAAACCCAGTAAGTACCTCGACATTGCACATACGACCCTTAGAAGCGTTCGTGAGCATCTACAGCCCTATTGAAGGCAACGGTATCATTGTCAATGGCAATGAGTATCGAATTGTAGGTTCAACTGATGGGTTCAATTATGAGACTAACGTCTTAGAACACATCACACTAACACTACAAGTAGAGGAACACACAGCGTAATGGCTATAAATGTTAAATCAGTAAAAGTAGACTTTCCTCTTGCTGCTTTCCTTAAGGAAACAGATGAGAAGATGAGTGCTGCTTCTGCTGAAATGGGTGTTGACATACTTAACAGAGCCATTATGAACGCTCCTAAAGCGTCTGGTGCTCTCGTACGCTCAGGACGTGTAGCGAAGTATGGCGATACCGGTGCAACTGTTACCTTTGGTGATAATGCAGTACGATACGCCCGCAAACGCGAATACGAAAACAAAAAGAACCCACATACGATACACTATCTTGAAAAAGCCGGTGAATCAGTCGTAAAAGGGAATATAAAGAAGTATTTTAGATGATAACACTTAGAATTTTAAAACTATTAGAACAAGAAGGACATGGGACTGTCGATATAGACGGTACTATGAAAACTGGTGGTCTATTCTTTGAGAAACTACCGCAAGGTAAAACTGGTGTTGCTATCTATAGTCGTGGTTCAGTAATGGGTCATGGTTTAAGATACACACAAGCGTTCGATTTATACAGTCGTGGTATTAACGATGTTGCTGGCTATCAGATATTAGAACAGATTATAGAAACTTTGTCCGATTCGTACACTGTTTGTAGTCTACCAATAGTAACTGGTATAGATGAAGAAGCATATTCTAACATCTCAATTGTTCCCGTATCTAATATAGAGAACGCAGGACAAGATGATAATGATCGTGTATTATATGCGGTCACAGCACAGGTAACTTATACGAAACCTAACGCAGTCATAGTATCTTAATACTGTATAATAGTAATAGCATAATAAATAAAAGAAAGAAAACATAAACATGGCTCAAAAATATCTAGGTGGTGTAGCAGAAGTAGCAATCAACGAAAGTTTGATTCCTGCTGAACTATTAAGCGAAGTATCTGTAGAAATTACAGAAGGAACACGCGATACTGACACACTAGCCGGTAAATTTACACAACCAACTGGTATGTTCGATACTGCACAAGCAGCATTCACAATGTACCTACCATCAATGGACTACCTAAAAGTATTGTTCCCTGACCTACATAACGCAGGTTCTGGTGCACGTATTAACGAAGGTAACTTAATTCTAAACGCAGGTGACTGTTTCACTACTGGTACAACTCCAGTAAACATTCACTATGTATGTGACGGTGATATTGACACAAACGATGTATACATTTACAACGGTCTTGTTCAATTGAACATTGCATTGACATTTAATAACAGCGACTCTTTGAGCGTTGAAGTTACTATCTTTGCACAACCTGATGACGACGGCAACGTTGTACGCTTTGGTGCAGGAAATCTAACAGCAGATTCTCACTTTGACTACGCAACAATGTCAGTTGTATCTTAGTAATTTAACAATATAGCGTGAGGGATAATAATGTCCCTCACTATGAAAGAAGAACGAATGAAGTATATTAAATGGCGTTTACGCGAATTACCTTCAGCCGAAGGTGTTGCAGCATTAGTTGCACAAGGCGTATTAACTACAGAAGAAGCACGTTTCATCCTACTCGGAGAAACTGGTGAGAAGAAAGAAGAAGAAGGAAACGAATAATGAGTTTATCATTTAGCACAAAATCACTTATCGCAATTAAAGAAGTTGAAATCGACGGTAACAAATTTAAGTTTAGAGAAGCAGGCGCTGGCGCTGTGCTTGAACTTAATAGAATTACTAGAGATGGTAATGAGTTCGCTACACGTTCAAAGAACGGTACTGTAACTACTGAAGACACAAACAAACAACTTGAAAACTTTGCATCAATCCTTGAAATTTATGGGACGATGTTATTCGATGGTACTAAAAATAACGCTAAGGTTAAAGCATGGTTGGCTGCAACCCCACCTGACGTTATCGTTACGATACTACAACAAATAAGAGAGTCTATTAGTTAATAATGAAAACATTAGCCGAACTCATAGCCAGGGATAAAGACAAGATTGGATCAATGGTTCGCGGCAGAAACGCAACTGTTATCGATCCTGAAACTATGTTTTTGGCTGAGTTCGGTATGTTTTATGGTTGGGGTGCTATAAGAGACGTATTAGCAGATGGTGATAGCGAATTTCGTATATCATTTGCACAAATGCAAAATCTTGTACGTGCTGCTAGAAAAATAGAACGCATAAACCGTAGTGCGATTATCACTGATAGTTATACGGCTACAGTTGCATCACAATCTAAAAAAGGTTTTGCATCATTAAAGAAATTATTAGACGGACTAAAGGACTAAAATGAATACAACAGGATCAGTAACATATAACGTAACAATTAATACTAGTGGGTTATCTGGTGATATTGCTGATGTCAATTCTAAGTTGAGTAATGCCGGTGCAACCGGTGCTGCTGGTTTCGGTGCCAAATTTGGTGCCATCGCAGGTATTACTCAAAGTATAATGACTAAGGCTATGGAAGTAGTTACTGATTCAATCGGTAATGCTATTAAACGTGTTGACACATTAAACAATGCCCCTAAAGTTCTACAGAACCTAGGTTATAGTGCTGACGAAAGTGCTGCATCTATAAAGAAACTTAATGAACACGTTATGAGTCTTCCAACCTCTCTAAACGGAATCGTACAATCACAGGTTGCTATCGCTTCTGCTACTGGTAAAAGTATTGATGCGGTTACTGACCTTACTCTATCATTCAATGATATGGCTTTGGCTGGTGGTCAAGGTCCTGAAGCAGCAGAACGTGCTCTAGTACAATACTCTCAAGCACTTTCTCGTGGTAAGTTTGAAGGTGAAGAATTTAATACTATGTTGGAAGTTATGCCAGCACAGATGAAACAAGTAGCCTCAAGTTTAATTGGTCCTACTGCCGGTACAGGTGACTTGAAACAAGCAATGGCTGACGGTACAGTAACAATGGACCAGTTCAATAACGAAATTATTAGACTAGATAAAACGGGTGGTGCAGGGTTCTCGTCATTCGAACAACAAGCCAAAGATGCTACAAAAGGTATTGGCACAAGCATGGAAAACATGAATCAGGCTATTTCTAGAGGTGTTGGTGTTATTATTGCATCTATCGGTAATGACAATATCGTATCTGCTATTAATGGTTTTGGTCAGGCTTTTGAAAGTGCATTGAACTTTGTTGGTACAATGGCAACTAGTGTTAAAACTGAATTTACGAATATGCTACCTTCTATTATTAACGTAGCAACACAGGTTGGTGATTATCTAATACCTAAATTTCAAGCACTATGGGCATCTATATCTACTACCCTAATACCTATTCTCCAGAACCTATGGAACAATATACTTGTACCATTCGCTAGTTTTGTTGGTGTTGTATTAGTCGGTGCTATTGGTTTCGTAGTTGACGCATTGAAGTTCATGACTGATGGTGCTGGTTTCTTAATACCTGTTATCGCTGGTCTTATCGGTGGTATAGTAGCGTGGGACGCATATTTAATCATCTCTCAAGGTATCACTACAATATGGACTGCTATAACCGGACTTGCAACTGCTGCTCAAATTGCTTGGAATGTTGCCCTACTTGCTAACCCTATTGGATTAGTAATTGGTCTAGTTGCTGCATTAGTTACTGGTATCGGATTCTTAATCGGTTCTACACAAACTGATAAAGATAAAACAGACGATCTAACTCAGGCAAACAAAAATCTTAAAGATGCACAAGATAGACTTACAGAAACTACTATGACATTGCACACTGCTAATCTTCGTGCTATTGAAGCAAAAGAACGAGAAGCAGTAGCCATTAAAAACGTACAAGATATGCTTGACCAATTTGGGATAAACAGTCCTCAATACATAAAAGCACAGGCACAACTTGAAGTTGCTCATGATGATACAACTACAGCAATTAAAAATCAAACTGATGCTGTTAAAAAGAATGATGATGCTATAACAAGTGTAGACAGCACAACTAAAAAAGTTGATTCTGCAAAGAAAATAGAAAAGGCTGCTTATGACGGTGCTGCTGCATGGCGTAAACAGACTGACGACTTTGGTATATTAGGCAATAAGTTAAATTCATTTAATGGTAGCACGTTTAGTTACAATATTGTCGGTAATCAATCAGGTCCTTCTGCTCCTCCAGGTAGAGCAATTGGTGGACCAGTTAGTCGAAACACCCCTTACATAGTTGGTGAAGAAGGTCCAGAATTATTCGTGCCTAAAGCAACCGGTACTATCATCCCTAACGATGGTATACAAGGTAATGGTAGTTCTGCATTAGTATCTCAACCTACGACAGTAATCGTTAAATTAGGTGAAGAAACAATTGCTACAAGAGTAATTGATCTAATAAATAATCGTTCAGCATTGGCTGGATATAACTCGATAATGGTATAACAAAATGGACTTATTACAAATACAAAACAACACAACATCAGTCTATACAACAATAGACGTAATTCAATATTCAGTTAAATACAACAAAATGTGGGGAAGTTCAGTTAAGAACCTACGTGGTTCAACTCGCGCTACTCTTATTGGTATTTTACCTGTTATAAATGCTTCTACAATGCCTCTATATCAAACAGATCTACAAACTGCTACATTCTTATTAAACCAAGGTTACGCGAGTGTTAAATTCTATGACACAGATTCAGGTACGATTAAAACTGAACAATATACCATATCTGATGTTAATACAGAAATGATTCGCAAAGATAACACATGGTATAACGAGATTAGTTTTGTACTTACACCTGTTGATGTTAGAGAATTTGTATCATGATAATATTTTCTACTGACTTTGAAACAGCAATGAAAGCACCTGTAAAAACATTACGGGTTATTGCTTATAATTACGCACCAGACGCTCCAGAAACCACTACAGAAGTATGGGCAGATGACTTGCAATCTATGAGTTTAAACGCTATAGGAACGTTCCTAGGCGCTTCTAGTAAGAAGATAACTGCAACTGTTGTTGGTGACCAATCACCATTATTAAATAGTGGTATATCAATCGATGTCGCAGTAAAACTTATAGATGGTGACTGGGAATCAATACATGGAGGACAATTCATTGTATATCAAGTTGACTACAACATAGATGATAATATCTCAACGGTTACATTATATGATCCTATGATGATGCTTTCTACTATTAGTTATGGTTTATCTGATGATTTATTCCCTATGACAGTTCAAGAACTTGCACAAACTGTATGTGCACTAGTATCGATTACACTCGATACAGACTTTAATTTATTACCTAATTATGATACGTCTATCACTGAAAACCTATGGAAGACTATTCAAAACACTTCTTATCGTGATGTTATACAACAAATTGCTGAGGCAACTGGTACTACTGCTGTAGTTTCCGGTGGAACACTAGTTTTTAAACAAGTTGCATCTTCAGTTTATTCAATAGACGATACGAATCTAGTTAAATTTAAACTAGGACAAAAATGGGGTAATGTAAACTCGGTTTCTCTATCTCGTCTACCACAAAATGATAATATATTACTTCGTAATGATGATGATGTTACTGCTAATGGTTTATATGAGATAACAATCATCAATAACCAAATCGTTGATGATGATCGTACAGGTTACATACAACCACTTTATGACGCTTTAGTAGATGATGCACCTTATATCAACTATTATAGTAGTGAATTTACTACTGAAGGTCATGGTTGGTATGAAGTTGGTGATTTAATTACTGCTACTCTATCTGGAATCGACTACAATGTATTTATTACAGAGGTCGTATTAACTATCGACGGTGGAATAAGTGAAGTTATTAAATCAGTAATTCCTACAGACCCTGCTGTTAATAAAACTACTGCTGGTGGTATTATACGTTCTCTATGGAACACTGAAATCAAAGTTGACAAACAAAACAATGATATTCTATCTGTTGTATCTAGACAAGATGACTATGAAGCATCGACACAAGAGAACTTTACTGAAGTTTTGCAATCAATAAGTGACATAACTACTACTATCCAAGATGGTGGTGGTATGAACCAAATAAAAAACTCAGTTGGTTATGCTGCCTTTGATGGTGAAGTACAACCTTGGACTATTACTAGTCTTACCGCTATTGCTGATACAGACAACACTTCTGCTTTCGCTGCTGGTGCTATCTCAGGTTCAAATATTGACCTTACTGCTGGTGCTGGTACATTCACACAACAAGTAACAGTTATTCCTGGTGGTTCTTATGTTATATCTTTCTACGCTCGTAAAGAGATGCAGGGAGTTGTAACGGTATCTGCATCTAATGATATTGACAATTTCTCAGTAACATTTAATGATGATACTGCTTATGACTGGGCTAAATATCGCATAAATGATATAATTCCTACCTCTAACTATCTCGATATTACATTCACACTAGACGCTGATGTATCTTTATTCTCATTCACTGACCTTATAATGGTTCGTGGTATCGCGGATAAAGGTTGGTCACAGGCAGTAGGTGAAGTTGCAAACACAAATGTTACTCTAGATATAAATGGTATAACTGTTAAATCATCTGTTAATACAAATGCAAAAACAGTAATGACACCTCTAGAATTTGCCGGGTATAACGGTACTACTCGTGTATTCTCTGTAAATGGTGATACAACAGAGGTAAATAAACTAAGCGTTGTTATTGCACCAGAAGATGTTAGACCAGATGGTGGTGATATACAAACACCAACGATTGATATTTTCTTCTTGACCACTGGACCTAGTGCTGGTATGAATTTTGTAGTAAAGGGATAATGGAGATTAAATAATGTCATATACATCAGGAACAGTAGAAGGTAATCGCGTAAGCATAGGTGGATATTCCAATAACGGTTGGATATTTACAAACTGGCAATTAGCAAGTCAAAGTATTGCTAATAACACAAGTACAATTAACTGGCAATCATATGCCCACTTCGTAACTGCCGACTGTCAACTAGATAATGGTTGGATGAGTGGTGGTGGAGCAACACGTTGGTCTAACGGCGGACGTATTCTAAACTATAGTGGTAATTACACTACTAGGGATGTAGGACTTGCGTCTGGTTCATTTACAGTATCTCACGATGGTGCTGGTAATTATAACCTACCTATAAGTTGTTATATTGAATACACCGGAGTATCAGCAAGTTCTGGATCTGGTTCATATGCTTTACCGACTATCCCTCGTTATGCTGCATATCTAAGCAGTTCACCTTACGCTGAAACTATTCTATGGGATAGATTCAATATCGCGGTCAATGTTGATGCAACATGTGACCAACTAGCAGTGTCTATAGATGGTGGCGGTTGGGCATACTATACTGCTGACTGGTCTGGGTGGAAAGTAGTAACCATAAGTGGGCTTGCTGCTGGCTCATACCACACATTCAAGACAAGTATTAAACGAAAAGACTCACAGTTATGGACAGAATCTAGTACTAAGGGTGTTACAACAATCGCTAAAGCCACTATAACTGGTGGTAGCACAAACATAACTGATGAAGATAACCCATATATAACATTTTCTAACCCTTCTGGCGGAACAATGGATGTATGGCTAGAAGTTAACCCTAGTGGCACACATTACGCTGAACGAACTAGTATCACAAACAATGGAACATATACTTGGACTCTTACAACTGCTGAGCGCAATCAATTAAGAGCAGTATTAACTGCCTCTAACACTGGTACACTTCGTCTTGGTTTATATAATAACCTTGGTGGGTCTCATACTTATAATTCCGTAAGAGATACTGGTTTTAGTATTATTAATGCTAACCCTACATTCACAACTGTTGCCTACCACGACTCAAATACTACTGTTCCTACTGGTGGAACTGCTGGTATTACTGGAAACACCCAATATATAATACAAAATAAATCAGTAATTAATGTTGATATTTCATCTGGTAATAAAGCAGTCGCACTAAAAGGTGCAACAATGGTATCTTATACTGCAACTATTAATAGTACACCTACAAACTTTTCTTATTCTGCATCTACAATCAACCAAGCATTAGCAACTGGTTCTGCTGGTGCTGCAACAGACCAAACATTATATGTAACTGCAACTGACTCTCGTGGTAACACTACTACAGTTCAACAAACAGTTACGATGGTTGCTTATGTAGCACCTACATTAGCAGTTATTTGGACTCGCGAAGATGGTTTCGGTGCTAATACAACAATCGATGCAACCGGTACGATCTCGACACTAACAGTTGCTGGTGTTGATAAGAACGTGGTAAACACCACATCTGGTGTTAAATATAGAACATGGGTAGTTGGAGGTTCAGCACCAAGTTATTCTAATATAGCATCTACAACAACTGGTGCAACAGTAAACCCTACTACTAACCCCGTTCCAACACTAAATCAAGATTACGAATATAATCTAGACGTACAGATAACTGATATTTTCGGAATAACAGTAACCTACTCAACCATAATTGGTGTTGGTAAGGCTGCATTTAGAATAGGTGATGACGGATTATTATATAATAATGGTAAGCGAGTATTCGCTGCACTAGATTCATACATGGTTGGTACAATCTTAATAACTAGCGTAAACACAAATCCACAAACAATTCTAGGCGGAAC
>Ga0209429_10000600_pt1 | contig 23871 bp, 21 predicted proteins | sample BarGraNGADG00212_3_FD_184493 | JGI IMG/M metagenome (GOLD analysis project Ga0209429, IMG submission 184493) | Arctic peat soil microbial communities from Barrow, Alaska - Barrow Graham LP Ref core NGADG0004-212 (SPAdes) (version 2) | ecosystem: Environmental > Terrestrial > Soil > Wetlands >...
GTTCCCCCGCCCTGGCCATGAACGCCCTGATGTCCTTGGGAAGGCAGCCCCCGCCAAAACCGAGGCCCGCGCCAAGGAACTTGCGACCGATGCGCTGGTCATACCCGATCGCGTCGGCGAGTTCCATGACATCGGCGCCCGTCGCGTCGCATACCTCCGCGATCGCGTTGATGAACGAGATCTTGGTGGCGAGGAACGCGTTCGCGCTCACCTTGACGAGCTCGGCCGTCGCGAGGTCCGTGACGAGGAAGGGCGTGCCTCGGCCTATCGCATCTGCGTACACGACGCGTGCCATCTCCTCGATGCGTCCTGGGCGGCTCTTGTCGATGCCAAGCACGAGCCTGTCGGGCCGCAACGTGTCCTCGACGCCAAAGCCCTCTCTCAGAAACTCGGGGTTCCACCCAAGGTCGACCGCATCGCCCGCGGGCGCAAGTTCGCGCACCCTGGCCGCGAGCCTGGCCGCGGTGCCAACGGGAACCGTCGACTTTCCGAGGATCACCGTCGGCCGCGTCAGCAAGGGCGCGATGCCCTCGATGACCGCGTCGACAAATCTGAGGTCCGCCGCGTGCCCGCCCCTTTTCTGCGGCGTGCCCACCCCGATGAAGTGCACATCGGCGTCGGCGGCCTCGCGAGCGTCAGTGGTGAAGCGGAGCCTGCCAGTCGCCACATGCTTGCTGATGATTTCAGGAAGACCCGGCTCGAAGAATGGCACCTCGCCGCGGGCAAGGGTCGCTACCTTTGTAGCGTCGACGTCAACACCAACGACCTCGTGCCCCAACTCGGCCATTCCCGCCGCATGGGTGGCCCCCAAGTAGCCCGTGCCAAAGACCGAAACACGCAAAGTCATGCAGACAGACTAGCCGCGCGGCACCGGAACCGACGCGACAACAACAACGCCGCTTGTCTCGATGTGGAGGTGGCCCTCGTCTGCCGCGACAAAGACCGAGTCTCCGCGCCCGAGGGTCGCGGCGTCGCGTTCCGTCTGCACTCGAGCGTCGGAGTCGATCGCGAGGACGATGCGCGGACCAGACTCCGCGTCGAACGTCCCGTCGCTGACGACAACGAGTTCAAACTCGGTCGCATCCGTCGACAGACGTCGGGCGGAGCCGATGATCGTCTCGGTGGGAACCGCTGGAGCGCCTGGTGACAATACGGCGAGCTCGCGAAGCAGGTTCGCATTGATCGGCTTGTTGGTCAGACCCGCGCGCACCACGTTGTCGGAGTTGGCCATGATTTCCACGCCATCGCCGCGGATGTAGCAGTGGACCGTCCCAGCGGGTGTGAAGATTGCCTCACCAGGCTTGAGCGCCACCGCATTCATCGCGAGAGCGACCAAGGCTCCGTTGTCGCGCACATGGTGTGCAAGGGCGTCGGCGGCAATCTGCGCGGTCATGCTCCCACCCGAAAGGCCTCGGGCGAGCCGGTCCAACGCGTCCGTATGGTCACGGGTCAGCACGGTCAGAACGTAGCCGGCGATACCCTCCGCTTCGAGTGCATCACGAAGGGACTCCGCGTCATCGCCGCCGAGTCGCTCAAGGTCACGCATGAGTTCCGCCTCAGGGCGGAATCCAGACAGCACTGTCATGTCCGTCACCGCGAGAAGCAGTTCCGGCTTGTGAGACGCGTCTTTGTAATTGCGATGCGGGTCGGTCATCGCGACGCCGCCGTCCTCCTCGGCGGCGAAACCCGCCCGCGCCGTCTCCAGCATCGGATGAACCTGAATCGACAACGGACGCGCAATAGAAAGGACCTTAAGCAAATACGGGAGCTTGCCATAGTCGCGAGCGACCGCTGCACCGAGGGTGCCAACGATGTCTGCGGCGATGACCTCGTCGAGGGGTCCTGACGCCGTCACGGAGGGAGCGGACGGGTGCGCACCCCACCAGGCCTCGGCGTAGGGCCCACCATCGGGCGCGAAACCCAAGAGGTCAGGAATGCCCTGGCTCGAGCCCCAGTCGAACCGCTGCAGTGCGGGCGTCAGAGCAATCACGGGTGCCATCATGCCACCCTCTGGAGTCGCTACTCTTGGGACATGACGGATGGCCTCAGGATTCCTCCACATTTGCTTCCCCAGGATGGGCGCTTCGGCTCCGGTCCATCGAAAGTGAGAGACGCCCAGGTACGCGCGCTGGTCGACGCCAATCCCGCTCTCCTTGGCACGTCGCACCGTCAAGCGCCCGTGCGCGGCCTCGTGGCCGACGTGCGGCGCATGATCGCGGAGCTGTACCGCCTTCCCGATGGCTACGAGGTGCTGCTGTCGAACGGGGGCTCGACGTTTGTGTGGGACGCCGCGGCGTTCGGCCTGGTCGAGTCGAAGGCTCAGCTGGCCGCGTTCGGCGAATTTGGCGCCAAGTTCGCGTCGTCGGTCGAGGCCGCACCGCACCTCGACGCGCCTACCGTCCACCGTGCCGAACCCGGCTCGATCGTCGTGCCCGTGTTCGAGGCAGGAGTCGACACGTACGGATGGCCCCACAACGAGACCTCGACGGGCGCCACGGCCCCGGTCAAGCGGGTCGCTGGCGCCGATGGCGCGCTCATGGTCGTCGATGGAACATCGGCGGCGGGCGGCATCGAGCTCGACGCACGCGCGGTGGACTTCTACTACTTTGCGCCACAGAAGTCCTTCGCCTCGGACGGCGGGCTGTGGTTCGCGCTCGCTTCGCCAGCCGCGATCGCCCGCATCGAGTCGATCGCCGCGACGAGAAGGTACATTCCCCCGTCCCTGTCGCTTGCCGACGTGGTCACCAACTCGCGAGCCGAGCAGACGCTCAATACCCCCGCCATCGCGACGCTCGTCATGATGAGGGCCCAGCTCGAGTGGATGCTCGCAGGCGGCGGGCTGTCCGCCATGGCCGCCCGCTCGGCGGCGTCGTCGTCAGCGATCTACGCCTGGGCCGAGTCGAGCGACTTCGCCGTGCCTTTTGTCAAAGACCCAAGCCATCGGTCCCCGGTTGTCGCGACGATTGATCTCACCGAAGAAGTCGACTCCGCGCGCCTCCAAACGGTGTTGCGCGAGCACGGGATAGTTGACGTGTTTCCGTATCGCAAGTTGGGGCGCAATCAATTGCGCATCGCGGTGTTCCCCGCCGTCGACACGGCCGATGTTGAGGCCCTCTTGCACTGTATTGATTGGGTGGTTGATCACTGGTGAGCAAGAGGCGCAAGCTCGACCCCGAGGTCGAGGCTGAGCTGCTTGAGGCCGGAGGGGTCGTTCCGACGAGGAGCGACAATCATGCAGGAACGCAGATTGAGCTCGACGCTCAGTTGCCCGTGGATGGGGTGCTACCCGAAGAGGCCGAGCCACCACCTGAACCAGAGCGTCGTCGTCGCAAGCGCCGCCTGATCTGGCCCCTCCTGCTCGCGAGCGCGCTCGCGGCCGCGTCTTGGACGATCGCGCAGGCGGCCACGCTCCCGCCCCTTCCCCTCGCCGATGCCGCCGCCCATGGGCTCGTCACCGATGCAGCCCAGGCTCCTGTCGAAGCCGTGGTGCCAACCGCCGGGCCGTTGGCTTCGGCCAAGCCCGCGCCATTCGGTCCGCAAATCGAGGTGATCCTGCCTCCGCCGCCGCCCCCGCCGCCTCCGCCGCCACCTGCGTCGAGCGGCAAGAAGAGTACGCCCCAGCAGAAGCAGGCTGCCGCAGCAGCGCTCACCACGACGCAGTACTGCGATGGGAAGTACGGCGCGACGAGTTCTGCATCGTCAGTGGAAGGCCTACTCACCGCTGCTAACGCCGAGCGGGCGAACTTTGGGCTGGCTCCGCTGTCCTGGAATTCAACGCTGGCGGAGAGCGCTCAGGCCTGGTCGAACCACATGACCACGGACTACAACCCGGCAGACCCGCATGGCATGGTGCCGAGTCCGGGCGGGCAGAACATCGTGTACTCCTGGTCAATTCCTCCCAAGAGCGAGTCTGCCGCGATGGCGATCGCGCACGCGGGATGGATGGCGTCTCCCGGCCATTGCAAGAACATTCTCAGGGCGTCCTTCACCTCCATGGGAGCGGCAACCGCGAGCGTTCACGACGATGCCGATAACTCGACCGCCTGGTACACCACCGTCGACTTCCAGTAACTGCGACCGAGCGCTTCAGCTAGCGGATTGGCTCTGAGGCTCCACGGGCGCAGTGGGTAGTTTGCGTGGCGTCCATTTGAGGAACGCCCCCGTTGCACCGACCCCTACGCCGCCCGCGGCGAACATGCCGATCGGGAGTGCGATGGCGGCTCCCGCCGCGACGAGCAGGGGGCCGAGAAAGCCGCCCACATCTTGAAGGAGCGACCACGCGCCCAGGAAGACGGCTCGACCCTTGTCAGGTGAGAGATCGGCGCCCAGCGTCATGATGACGCCAGTGCCCCACCCATTGCCAGCACCCAAGACAAGCGCGAGTATCGCGATCTCCCACGGCATTGATGTGAGCGGCAACAACGCGGCTCCCAGGCCAAGCGCGATCGCAGATGGAACCGCGGTCCACACGCGACCGAAACGATCCATCACATAGCCCGCAGGAATGATCATGACCATATCGATAGCCGTGGCAACGCCGAACACGAGCGACGCGCCTGAGTCACTCATCCCGATATGCGCGGCCCACAGGGGGATGACAACAAACCGCGCCTGCCGAATCGCGCCCATGAGGACCACGCCAAGTCCGAGCGTCGACAACACGCGCCTGTGGGGGCCGAGCACCTCGCGAGCGCTCAACCGCACGCGCTCTGCCCGGGGAATGGTGAGGTGCCTGGGTGCAGTAAACGCAAGCACCCCGATGCTGGCGGCCACCGTTACCGCGGCGAACAGGTACGCCGCGCCAAGGCTCCACGCGGCGATCAGGGCCGCCCCCGCGAAGGGGCCAATGAAGTTTGCGACGCGCCATGTGCCAGCGAGAGTGGTGAGGGCGCGCGCGCGGGCGTCGGTAGGACCGATGGCATCGATGTGCACCTGCCTGGCTACGTGAACTCCACCGTGGCCCATCCCGATGACAGCCACGCCCAGCGCGAGCAGCGCGACGTTCGCGGCCGACGCGCACACCAGGGCTCCTGCGGCGAGGACGCCGTATGCCAGAAAGGTCGCAGGGAGCGGGCCACGATGGCCCGCTATTGATCCGCCTGCCGCGGACCCCGCGATACGCCCCGCTGAATACACGGCCACCGCAATCGATGCGACGGCCGCTGGTTCGCCCATGGCGAGGGCGGAGAGGGCGAACAGCGGGAGCATCGCCCCAATGCCGATCTCGGCAAGGAACGTCGGAAGGTATACGGAGAGCGCCAGGGCGCGCACAGCGGCGCTACGTGGAACTCCCCTGCTACTCAGCTGCGGCCTCGTCCTTTTGGGGACTCCCCCAAAGCGGTCTCCTGGCCGAAGGCCTCGACCTCGCCGATCGCCACCTCAGCGAATTCGACGTCGCCGTTTGTGGCGAGCGTGGATTCGTCGGTCACGACCGCCTCGATGGCCTCCACGTCGACGTCGACCGCGCCCGGTTGTGCGTCACCTTCGGGTTGTGCGTCACCTGCGGGTTGTGCGTCACCTTCGGGTTGTGCGTCACCTTCGGGTTGTGCGTCACCTGCGGGTTGTGCGTCACCTTCAGGTTCCGGCTCCGTCACCAAGTCGAGAGGGTCGACCGCGCCAGAGTCGACCACGGGCTCTACTCCGGGCCACTCCGACAGGCGCCTCTCGGCCTCCGTCTGCGAGTGCGCCCCACAGCCGTGATCGACACTCACGACGCGGCCGTCTGAGGGCGACCATTCGTTCGCGCACACGCCAAAGAGCATGCGGAACGATCCCGCCATGGGCACCCAGAACGCGCACGTCGAGCACGGTTCGGCCGATGCCCCGGCGGACGTCGCGCTAGGACCGTGGGATCCGCGGTACCAGCGGTCGGCGACTGCCTCACGCGCCTCAGGGGCGAGCACACGCTCGCGTCCGAGACCAAACTCGTAGATCGCCATGTGATCGAGGTCTTCATCGCCCGTGGAGGTATAGCCGGGCACGAGCCGCTCGTCGTCGGCGACGTAGGGCAACACCATGCCAGGCTCAAGGTCGCCTGGGCGCACCCTGTCGGACCAGGGCACCCACTCGGGGGCAAGCAACGCGTTCTCGCCGGGAAGCAAGGCGGACTCGCATACTGTCGCGGCGTCGTCGACAACCGCGATGTCGACTGTCCATTCCCATCCGATGTATCCGGGAAGCAGACACTTGTAGCGCACTGAGACCAGGCCCTCGCCGTTCTCAGTGACGCCCCTGAGGCCGCCGACAGCGGACTCGTCGCCCGCAGTTTCGGTGACTGCGGCACGGGCGACAGACTCCACAAGGTCCTCGATTGCGACGCTCATGCTAGGCATCCAATTGTTCTGCGACCGCGCGCAAGACCGCAGCGACCTGGGCGCCCTTGGCGGCCTCCGGGTAGCGGCCCTTGCGCAACACGTTTGAGACACCGTCGAGCATCTTGATGAGGTCCTCGACAATCATCGTCATGTCGTCGGCAGGCTTGCGCTGGGACTGCGCGATCGAAGGAGCAGGCTCGGTGATCGTCACAGCCATTGCCGATGGGCCGCGTCTGCCATCCGCAACGGAGAACTCGACCTTGGCGCCAGGCTTAGGTGCGCCCGATCCCTCTGGGAGCGCGGACGCGTGCAGGAACACCTCATCGCCCTCATCGCTGGCGATGAAGCCGAAGCCCTTTTCGGTGTCAAACCACTTCACTCGTCCGGATGGCACGTCTGTCTCTCCTGTCGATGCCGCGGAAGCGGCGCAAACCAGTCTACAAGGGCGAAGGAGTGCTATACAGCGGGGCGCCCGCATCGGGTGACCCCGCTTCCCAGCCTTCTCTCAGCGTGAGAGGCCAGACTGGTGCCTTGGCAGCCGACCCTACAGTGGTTCTCATCGTCGATGACGAGCCCGACCTGCGCGACCTTCTCACCACGTCCTTGCGCTTTGCGGGCTTCGATGCCCACTCTGTCGCGTCAGGGCGCGCGGCTCTCGACATCCTGGCCGACCGCCGCGTCGACCTTGTGGTCATGGATGTCATGATGCCCGCGTTGGATGGCCTCACCGCGGTAAGAAAACTCCGTGCCAGGGGTGACGATGTCCCAGTGCTGTTCTTGACGGCCAAGGACGAGGCCGACGATGCCTCCACCACGGCCGCACCTGACGCTGCGAACCCTTTCGATCTGTCACCCGGCGGCCGATGCGCAAGGCGCGCCTCGTGGGAGTCAAGAAGACGCTCACCGACATTCCGTAGCGGCCGCTTGACACGACGAAGGGCCCCCGGTTTCCCGGGGGCCCTTCGCGTATGTCAGTGATGGACTAGAAGCCCATACCGCCCATGCCGCCGTCGCCCTGAGCCATTCCCGACTCCCTTTCGGGCTTGTCCGCGATGACCGCTTCGGTCGTGAGGAACAGGGCCGCGATGGAGGCGGCGTTCTGCAGGGCGGAGCGCGTCACCTTGACCGGGTCGTTCACGCCTGCTGCGAGGAGGTCCTCGTAGACGTTGGTCGCGGCGTTGAGGCCGTGACCCAGGGGCAGGCCCTTGACCTTCTCGACCACGACGCCACCTTCAAGGCCGGCGTTGATCGCAATCTGGCGAAGAGGCGCCGTGACGGCGAGCTCGACGATGCGAGCACCGGTTGCCTCGTCACCCTCAAGGTGGAGGTTGGCGAAGGCGATAGCACCTGCCTGAATGAGCGCCACGCCGCCACCGGCGACGATGCCCTCTTCGACGGCTGCCTTCGCGTTGCGAACGGCGTCCTCGATGCGGTGCTTGCGCTCCTTGAGTTCGACCTCGGTCGCGGCTCCGGCCTTGATGACTGCCACGCCGCCGGCCAACTTGGCCAGGCGCTCCTGCAGCTTCTCGCGGTCGTAGTCGGAGTCCGAGTTCTCGATCTCAGCGCGGATCTGCTTGACGCGACCCTGGATGAGCTCGGGGGCGCCGCCACCTTCGACGATCGTCGTCTCGTCCTTGGTGACGGTGACCTTGCGGGCCGTACCAAGCAGGTCGATCGTGGCGTTCTCAAGCGACAGGCCAACGGACTCCGCGATGACAGTTCCACCCGTGAGGATGGCCATGTCCTGGAGCATCGCCTTGCGACGGTCGCCAAAGCCAGGCGCCTTGACGGCGACGGCCTTGAACGTGCCACGGATCTTGTTGACGACAAGCGTTGCCAGAGCCTCGGACTCGACGTCCTCGGCGATGATCATAAGCGGCTTGCCTGTTGCCATGACCTTCTCGAGCAGCGGGAGCAGGTCCTTGATGCTGGAGATCTTCGACTCGATCAGGAGCACCAGCGCGTCTTCGAGGACGGCTTCCTGGCGCTCGGGGTCGGTGACGAAGTAGGCGGAAAGGAATCCCTTGTCGAAGCGCATGCCCTCGGTAAGCTCGAGCTCGAGGCCCAGAGCCGAGGACTCCTCGACCGTGATGACGCCTTCCTTGCCGACCTTTTCCATGGCCTCGGCGATGAGCTCGCCGATGGCGGGGTCGGCCGCGGAGATTCCGGCGGTGGCGGCAATCTGTTCCTTGGTCGTGACCTCCGTGGCCATCTTCAGGAGTTCAACGGTGACCGCGTCGACGGCCTTCTCGATGCCCTTCTTGAGGGCGATCGGGTTGGATCCTGCGGCAACGTTACGCAGGCCTTCCCGCACGAGCGCCTGAGCCAGAACAGTCGCCGTCGTGGTGCCGTCTCCGGCCACGTCGTCGGTCTTCTTGGCGACCTCCTTGACGAGTTCGGCGCCGATGCGCTCGAGGGGGTCGTCAAGCTCGATCTCCTTGGCGATGGACACGCCATCGTTAGTGATCGTGGGGGCGCCCCACTTCTTGTCCAGTACAACGTTGCGACCCTTGGGGCCGAGGGTGACCTTGACGGCGTCAGCGAGGGCATTCATGCCACGCTCCATGCCGCGTCGGGCCTCCTCATCGAAGGCAATCATCTTTGCCATGGGTGTGTATTCCTCTTTCGATGGGTGGTGGCGCCGCCGATGCCCGCGACGGACGACGCCCGATTCGGTGTTCATGTCACACCGGCCGAGCGCCTCATCGTCAGCGCCGAAGTCTTAGCACTCTAGGTAGCAGAGTGCTAATCAGATCTTGGCACTCTCCTGCTGAGAGTGCAAATATTCGGGCGCGGTTTCGCGCGCGGCGAAGCGTCGCGCGAGCGAGGAGTTATCGCTACTTGGCGGGCTTAGAGACGAGAATGACCGAGACATTGCCCTGGGGGGTCACTCCCTGTTCGACCGTGGCGATCCCCAGCAACGCCGCGACCTGCCGCGCCGTGGTTTCGTAGATCGCATCGGAGTACCTCACGGTGTTCGCCGCGGGGAGATTCGTCGAAATATTTCCCGCGGTGACAGCGGTGAACCCCCCGGCCTTGATCTTGTCCGCACTGGTCCCCGCGAGGCCCACAATCTTGGCTCCGTTGAGGACGACGACACTCGCGTCAAGATGGACGGGCTCTGCCGTGTGCGTCGGAGTCGGCGCGGGCTTGGGCGAAGAAGACGCCGTTGGCGTTGGCGAAAGCGTCGCCAGGCTATCTGTCGGTCCAACAATGGCCGTCTGCGTAATGGTGGGTGCCGCAATGTCGCCGAGCGGCGGCAATCCACTGCCGCCACCTTGCGCCCACAAATAGACCACGACGCCATACGCGAGGGCTCCGGCTCCGAGAAACACGAGGAACGGGGTAACGATCGCCATCACGATGCTCTTGCGTTTGCGGTGCACGCCCACAGGACCGCGTTCGGTGGCGGCGCTGTCGAACTCATCCTGAGGATATGAAGGCACGGGCAAACGCTACCTCTACAGCGAGGCGTGGAGCGAACGGCTCGCCCTGCCGCGCTGCCTAGACGCACGCATCCTGCGAAGGCGCTTCACCAGCATCGGGTCGTGCGCGAGGGCCGCGTGCGAGTCAATCAACGCATTCAACACCTGGTAGTACTCCGTGGCGGACATCTGGAAGAGGTCGCGCACGCTGTCTTCCTTGGCGCCCGCGAATTTCCACCACTGACGCTCAAAGTCGAGGATCCGCGCGTCGCGCTCGCTGAGCGGAGTCACCTCTGTTGAAGAGAGTGGCATGGAGACTGCGGGCATGGCAACAGAGTACCCGCGAATGACACGGTTGTCATTTGGCGGTGCGACCCCAGAAGGTGGCCCGCCGCATCGCTAGTGTGGAGGCATGTCTGAGGCGTGGAGATCACAGGTCGCCCCCGACTGGGCGACCGCCCTCGAGCCCATGGCGCCGACCCTTGCGGAGGTCGGGCGCTTCCTGCGCGCCGAGCTCGCTGGCGGCCGCAGGTATCTTCCCGAGTCGCGCGCGATCCTCAACTCGTTTACTCGACCGCTTGCCGACGTGCGAGTGCTGATCGTCGGCCAGGACCCCTACCCCACGCCTGGGGACGCGATGGGGCTGTCGTTTTCGGTTCCCCGCGGACGCCCGATGCCACGATCGCTTTCAAACATTGCGCGTGAGCTCGAGTCCGACACCGGCGAACGGCTCCTCACCGGCGACCTCACCGCGTGGGCGGACCAAGGCGTCATGCTGCTCAACAGATGCCTCACCGTTGCGCCGGGCGCGCCTGGATCACACCGGGGCAAGGGGTGGGAGGAGTTCACCGAGCACGCGATCCGCACGTTGGTGGCACGCGGCGGGCCGCTCGTCGCGATCCTGTGGGGGCGCGACGCGCAGAACCTCGCGCCGTTGCTCGGCGACGTTCCGCGTATCGAGTCTCCACACCCGAGCCCGCTCAGCGCGTCGCGCGGGTTCTTTGGGTCGCGGCCGTTCTCACGGGCGAACGTGCTGCTTAAGGAGCAGGGGGCCACCGCAATCACCTGGGCCTGCGCCTAGCGGCCCCGTGCCCGCCCGAAACACTACGCGGGGCACATGCGCTGTGGACCCGCCGCATACGGCGGAAAGAGCCACTGATCAGTAAATTCAAGATGGCCGGCACTGGCCTGGCTCATCTGCCCGCGGAGCACTAGGGTCGGGAGTTGCGAACAGTTGTAGCCGGCTTCGCGAGCGAGCGCGCCTGGCGCGCCGCCGAATTGCACGCTAGACGGAGTCCAACCTGGGAAAGTTGGAGTCTTCGAAAAGTCGAACGTGACGGTGAATTGAGCCGCCCCGGGCGCAGTTACGGTGTAGTCGAAGCCGTAGTAATGCCATGTGAAGATCAACCAGTTGTTAGTCCAACCGTTGCCTCCCGTAATCGCCACCGAACACGGCCCACCAGTCGGGGTGCCTGCCGCGTCGCGTGCAATACAACTCACGCCAGGCACCGGGGCGGTGTAGGTCCAGGTCGTCTGGATGCCCCAGGTGCCGATGAACACGTAGACCTTGGCTACCAGCGACGCGTCGTAGCGACTCGCGGGCGTGACGTCCACGGTCCCAGACGTGCCCGTCATGGCACCTGCGGCACTCGCGACAAGTTGGTTGCCAGCAGAGTCGTATGCATACACGGCAATTGGCAGGGAGTAACAACCAATTGGAATCCCGACGGTGAGGGTCAGGTACTTGGTCGCCGGCGTCCCATTGGGCGTTCCCGTGGGCGTCGCGGTCAGGGCCGTCGTGGTGCACGCCGTGTAGGTCTTGGTGAAGATGTTGCCGCCGGTATGGATGGTGAGGGACGACGCGGACGCGGGCGAGAGGCCGAAGACCGACGCGAGTCCGACAACAGCGACGATCGCGGAAACGCGGAGGTATGCGGGCGCGCCTTGGCGGGGCGCACGAGCTGCGTGGCGGGGCGCGGGAGCGGGACGGGTCAGGATGACTAGCGCGGCGGCGCCCGCATCGGCGGCGGAGGAGACCATGCGCGCCACGGCGGCCTCGGTGCCCTCGACGATGCGGTCGATCAGGTCAGGGTCTTCCTCGGCTTTAGGCTCCGGATCGCCGCCGTCCGCGCGCTTGTCGTTGTCCTTGTCTTTGTCTTCCGGATCGTCTTCGCACGTGTCTCCGCTCCACCACACGAGGAGCACCACGGCCGCAAGTAGAACCAACGCCCACACGATCGGGTTCAAAAGCAGGACGGTCACGCGCCCAAAGTTGGCGTAGTGCACGAGCACCACACCCCTGATCTCGCTGCCCTTGGGGGTAAACGGGTCCGGGCGAGGGTTGTTGTCCCCCTGCATGACCCAGCCGTCGACGGCGTTGCCGCCAACGATACGGTGAACGATCTGAGACCCTCCGAATCCATCGGGCGCGTAGACGATCACGTCGCCGACGGAGGGGGTCATCTTGCGGGCGATCACCAGGTCGCCGGTGAAATACGTGGGCTCCATCGAGTGACCGGAAACGATCACCATCGAAGTGGAGCCGTGCAGCTGGGTGGGCCACAAGTACCAAGCGTCGATCGCGACGATCGCCCAAATCAGGATGTTACCGAGCAATGCCAGATACCGGCGAGTGGTCCACTCGCCGGTATCTGTCCCTCGTTGATTCTTCACGAGGCCCGGTCAGGCTGTCGCTTAATCTCTCGCGGCCTAGTAGATCACCAGGGCAAGCGAGCCGAGGCCCGTGGTAAGTGGCACAGGGGTGCCGGCGGTCGGCGTTGCACTCACGAGCGAAATCGTCTCGGTGCCCGTCGAGCCCACCGTGGCGGTGCCCGTCATGATTGGGTTGCCGAGGTTGTCCTTGAGCGTGTACTTGAGGGTCAGGCCTACGCACGTGTTGGGCGTGACAACGTTGATGCCCGAGACCACCAGCGAGGTGTAGTTCGTGAACGTCGCGTCGTGGGTGTAGGCCACGCTGACGTCGCCGTCGCATGCGGCGGCGAATGAGGTACTCCCTACGGCGATGTTGGCGGGCGTCGCGGTGATGTTCAACTGCGAGGCCGATGCCAAGCTCAGTCCGGCAACGCCCATGATGGCGAGCGCAACAGCAAGCGCCTTGCGTGAATTCTTCTTCTTAGCCATGATCTTGGCTTTCCTTTCGTTTGAGTCCTGATGCCATCCCCCTTCCGGGTGGCACCACAACTGGGGTCTGAACAGTGCTAGCGAGGTGATCGACAGAACTATTCCATTGCTTGAGAGCGACAAATGTCCCAGAAATGACGCATCAGCGCCTCTGTGTGACATACGCCACACCGGCGTGTCGTGAGCTGGCAGCGGGACTTGAACCCGCAACCGCCCGATTACAAGTCGGGTGCGCTACCAATTGCGCCATGCCAGCAGAGCCCTTTGGGCCCGCACAAGGATACCCGTGTACCGGATGTCACACGCGACTGTGAGTCACGGCACTCGGCGGCCTATGGCGCAACGGGAGGAGTGCTTGAGTCACCGGACCGCTCCATGATGGCGTGGCGAAGTGCCCCCTCTTGGCTCCACTGAACGCTCGCCGAGTCGGTCGGATCCTGGATGTCACCGTTGAATCCCAAGGTCGGCGTGTACCTCACGCCGGCCTTGTTTGCCTCCTCGCTTGAGCCGCGGACCCACGAGGCGAACTCGTGGTCGGGGATCCTGGCGACGACCGGATCCGGCACCCCCGCGGCCGAGGCGAGCGACTGAATTTGCTCGTCGGAAAGGCCCTCAGAGCCCTCCGCCGGTTGATTCGCCATGAGCTGCTGAACAAAGCCAACGAAGGACTCTGGGGAGTCCTGAGCAACGAGCGCCGCGGCCGAGGCTGCCCTCGTCGAATACTTGGTGCCCGACGATGCCTCGTCAAGGTACGCGAGGGGGTGGTAATACACATCGACGATGCCCTGGGATCGTAGGTCGTCGAGGGTCGCCGCTTGAGAGCTCTCGAAGAGCGCGCAGTACGGGCACATGAAGTCGAAGTAGACGTCAAGCCTCACCCTGGTCGCGTCGAGATCCTTCCCCACCACTCCGCTGCTTCCCACGCCAAAACCGCCGTCACTGCCCACGACGGGCGCGCTCGAGGGCCCTGCGGTCGAGCCACCGTCGACCGCTCCCTGGCGCAAGATGAACGCCACAAGCGCGCTCATGAGCCCCACCACGATCACGCCAGCGACGATCCACGTGACTGTGGCCCGCCGCTTCTGGCCGCCGGCCCGCGCCTGGGCATGACTCTTTGCTTGGGCTGCCGCACCCGTTGCCGACTTCTTGGGCGTCGTGGTCTTGTGCGTCGCAGCGTTCGCGGCGGTCCTATCGTCCACGGTTTTCCCCCCTCGCCGGCGCCCAGGGCCCGGCTACTCGCAACGCGCCGCTACTTGCCCGCCGCTTTGTTGATGACCGTCGTGATTGAGCCGTCGACCCCCCAGTTGATGTCGCCCGTCTTCTTCGAGTCTTGAATGACACCGTTGACGGCCACGGTCGGGGTTCCCGTCAGCCCGTCGACGCTTGCCTTCTCCGTCGCACTGCGAACCCACGAGGTGTACGCGAGATCGGGGATCTTGGCGACCACGTTTGCGGGCACCCCCGCCGCGGTAGCGATCACCTGAATCTGCGCCTCGGTGAGTCCGGTTGAGCCCTCCTTGGGCTGGTTGACAAACATCGCCGTGGTGAACGTCAGGAACTTGTCGGGCGCTTCCTGAGCGATCAGCGCGCCTGCTGAAGCCGCGCGAGTCGAATACGCCGCGCCCGAAGACGAGTTGTCGAGGATCGAGACGGGGTGGTAATACACGTCGGCAGTGCCTGCCTTGCGGAGCGCGTCGATCTCGGCGCCACGGGCCTGCTCAAACTTACCGCAGACGGGGCACATGTAGTCGAAGTAGACGTCGAGTCGCACGTGCGAGGAACTGAGGTCCGTGCCACCCACGACGCCCGAAGCGCCCACGCCAAAGCCTCCGTTGGTGGTCGCTACCGCCGGAGTCAATTGGCCCGTCGCGGTGGCGACGCTGGACACGTTGCCTTGACGCATGATGTACGCGATCAGGGCGGCAAAGAGACCCACCAGGATCACGCCGATGACGATCCACACGACGAGCGCGCGACGCTGCCGAGCGTTCACCTGGGCTTGGGCCTTCTTCTTGGCCACTGCCACCTTGTCGGACGATGGGTTGTCGGACTGCGGGGTATTGCTAGCCATGTGACGACTCCTTGGCGCTCATCAGGGGACGGGAAAAGAGGGGTTCACCCTTCATCCACGCGTCGAGAGACGCGTGCGTACGGGGAAAGACAAGCAGGAAGACACCCAATGCCACAAATCCTGCGCGTTCGAGCATATGCAGCGGATAGTTGGTGGTGCCTGCAGCCACGTCGCCTCCGCCGCCGAAGCAGCCGCAGTCGATGCTGTAACCCTTCGCCCAGGCCCAGGCGACGCCGAAGACAAAGGCGGCCATCATGATGAGCCAAATGATCGCGGTCCACCTGGTGAATACCCCCGCAATGAGGACGAGCGCGAGCACGAGCTCGAAGTAGGGAAGAACGGTGCCGAATAATGGCACGACCGCCTCGGGCAGCAAGCGATACGCGCGCACCGCGCGCACCGACTGGTCGATGTCCTTCATCTTGGGGATCGCGGCGGCGATGAGGATTCCGGCCATGGCAAGGCGAACCTCCAGGCTCAGCCATGGCTGGACGATCGGCCATTCGGCTAAGAACCCACGCTTGCCACTCACCATCGTGTCTGTGGCGTCAGTACTCGACATCGCCGTCTCCCTTGTTCGTGGACTCAACGCATTGTAGGCGCGCTCAGTTCCACGTAACACGGACCGAGTCCCTGCTAGCCACCACTTTGCGGCATCGCAGGAAGCGGCCACCACCACGGATCGGCGCCTACGTATACGGCAAGGAACGCGCTACCGAAGACGATGATGGCGACGACGATCCACGCGCCGCTCACGCCGTTGGTTGGAGCGAGCGATTCAGCGACACGGTACGTACCCTCCCTGCTGGTCCACGACCACAGGCCCCACCACAACGCTCCTTGAAATGCGAGGGCCCCGACCGAGATGGCGACCGCGTGGCCCCACGCCTGGCCGTCGTGGCTGGTCGTCGCGACGGCGCCTATCGACACCAGGTACCAACCGAGAACCCCCACTCCGGTGCCGACGAGCGCGGCCACGACGAGCGAAGGCAACAGTTCCACCGCAGCCCTGATCAGATGCCAGGGGACGCCGAGGGTGTGGAGGACGGAATCACGCCGACGCTCACCGCGCCTGGCACGCGCAATGCGTAGCGCCTCGCCACGGCGAAACACTGTGCGCGCGACGAGCGCGGCGATGACGACGACTGCGGCGCCCGCAAACGGTGCCACTGCGGCAGTCGCGGCGACCGCGGTTGCCCACGCCGCCACGAGGACGGGTCGCCTGATCGCGAGTTCGGGTTCACCTTCGAGGGTCTCCCGCCCAGGCAAGACCATGTCGTTGAAGACCCGGCCGTCGAGGTCGCCGTCTGCAAGGTCGCCGTCTGCAAAGTCATCGTCCGAGAACTCGCCGTCAGAGATTTCGCCGTCGTTGCACTCGAGCACCTCAGTGCCATCTGAGGAGGTTTCCATCACGGCCGTGGCGGCCAGGACCTCGACCGGCAGAATCGATGTCGCGCCTCGCATCGCGGCCACGATGTCACGCATGCCCGGCCGCTCCTCAACCTTGCGGTAGAGCGCCGCCGCGAGCGCGTCGGCCCCAGGAAGATTTGGCGGCGACCATTTGCCCTGCAACGTCTTGCGGATCGCGCTGTTTCCGGTGCCGTAAGGCGCCTTGCCCGTCATGGCAAACGCCATCGTCGCCGCCCAAGCCCACCTGTCGGCATCGGCCCCCGGGTCGGCGCCGTCGATCACTTCGGGCGCGACGTAACCCGCGGTGCCGCTGACGAGACCCTCCCTCGTCAGGCGAGAGTCGTCGGCACGATGCGAGAGGCCAAAGTCGATAAGGACCGCGCCCGCAGGCGACATCATGACGTTCGAAGGGGTGACGTCCCTGTGGACGAGGCCAGCCGCGTGGGCGGCCTCGAGGGCGCCAGCAATTCGCTCGGCACAGTAGGCAAGGTCCTCGCCCTCGAGGGGACCCCGCGCGGCGACTTCATCGGCGAGGCACTCACCTTCGATGTACTCGAACACGACGAACGTGTCATCGTCGTCGAGTTCAGCGTCAAGGACGCGGGGAACGGCCGGGTGCCGGACCGCCATGAGTGCCCTCACCTCGCGCCGTAATCGCTCCGCCGCCACCTCGTCGTGTTGGGCGTCAACGCGCTTGAGCGCAGCGACGGCGCCCTCGGCATTGCGCACGAGGTACACCTGTCCCGAGCCCCCCGACCCAAGCGGGCGCTCCACAATGTAGCCACCCACCTCGTCACCACGATCGAGCGTTCGGCCTGCCATGGAGCCACCGTACCGTCCCCACGCGCGCGAGCGCCTTGGCTCGGGCCTGACGTGCCAAGCTTCGTGTGGCAAGATGGGCATTGCTCGTCGCGACGCCGCGATGGGCAAGTGTCAGTGTGGACACCACACAGACGCTCTTCACTCGGATCGTCCGGCACGTACCTGCCGGTGAAGGGACCAGTTATGGCAACCGTGACCTATGACAAGGCCACCAGGACCTACCCAGGCACCGACCGCCCCGCGGTCGACAAGCTTGACATCGACATCGCCGACGGAGAATTTCTCGTTCTCGTCGGACCCTCTGGTTGCGGAAAGTCGACCTCGCTGCGAATGCTCGCAGGCCTCGAGGACATCGACGAAGGCGCCATTTGGGTCGGAGACCGAGACGTCACCAACGTGCAACCCAAGGACCGCGACATCGCCATGGTGTTCCAGTCCTACGCGCTGTACCCCCACATGACCGTCGCGGAGAACATGGGCTTCGCGCTCAAGATCGCCAAGAAGGACAAGGCGGAGATCCGTCAGCGCGTCGAGGCCGCAGCCAAGATCCTCGACCTCGTCGAGTACTTGGATCGCAAGCCGAAGGCCCTCTCCGGTGGCCAGCGTCAGCGCGTCGCAATGGGCCGTGCCATCGTGCGTCAGCCTCAGGTGTTCCTCATGGACGAGCCGCTGTCGAACCTTGACGCCAAGCTCCGTGTTCAGACCCGTACGCAGATCGCCGCCCTCCAGCGTCGTCTCGGCGTCACGACCGTCTATGTGACGCACGACCAGGTCGAGGCGCTCACCATGGGTGACCGCATCGCCGTCATGAAGGACGGAGTGCTCCAGCAGGTCGGCACCCCGCGCGACATGTACGACACCCCCGCGAACGTGTTCGTGGCCGGGTTCATCGGCTCCCCCGCCATGAACATCGGTACGTACCAGGTGTTCGACGGCTTCGCACAGGTGGGCCGCGGCAAGGTGGCCCTGTCTCGCGAAACGATCGCGGCGCTCAAGACGGAAGACAAGAGCCAGGTTGTTCTCGGCTTCCGTCCCGAGGCGCTCGACCGTGCCGCTCCGAACGCAGATGGCGCCATCCCCGTCGCGGTGGATGTGGTGGAGGAGCTCGGCTCCGACGCCTTCGTCTACGGCTCGGTTCCCACCGAGTACGGCGAGGCCCAGGGCATCAACTTCTCGGCGGGAGAGTCGCAGGTTGTCGTGCGTCTCGACCCTCGCGATGTTCCCAAGAAGGGCGAGACCATCTGGGTCACGATCCGCACGGGCGAGCAGCACGTCTTTTCGTCCGCCACGGGACTGCGTCTCACGTCGGCGCCCGTCATCTCGAAGCCGATCATCAAGTAACACAGCGCATCCTTACGCCCGAAGGGCGGTCCGGTTCGCCGGGCCGCCCTTCGTGGTCTGTGGGCGCCGTAGGCTTGCCCCATGCCCCTGCACATCACAGGAGCGGCAGACGCCGCGCTCATCGACCTGCCATGGTCCATCCCTTTGGGTGCGTGGCCGGAGGACCGCATCGCCGCGCTGCCCAGAGGCCTGTCGCGGCACGTCGTGCGATTTGTGCGTCACGGCGATTCCGTGTTGGCCGTCAAGGAAACGAATCCCGAGATCGCGCACAAGGAGTTCACGATCCTCCGCGACCTCGAACGCCTCGGGGCACCCTGCGTCCATCCGGTTGCCGTGGTCACCGGGCGCATCGATGCCGCAGGTGAAGAACTCGCAGCGGCGCTCGTCACCGAACACCTCGCGTTCTCCCTCCCGTACCGCGCGCTCTTCAGCCAAGATCTGCGCAAGGGAACCCTCAAGCGGCTCATCGACGCCCTGTCGGTCCTCCTCGTCAGGCTGCACCTGACGGGCTTCTATTGGGGAGATGTGTCGCTGTCGAACGCCCTCTTCAGACGCGACGCCTCCGAATTCTCGGCGTATCTGGTCGATGCGGAGACGGGCGACCTGCAGCGCAGCCTCACCGACGGACAGCGCGGATACGACATCGAAATCGCCGTCACGAACATCGCTGGCGAACTGTACGACCTTCAAGCGAGCGAGGACCTTGACGAGAACGTCGACCCGGGCGAGATCGCCGAACGCATCTCCACACGCTACGAACAGTTGTGGCGGGCCTTGACGGAGACGGAGACGCTCACCTCGAACATCCCGCTACACGTCGCCGAACGCGTGCGGGAGCTCAACGAGATGGGCTTCGACGTCGGCGAAATCGACATGCAGCAGGTCGGCGACGGCACGGCACTCACGATCAAGCCCAAGGTAGTCGATGCGGGCCACCACTCGCGGAGGCTCATGCGACTCACTGGGCTCGATGTCCAGGAGAACCAGGCGCGACGGTTGCTCAACGACGTCGACGAGTACCGCTCCATTCACCCCGAGTCGGGTGACGACGAGAACTATGGGGCTCACCAGTGGCTCAGGCACATCTTCGAGCCGACGGTGCGCGCCGTACCCAGGAACCTGCGCGGCAAGCTCGAGCCCGCCCAGCTTTTCCACGAGGTTCTCGACCACCGCTGGTATCTCGCCGAGTCGGCTGGACACGACGTGCCGATGCCCGTCGCTACGGCGTCATACGTCAAGCACATCCTTCCCGAGAAGAAGGACGAGCAGGCCGTGCTTGGCCGCTCACTCGCGGAAATGACGGCAGAACTTCCCGCGCTGACCGCGGAGATCGGTTCGGTTTACGAAGTGCGCGACGCCTACGAAAACGACAACACACACGGTTGGGGAACCGTCCCCGAGCCCGACGATGCGGAGCCTCCCGTGGTGCGCAGGGAAACCACGCGCAAGCCCGTGACCACCAAGCCTCGCGCTCGCACCGCCCTGAGCGACGCCAAGAAGGCCGCATCCGCCGATCCCGAGGTCTAACTGGTGATGGGCGGGAATCGCCCGGCGAGCGCCAGGCGCGCGATCTTTCTCGACGTCGACGGCACGTACGCGCACCACGGTATCGTGCCGCCAGCCCACGAAGCGGCCGTGCGGGCGGCGCGTGCCGCGGGCCACGTCGTCTTCCTCTGCACGGGACGCCCCGTTTCGCTCCTGCCGCCCCACCTCACGGCGGCCGGATTTGACGGCATCGTCGCAGGAGCGGGAGCGCACGTGACTGTCGGTGACGCCGTGGTGCTCGACATCCGCTTCCCTGCGACCTTGGCGGCCCGCGCGTTGAGCCTGCTGGACGCCGAGGGAACGCACTATCTTCTCGAGACACCCGAAGGCACCTTCGCTCGCCAGGGCGCGATCGATGTGCTCTCGGCACGCGCGGAACTGAGCGCCGACCCGGCATTCCCTCACCTGGCTGGACTTGTCGATATCGTCGCGGCGCTGACGCCCCTCGAGGATCTGAGCGGCGTCGGCATCGGCAAGATCACGGCCTTCGACGGCCCGGTATCGATGGCGATCATCGCCGCCCAACTGGGTGACGGGGTCGCGATGTTCCCCTCATCGATCGCCGACCTCGGCGTGGGGGCGGGCGAGTTGTATCTGGCCCACGTGAACAAGGCCGTTGGCATGCAGGCCGCGATCGCGCGCCTCGGCATCCGGCGCGAGGACACCATCGCGTTTGGCGACAATCTCAACGATCTCGAGATGATCGAATTTGCAGGCGTGGGAGTCGCCATGGCCACCGGGATGCCCGGGGTCATCGCGGCCGCCGACCTGGTCACCCCTGGCCCCGACGAGGACGGCATCGCGACCGCGTTCGCCGAGTTGGGGCTCACTCAAGCGGGCTCGGAACGGGCCTCGCTACCCCTTGCGACGTGAGGCGCGGAGGTCGCGCCAGCGAACGCCTCGTGCGCTAGCGCTTCAGGGCCTTGCTCGCCTCATAGAGGGCGATGGACGCGGCCACAGAGGCGTTGAGGCTCTCCGTAGTGGCCGAGATGGGAATGGACGCGATCTGATCGCACGTCTCGCGCACGAGCCGCGACAGGCCCGCACCCTCAGCGCCCACGACGATCACGAGAGGGCCGTCGAGCAGGTTCGAGTCCGCGAGCGCCACATCGGCGTCACCATCGAGACCCAGCACGAACAGGCCAGCCTTCTTGTAGTCCTGAAGGGCCCTCACAAGGTTGGTCGCACGGGCCACGGGGATGCGTGCGGCGGCTCCCGCAGACACCTTCCACGCGGCGACTGTCACGCCCGCCGCACGACGCTCAGGGATCACAGCACCTGACGCGCCAAAGGCCGCGGCCGAGCGCAAAATCGCGCCCAGGTTTCGCGGGTCCTGGATGCCATCCAGCGCGATGATCCGAATGGGGCTCGCGGCCTCGAGCAGGTCGACCGGCTCGAGGTACTTGTACGGCAGGATCTCGAGGGCGACGCCCTGGTGGGGGCTGCCGTCCGCAAGGCGGTCGAGGATTGACTTGGGAACCTCGCGCACCTCGATCTCCTGCTCGACGGCACGCGACACGATCTCGGTGATGCGCTCGTCGGCGTCAACCCGCTGGAACACGAGCAACACCTTGGCCTCCATTCCCGACCTGAGCGCCTCGAGCACGCTATTACGACCGATGACGAGGTCCTCGACCTTCGAGGTCACGTCACGAGGCCCGGTGGAGCGGTTGGCGACCTTCTTGGCGAGCTCGGCCTCGGTCGGCTTCGGCTTGTACGCCTTGTGGTACGGCCTGTCCGTGGCTTTGGGCGTGGGGCCCTTGCCCTCGAGAGCCCTGCGGCCCTTGCCCCCCGTGCCGATCGTGGGGCCCTTCTTGATCCGGCGCGTCGCACCCGGACGCTTCTGATTGCCTGCCATTTAAGCCTCTCCTGCGAGCGACCAGCGCGCGCCTTCACTCGAGTCCTCGAGCACAATGCCCGCCGCGGCCAGCCGGTCGCGGATCGCGTCGGCCGCCGCCCAATTCTTGGTAGCACGGGCTTGTGCGCGCGCCTCAATGTCTGCCTGCACGAGGGTGTCGAGCGCGGCCATCGCGTCCGATGTCGATGAGTCCGTCCCCACCCACTTGGGCGACCCGGGGTCGAGCCCCAGGATGCTCAGCATCGCGCGCACCTCGAGAAGCGACGCCGCGAGCGCGGTCGCGTCGCCCGCCGTCAGGGCCGCGTGTCCCGTGCGCACGGCGTCGTGAACCACGGCCACGGCGCGTGGCACCGCAAGGTCGTCGTCCATCGCCTCCACGAACGCGGAGGGCAGGGCCGCTCGTGCGACGTCGTCCAGCGTCGGCGCTCCCACACGCTCGGACGCGCGCGAGACGAAGCCAGCCAGGCGCACCCAGGTTGCCGTTGCGTCGTCCATCGTGGCATCGGAGTACTCGAGCATCGATCGATAGTGCACCTGTGCGAGCGCGAGCCGCAGCGCCGGTGCAGGGTAGCGCGTGAGCACCTCGGAAACCAAGAGGCCGTTGCCGAGCGACTTTGACATCTTGGCGCCCGACTGCGTGACCCAAGCCGAGTGCATCCACAACTGCGCGAAGTCGTAGCCCGCCGCGCGCGACTGCGCCTGCTCGTTCTCGTGATGAGGAAAACGCAGATCGAGTCCGCCGCCGTGAATGTCGAACGCGTCGCCAAGGTAGCGCCTGCACATGGCCGAGCACTCGATGTGCCAGCCCGGCCGGCCAGCGCCCCACGGGGAATCCCACGATGCGGTGACGGGCTCGCCGTCCTTGCGTGCCTTCCACAGCGCGAAGTCGCGCGGATCGCGCTTCACCTCGGCGGGGGTGTCGGCCGCCGGGTTGAGGTCGTTGAGCCCCTGGTTCGTGAGCGCGCCGTACGCCGCGTATGAGCGCACCTCAAAGTAGACAGAGCCTTCACTCACGTATGCATGGCCGCGTTCGATAAGCAGCGCGATGAGCTCGACGATCTCCGGGATGTGGCCGGTCGCACGAGGCTCTGCCGCCGGGGGAAGCACGCCAATGGCCGCATACGCGGCCTGGAACTCCCGCTCGAACCTCAGGGCCCATGCCCACCACTCGGCCCCGGCCTCGGCCGCCTTGGCGAGCGTCTTGTCGTCGATATCGGTGACGTTGCGCACCATCGTGACCGCATAGCCCTTGCGTTCCAGCCAGCGCTGCAACACATCGAAGGCCACCGCGCTGCGAAGGTGCCCCACGTGCGGGGAGCCCTGAACCGTCGGCCCACACAAATAGATGCCAACCTTGCCAGGAACGAGCGGCACGAAGGCGCGCTCTTGCCTGGTGGCGGTATCAAAAAGGTGGAGGGTCACGTGGCTAAGGTTACCGGTCGGGACCACACGCGGCCCGCGCGGTGGGTGGCGAACCGCTAACTCGGGTCGGGAGAGGTCACGAGCGCCGTGGCGATGGCCGCGATGCCCTCGCCGCGCCCGACGAACCCCAGGCCGTCGGTGGTGGTCGCCGAAACGCTCACGGGGGCTCCCATGGCCGCGGACAGCGCGGCCTCGGCCTCTGCCCGACGCCTACCCAGCTTGGGCGCGTTGCCGATGACCTGAACGGCGGCATTGCCGATCGCGAAGCCGGCGGAGCGCACCCTCGCCGCGGATTCGGCGAGAAGTGCGGCTCCCGACGCCCCTGCCCACTCGGGTCGGTCGGTGCCAAAGTTCGAGCCAAGGTCGCCGAGCCCGGCGGCCGAGAACAGTGCGTCGCACAGCGCATGTGCCGCCACGTCACCATCGGAGTGCCCAGCGAGGGCGCGCTCCTCGGGCCACTCCAAGCCCGCAAGGTGCAAGCCCGTGCCATCGCCGTACGCGTGGCTGTCCGTGCCGATGCCT
>Ga0209429_10000601_pt1 | contig 23857 bp, 17 predicted proteins | sample BarGraNGADG00212_3_FD_184493 | JGI IMG/M metagenome (GOLD analysis project Ga0209429, IMG submission 184493) | Arctic peat soil microbial communities from Barrow, Alaska - Barrow Graham LP Ref core NGADG0004-212 (SPAdes) (version 2) | ecosystem: Environmental > Terrestrial > Soil > Wetlands >...
TTATCTTCAATAGGTTGCAATTGTGAGATATCAGGTTGATTAGCACGACCCTGGTATTCAAATCTTAAACGGGTGTTCTTATCAAATTTATAATTAAAATCAGCCATGGGCGCAAAGTTGACAACATTTAGCGTTGGATAACGCATGGTGTCTTTAATCAGCATCTTGCTTGAAATATTAACCGGATCTATACCGACACCAAAAGTCCAGTCATACATCTCTTTCTGCTTTTGAACGCTTATCCCGTAATGTTGGGTCTGGTAAGTATTTTCAAAGTGGTTGGTATATCTTTTATTCAGCAGCGAATAATCATTAGTCGTATTGCTGAAATCATATGTTTTTTTGTCCGAGTTACTATATCTGTAGTTGTAAGAAGATTCCAACTGTAAACTTACAAATCTTGAAAGCGGTTCAGTATAAACAAGTCTTGCACCGAATCCTGATCCATTTGATTTTGTAACATTATTCTGTTTGATATTGATCAAAGAATCCAATCTATTGATAGTGTTAACCGTTGAAAAATAACTGGTTTGAGAGCTGTTGAATCCGTTTCCATCGTTCATACTATAACTTCCTGAAAGATTCATCGAAAGTGTTCGTCGTGGTTTGCTAAATCTCTTTCTGAGCAAAAGGAATCCGGATGCATTCATATTGGTTCCTGAGTTACTTGTTAGAGATTTACTGTGGTTGATCGAATCAGAAGGAACAATTTTACCGGTCGAATAAACATCTTTTACAGTAGATGAACTGCTGTTTCCAAAGCTGATATTAGGCACAAAACGCATTGAAAAAGATGTATCAACAACATAGTCCATCTGCATATTAAACCTGTGATTGATATTCTCGCCTTTGTTAATATTGTTGGTGTTTGTCAGGAAACTACTGTCAGCAGTCACTGCTGTTTGTCTGTGACTGTTCGAAGAGTTATCACTGCTTCTTTGATTATAGAAATAGCTCGATGCCCAATCAAGTTTGCCTATTTTATTTTTAAAATTGGCCCCTATCGCATTGGTTATGTTGATACCATTACTTCCACCACCACGGTTTCCACCGCCGCCACCACCACCACCGCGACCACCCATGCTGGCTCCCATGTCAGCAGTAAAACGGGTCACGTTAGTGTTGTTCGACATACCGATAACCGATAGCTGACGATCATCTTTAAACGAATTAAACATCCCACTCAAGTCATAACGATTATCATGTCCGGTACCTACATTTTGACCGTCACCCAGAGACATTTTACCAAAGTTTCCTCTTTTATAACCCATCTTGCTGATGATGTTGATGACCTTTTCACTCTGTCCATCATCAATCTTGGTAAACTGGGCCTGATCAGATTTCTGATCAATCACCTGAATTTTATCAATCATTTCGGCAGGAAGATTCTGAGTAGCAAGTTTTGGATCGTTTCCAAAGAAGGGCTTCCCATCGACCAAAACCTTCGTGACCGTCTTGCCATGGGCTGTGATGTTACCATCTTTGTCCACTTCAACTCCGGGAAGTTTCTTGATCATCTCTTCAACAACATCGTTCTTTTCTACTTTGAAGTTGACAGCAGTAAATTCAACAGTATCTGTTTTTACAACAACAGGTGCCTTTTGTCCCTGAATCACAACTTCGCCAAGTGTTTTGGCGTTGCTAGTCATCGCGAACGGGCCAATGGTAACCTCTTTGGTAGTTGTTTTTATGGTCAGGGGATTTAAAATACTTTTATATCCCATATAAGCGATCTTGAGCGTATAAGTTCCGGGACGAACTCCGGGAATGTTAAAATCGCCTTTAGCACTGGTAAGACCACCTATGACTGCCGAGGAGTCCTTGACTTTCAATAGTGTAACCGTTGCAAAAGCCATTGGCTGATTGGTAATACTATCTGTAATTATACCTTTTAGCGTTACTGTAGTAACTCGCGTTTGTGCCTGAGTGGTTAAAATACCTGCCACACTCATTATCATGGCAAAAAGTAAATGTTTAATTTTCAATGTCGTTATGTGTTCGTGGATTTTAAGTTGCAATATTAAAGTATTAATTCAGTTTTAAATCCTAAAGTAATGTTAAAGAAATATAGCAAACAGTCAACTATTTCTTTGCATTTCGGATTTACAAAATGTCCGATGGACTTTAAAAAATAAGATATAAATAACAAAAATTAATCTTTTCCGGTATTCAGATATTTTCCGGTTGCATCAAACATCATTGCTTTTCCTTTTTGAACCACTACTTCATAGGTAATTTTGGTTCCGGCAGTAATTTTGTCAACAGTAAGAATCTTTTTGCCTTTGAATTTTTCAGCGACATACTTTGTAATAACTGCTGGCAATTCAGTTACTTTAATGCCAACTTCTGTTTCAGTTACAACTCCTTTTGAGTTCATTACAACTGTCATTTCCTGACCATTGTTTTTGAGCGCAACTTCCCAATTGCCACCCTCTTTTTCCCATTTAACATCTGTTGCTTTTGGGAATTGTTTTGCAAATGCTGCTTTTAGTACTGCAGGAGCTTTTACATCCCCTTTTTCTTCAGCTTCTTTCTGAGCGCTTATTGTAAAGCAAATCATTACTGAACAGAGGGCAATTAAAACTAATCTTTTCATAAGTTTTAGATAATGATTTATAATAATAGTCCAAAACTAAAACATGAATCTGAAGTAAAATTGTAGATGATTTATTTTTTTCATTGCTTAATTCAGAACTATTATAAAATGGTTTTGCCTGAAATGTGTGAATGATGTAAACATTCCTTAAAGTTATGCAACATTAACATTTCATTAACTTTCTAATTTTGCCATTAACAAAACATCAATTAAAATTTAGAAATAATGAAAAAGCTAATCATTTTATTAGTCATTTGCAGCAGTGGTTTGATGTGTCAAACAGCATCTGCGCAAATACAGTTTAGAGTCAATATTGGCAGTCAACCCATGTGGGGCCCGGTAGGATACGACCATGTTGAAAATTATTACCTTCCTGATATCGAGGCATATTATAATGTGCCTACCCGAAGGTATACCTATATGGTTAATGGCCAATGGACAACCAGAGCATATTTGCCTGCACGTTACCGAGACTATGACATGTACAATACAAGAAAAATAGTCATCAACGAACCCAGACCTTATTTGCGTAACAACGAGTATAGAGAACGATACTCCAATCAGAATGATCGTCCGGTATACCAATCTATTCGCGACAGTCGTGATGGAAGATATTTTGAAAGCAGATACCATCCTCAACATTCTCAATACAGACAGTATACGAGACAATATGGAAGATATCGTGGAAACGGTAACAACGAAAACCGTGAACAAGGTCACAATGAAAACAAGTAACCATTTCACAATAAATTCATTAATGAAAAGTAGGATTCAATAAAAATTGTTGTTTCCTTGAATTAAAAAAGGTTGGTTTATTAAAACCAACCTTTTTTTATTGACTATAGTGAGCTATCGCAAAAATTAATGCGGTCAACCACAGTTCCCATTTATCCTGGAAATTACTGAATCGCTGTCAAATTACTTCCCTTTTGGACACCTGCTTCATTAAAAGCATCGATAACAAAATAATACTTCTGATTGCTGTTCAGGCTTCTAATTGTCAGCGTGTTATTATTCATCACCTGGTAAGTATGATACAATTTATCTTGCGCTTCACCATACCGGATGTTATATCCCACAGTATTTTGATTTTTCTTCCAGGACAGTTTAACTTCACGTTTATCATCCTGATTTCGTGTCACAATGAATTGTGATACTTTTTCAGGAATGGCCCCGGAACCTTTTCCAAAGAAACGCAAATCTGCAATTGCAAATGTTCCATCCGGCACACGATAATTTGTGAGTCTGATATAACGGGCCATTATAGGTTTCGAAAGCTGGATATAATCATGCGGAACATCAGTTTTATCAGTCCTTTTATCAATCAGTGTTTTCCATATTTTCTGATCATTTGAATATTCCAGATGATACTGATAATAGATATTCTCATTCCGCCCGAATGTCTGTGTAGCGTTCTCTGCGAAATTGATCTGAATGGCTTTTACCATTGATTGTTTTTGCAGATCCATACTGATCCATTCTCCCTTGTTTCCTGTTTTGGCACTCCAATAGGTCCTGGTCTCTTCATCGGAAGCGTAGGCCTTTGGATGATCTTCCATTTCTGAAGAAACAGTGACGGGTTTATTGAACGAGAGCAACATCCAGCCTTGAAACAACTCTTCAGGGCCTGATATTTTATGTTGCGGAATGGTTATCGGGTAATCTCCAAAAGTTGTAAACGTATATAGTTCTCCGTCCTTGTCGAAGAACATTGGGAACAGGCCTAACCGACGTTCAAACATGTGTTTTACAGAAATCACCATGGTTGAAACATGCCAGTAATTTCCGTATTTATCCTGAAAAGTACTGCTGTGGCCAGCTCCGGCAATAAAGCCCTCGGGCTTATATGAACATGGATTGTGCAGAGCAGGCTTGAAAGGGCCTAAAGGTTGATCTGCAACATACACCCCATCGCTATAGCTCTTAAACTGTGTTCCCGGCGTGGCATATTGCAGATAGTATTTCCCCAGGTGTTTTGTCATCCATGCACCTTCTGTCCATGGACTTTCCGGTTTGTCATTATAATCACCGCTTTGTTCCCAACCAAAAACATTCTTTTGGCTATTGAAACATTCCACAGGCTTACCGATGGGATTTAAAGTATTGATGTCAAGCTCAACAGCATAAATTGGTTTCACGTTTGAACAGCCATAATAGAAATAGAGTCGTCCATTGTCATCCAGAAAGAGATCGGGATCGGTCATGCCTATTGGAAAATTTGCATTCGCAATCTTCCACTTACCGGATTTAGGATCAGCTGTTTTGAAGATCTTTCTTGGTGCTCCTCCGGATGCCATAAAATAGATTTCATCCTTGATGACTACCGCTGCCGGAGCATAGTCTTCAAGCGGCAAGTCGGTTGTAGTTATAAAATCCCAATGCATGAGATCAGTCGAATGCCAATATCCTCCTGATTTGGAAGCAAACAGATAATACTCTTTCTTAAATGTAACCATTGTTGGATCAGCTGCCTCCCTACGCGATGGCTTGTCAAGACAAAACCGATAACTGAGGTTCATGGGATTGCAAATGGTTGTTTGTGCATTTGCACTTACCGGTAACTTTTGACCGAATACAAATGAAGTGACAAATATTAATACGACTAAAAATAGTTTCTTCATGGTTATATGTTTATCATTTTTGAGATCGTGTTTTTAAATTTAATGGCTATTTCCACAGCAAGCATAAGACAAACGTTTTTAATTTGTAAACCTACCACTTTAAAATTAATTTTACAAACTGCAAGGAGTTCTTTCGGGCAGGATTCTATTTCTTAAAAAGATTCGTTTATGAATAAAGTATTATTTTCCTCTTTAGCAGTTTTACCTATTCTTCAATTTTCATATGGTCAGAAAATCACAAAACCACAACAGCATAAAAGCCCCAATATTGTTATTATCTATGCCGATGACCTTGGTTATGGTGATGTAAGCTGCTATGGCGCTACAAAAATCAAGACGCCAAACATTGACCGCTTTGCCAGTCAGGGGCTCAGGTTTACCAATGTCCATGCCTCATCTGCAACAAGTACCCCTTCCCGTTTCTCTATGCTCACAGGACAATACGCCTGGAGAAAAACAGGAACCAACATTGCCACCGGAAATGCAGCTTCCATTATTCCTTCAGATTGCAACACGCTTCCTGCCATGTTGCAGAAAGCAAACTATACTACAGGGGTTGTGGGTAAATGGCATTTGGGATTAGGCCCTTCAGGCGGACCCGATTGGAATGGCACCATCAAACCCGGCCCCAATGAACTTGGATTTAACTATTCCTTCCTGATTCCTGCTACCGGTGACAGGGTACCCTGTGTTTTTGTTGAAGACAGACACGTCGTGGGACTCGATCCCAATGACCCCATATCGGTGAGTTATGGCAAACCCATCGGGAATGATCCTACAGGCAAAGACCACCCCGAGCTTTTAAAAATGCAGACAAGTCAGGGTCATGATCAAACCATTGTAAACGGAATCAGCCGCATAGGATATATGACTGGAGGGCAACGTGCACGTTGGACTGATGAAAACATTGCAGATATATTAACCAATAAAGCCAAAAAGTTTATTGTCAGTAATAAAGCCAAACCATTCTTTCTCTACTTCGCCACACACGATATTCACGTACCCCGTGTTCCAAACCAGCGCTTCGTAGGCAAAAGCAACCTTGGAGTACGTGGTGATGCCATACTGGAGTTTGACTGGAGTGTTGGTGAAATAATGAAGACCCTTGATAGCCTGCACCTATCTGAAAACACCATTGTTATTGTAAGTAGTGACAATGGCCCTGTTGTTGATGATGGATACAAAGACTTTGCCTGGGAAAACCTGAACGGACATACCCCGGCAGGACCTCTTCGTGGGGAAAAGTACAGTGCTTTTGATGGTGGTACCTGTATTCCGTTTATCGTGAAATGGAAGGGCCATGTCAAACCCAATACATCTGAAGCGCTGGTTAGTCAATTGGATTTTTTTACCTCTTTTGCAAAACTAACAGGACAAAAACTAGCCGATAACGATGCACCTGATAGCTTTAATGAACTTTCTGTACTGTTGGGTAAAAACGCAAAAGGAAGGGACTACATCATCGAACATGCAGTAAACGGAACCCTTTCGATCATCAAAGGTCCTTGGAAATACATTGAACCCCATAATGGCATCAAATATGATTCCTCAACCCATATTGAACTTGGGAATGACCCTAAATCTCAGCTCTATAATCTGAATAACGATTTGGGTGAGAAAGTAAATATTGCCGATCAGTACCCTAAAATATTGGCTGAACTCACTGATTTATTGAAGAAGGTCAGAGAGAATCCAAAATCAAGACCATAAAGGATTCATATTATTTTCATTAGTGTAAATTACGCTTACTTACTGTTTCTAATACACGATTTGCTAATGAATATACTCAGATTATCATCGACTAATTTATTCAAACTTCGTCTGCTGGGACTATTAAAAAGTTTACAGTTTTAAAAGACTGGATGGTTCCTTTTATCAGGTAAAATCATATCTTTGGTTTTCGATGGAATGCGTTCTATCATAAAAAAATTTAACTTATGAAACAGCAAGAAACAATGGAAATCAAGGAAAAATCTATCTTTCTCCAAAAGCATTCTGCTTCAATTCGTATATGGCATTGGTTGACGTTTATAATTATTTCGTTTTTGATTATTACAGTGTTGTTTAATTCAACCATGTTTGAAACCAGGGGAAATACTGCAATGGTTAAGAATGTGCTGAACGGAAAAAACATAGTGGTTTCCGATGATCAGGCCAGGGCAGTAGTGCATGAGTATGGCGATAAACTTTGGGACTTGCATAAATATCTTGGCTTTGCGCTTACATTCCTGTTTCTAACCAGAATTGCAATGGAAATTACACTATCACAAGATGAAAAAATGAGATCAAAAATCAAAAATGTACTCCTTATGTATCGGCAGAATATCCAAAAGAGTGAGTCCAGACATTATCTGATAGTAAAGTACAGCTATACACTATTTTACTTGCTTATCTTATTTATGGCAACTACAGGATTATTGCTTGCTTTTGAGTCTGAACTTGGCTTGTCGCGTCAAACAAATCATTTTATAAAAGAAGTTCATGGATTTGGTCAATACCTCATATATGCCTTTATTTGCGCTCACTTGTTTGGGGTCATTAATGCAGACATGAAGGATTCAAAAGGAATCATTTCCGGGATGGTAAATGGTGGCGAATAAGGAGAAATGGGATCCTCAATAAATGGATCAGCCATTATTATTGCAACCGCATAAAATATCCTCCACCTGGACGGAGTTCTATATTGATCTTGTCTGTTTTCTTGACATTGGTTACTTTCCGGTCAAAGGCGTTTAATACGTCTTTCTTGTCGGATAGGATAATAGCCCTGGCATTTGATTTCAGGAAGTTCAGTTTGAACGAAATATTGCTCGTTTCTCCTCCATTCATGATTCCTATCCACCATTCTTTCCCTTTCCTTCTGGCAAATGCAGCTACCTTCCCTACTTCAGAACAAGGCAGAACGATAGTTTCGTCCCATACAGTTGGGATGTCTCTTAATAAATCCTCGGCTGGATTGTCAATATAAGCAGAATAAGCATCGGCAAAGTGAGTGAGCGGTGAGAGATAAACTACAGCCTGCGACAGTTCATGTGCCCAGGTATATCCATTCAACTCTTTCTCCGCAAAGATGACAGGCGTGAGGTCGGCAGGCCCTGCAATGAAACGGGTAAACGGTTTAATCTCGTCCTGATCCCTGGGCATTTGTCTTTTATAACGTGTCATTTGATATTCATCTCCACGCACTCCTTCGCGGGTTAGCTCATGTGGCCATGTTCTGCGAATTCCTGTGGGTTTACAACAGCCGTGAAAATCAATCATCAGTTGAAGTTTGTACGTCTCCTCACGTGCTGCTTCGTACCATTGCATGATTTCGGGTGTTGCGGGCGGGATGAAGTCGATTTTTATTCCTGAGGCTCCTACCTGTTTAACTTTTTCAAGATAACTTCTGATGCCCTCCCGGGTGCGCATCTCTTTGGAATCTACCCAAACAATACTCTTAATGCCTTTTGTATTTCCATAATCAATCACCTCTTTCAAACATTGCCATTGATCCTTACCAGGCTGTCTCCATAATCGCCAGCCATCATCTATAAGGTAATACTCCCAGGTTAACCGTGCTGCGGCATCAAACCAGTTCTTTTGATCATCGAGTTTTGGCGCTCCTACACTCCACCATTGCCACAATACGCGACCTGGTTTCACCCAACTAAAATCATAAGATGGATCTGGTGCAGGACATAAATTCATAATGATATCACTGTTGACCAGTTGTGTTAAGTTATCGGCAATAATTGCCAGACGCCAGGGAGTGGTGATCGTACCAGCCTCTACATCCCATCCGGTTGGATTGGTTGTGAAATTAGCTTTTAGTTGATTACCTGATTTCACCCAACTGAGATCAGGAAACTTTTGACAATTGGCTTCGGTGAATGAAAGATAAAAGTTTCCGGTCTTCATTGTTAAAGGAGCTAACAATGGTTTGTTTTCGGGAAGATCTTTTGTTGTAGTATTATTATGAAGGTTTTCGTTATCGTTTGAATAGAAGGCCCAGTAACATTGTGCTGTTTCAGGCAACCCAAATGATGTGTTGTCTTTTTCAATTTTAACAGGTTTATTGGAGTTGATGACATACCGGACGGCTACTCCATCATCATAGGCTCTTACCTGTAACCGGTAGGAAAATTTATTACTTGTTATTGGAATCGAAACCTCTTTACATGTATTTATAGCCAGTGCATGATTACCCATCAGAGGGTACTTTTCCATGACTATGGTTACATTGGCATTGCCAGTAACCGAAACATTCTGACCAATATCTTCACCATCAATAACCAATCCAAGTGAGGATTTCTGAATGACTTCCTGATTGTTCTTTTTAACGGTGAAAAATAAATTGTTATCGTCTATACCAATCTGAATCACTACTTTTTTAGCAGGACTGCTAACAGAAATAACATTTGCTTTTTGAGCAAAAGAGAACAATGAAACCATTGAAACTGCAATCATTAACAAGATATTCCTTTTCATTTTGTTTTTCCTCGTATATGAAGTAACCTAAATAATTCACCAAAAATAAGAAAGAAACCGGTCTGCTAAACAATAGTATTAACCGGTAACTATGATAATTTTTCCATCCTGTTTTAGCCTGATACCGGCAGTTTCCAATATGTATAACATCTGACTGAGGGGAATATCTTTTGATAGCCGACCATAATAATTGCCAACGGGTGTTTTGTCAGCAAAAGTGACTAATAAACCATACCATTTGACTATCTCTTTCATCAGAATTGTAACATGTGTATTGTTGAAACTTACACTACCATCATTATTTACTTTGATACTCCCTGAATCAATATTGTTCTGACCTGATTTTCCCCCTTGTCGGGTGGCGATCACGATTACTCCATTACCACCCCTTGATCCATATATTGCAGTTTCGGCACCATCTTTCAAAACTGATACATTCTGTACCATATTTGGATCTATTGAGTTAATATTTGAAGCAGGATAGGATATCCCATCCACTATTACCAAGGGTTCTGTACTGGACATAATGGAAGTGGCCCCTCGGATAGTTATGCTGTTACCTGATACCATAACCCCCGGTAGAGTACTGAGGAGTTGCAACATAGAGGTTGCCGGATTACGCTCAATATCTTCTCTGCTAATCAGACTTGACGAGCCCGTACTTTGTCTTTTACTGGTTTTTGTGTATCCGTTGTTTATCATGGGTTCTTCTTTCCCATCATTTCCTTTATTTGAGAGACCTTTGTTTTGTTTATTCCCCACCCGGCTCTTGAGTACAATAGTTTTGCCAATAAGTTCATAGACAAAGGGCTGATTAAAAATGGCTGCATCCAGGGCTTGGGTAATATTTAACTTATCAAAAGATATATCTGCCTTTTTCCCTTCTTGCAGTACATCGGAAGCATATAACAAATTGTAACCACTCTGTTCCTGAATAGCGGCTATCACTTTTTCAGCAGACATGCGCTTTTTATTGAGGGTAATAGTTTGGGCCTGGGATCCAACATACAGGAAGATGATTGAGAGTAAAAGCATAAACCCCTTTAAATTAGTTTTACAGGGTCTTGTTAATGGGTCATTTTGTCCCTTTGAAACGCTACTACGACTAAGATGTAATTTCATATTTTAAAATGTATAAGTTTAAATGTAACCGGGTCACTCGCAGTAGTAAAGATACAAAGGTTATTAGTGAATATTGAATATTTCTTTAAATAACGGGACAGCCGCCATTTGCTACTCCCCTACCCTATCATGCGCTGCTTTAAGCAAATCTTTATAGTCGCCTGGCACCATGGATAGTAGCAATTTGCTTACTTCTTCATAACGTTCCTTATCCTTAATCTTATCGAGGGTGATCATGTATTCAGCCAATGACGTGAACATCAACTTTTCAACTGAACTCAATTTTGAATTTGGTGCAGATTTGGCTAAAAAGGTTTTATTGATATACCAGTTGTCCTCGACAATATATTCACCCATTGCAAACCCATCAGGTACTATTGCTATAAACTTACACCTTCCATCCTCCTCAGCCATCATACTGTATTTAGGATCGGAATTTATTTTATGGTATAATTTCACTACGTCCAGGATATTCAGAATATTTAGATTCATCCTTTCACGGTACCTTGCAAAGAAATGTTGATTATGAACGACTATCTCTTCTGGAAGACTTTCAAATACACGTATTCCCTTTTCGGAATAATAATAAGTGAATAATCTAACATCATAATCCATGGGTGAAATATATTTTTCAAGTGTTCTTTCCTTGGTGAGAAGTATTATCCATTTGTTTTTTGCCTTGGTCTTGACATCGTAATATCTCGGATATTCTTCTTCTTTCTTTATTTTCTTTTTCTTTCTTTCATCGAAATATTCTAAAGTTAATCTCAGAATCGTCGTGGAATAATTGAAAATCTCCTGCTCTTTGAGGATCTCTTTAGTTATTTCCTGATGATTCATTGTAGACACTAACATAATTCAAGGAATTAATTGGAGAGCCACAATGGCCCTCCCTCCATTTCTACTTATTCAACTCCAATGTGTTAATAGCAATTTTTGCATTCAAGAAATCTGGCGATAATACTAAAGCTGCATTATACTCTTCAAGTGCTTTGACTTTATTTCCGAGACCTGAATAACCAAGACCAGTATTATAATGTGGTGTTGCAAGATTATCTCGTGAAGGCAGTCGGGCTGCATTGACAAACTGAGGATCACCTTCACTAGCTGAAGCATTTAAAGCTGAACTTTGTTTATTGGATGCCATTTCACGGAATACAGATTCAATGTCTTCTGTAGAACCCAGCTTTCTCTTTGCCAGTGCTATAAAATACTTTTGCTCCTGAGAATTATTGCCAAACCCACGTCTCTCACCTCCACCTGTACCAGGAGTTCTATCATTACGGGTTGCAGAACCGATAACGTCATTCCATGATTTTACAGCTTTATCTTTTTCTCCAAGTGCACTGAAAGCACAACCCGTCCAATATGCTAACTGAACCTGACGCGAATTGCGCCCCTGTTGAGCTCTCAGATTATCAGGAGGAGTCAGTGCAGTCTGGAAATCAGCAAGCGCTTCCAGATATTTCTTTTTGGTATAAAAGTTCAATCCCCTGATCAGGTGTGCATCGGTCCAAGCTTGTCCGGTGTTAAATGCATTTCCACCTTCCCAGATACTAAAAATCCGGCTCTTGAGCAGTGAAATAGCTTCATCGGCCTTACCTGCAAAGTTTTTCAGATTGATCATATCACCCAGTGCTTCATCATTTCTGATTACAGCTTTCTGATTCTTTTCCAGCATTCCAAGTCGCTTTTCTACCGATACCCCTTCTGATTTATAGAGTTGTTCGAGTTCAGCAAAATGTGTCGGAATTGGATTTGCTACATTCACAGCCTTCTCAAGACAGACGATTGCTTTACTCTTCGATCCTTCTGCCTTCTGGTGTGAATAGGCAATTGCCAGGTTTCTCCATGTTATAGCAAGTCCTGGGTTCAAAACAGAAGACTTTTCCCAAAGTGCAATTGCTTCTTCGGGTTGCCAGTCGTAAAGCAGATTACCAAGGTAGTAAGGAGCCATTGCATCCGAAGGATCAGCTTTAATGGCACTTCTTAGGACGCTTATGACTTCCTGCTGGAAGGGGAAAACATATTCCAGCGGCTGTAGGCTGGCTTGTTTTCTGTATTCAATTGCTTTAGGCGTATCCCCGAGATTTTCAACAAAGAATCCAAGGTAATAATAGACCAATGGTGAAATTTTAGGTTTGTCTGAGGTTTCTGATACAAGCTGTGATAAAACGGTTTTACCATCACTCCAAAGACCACAGTTCAGATATGCAGCTGCAATCTCCTGAGCATTGGCTGGATGATTGATCAGTGTTGAAAAGAGTGTTTTTGACGATTGCGCATCATGAGTAGCAAGCCATAATTCTGACATCAACTGGGTGTCGAGTGGATCACACTTTCCCTTCGCGAAACCAATCAGTTTGATGGCTTCATCCGTGCGGTTTAAGTGACGTAGCAAAGCAGACTTCAGTCCATAAGCACGGACATTAAGCGCATTGGCATCGAGCGAACGGTTTACAAAGTCGAGTGCCGTTGTATAATCACCTTTTAATGTTTCAATTTCGGCCAGCGAATAATATGCAGGCGTTTTCCATTCCTGTTTCCAGGTAGCTTTATAAAATGCGGTATAGGCATCGTGATAATGGCCTTGAGCCTTAAGCGCTAATCCCAGATAGTAAAACGGCTCGGCATTTTTCGGAGAAGTATATTGAGCAGTAAGGCGTTGAATCGCCCTATTGAAATACTTTTCGGCAAGTGCATATTTTGCATTTCTCAGGCTCAACAAACCCATTCCAGTGTTGGCACCTATGTTAGCTGAGTCACGACGAAGGACCTCTTCCCAATAAGGATCTGCATCAAGTGTGGGGTTGTGGAACTGATCTATACGTTGACCTGCCAGAAACAATTCTTCATCATTTTTGATCTCAGCAGGAGTCAATGGATTTGTAGTACCAATGGGTTTCGGAGATGGTTGCAAAGCGACGGGAGAATAGGCTACGAGTTCGCGTCCACCTGATGATATTGAAGCACAAAGTTCGTGTTCGTCTTGTCCAGCATCCAAATTGATTTGTTTTGAATAGGGTTTAGCCGGATTGATTGAGATGTGTTCTTCTGAAAGTATATTGTTTCCGGCTTTCAGTGTAACAATTGCATCACTGTATGCTTTGGTTGTATAGAATCCAAAAATTGCCTTTCCATCTTTGACCTCAAGGTTCACTGCTGCATCTACATTGGCTTTTTTAACGCCATCTATTCCACGGAAAGGAAAGAGTGATATTTCGAAGGAACGCTCTTCATTGGGTTGCAACCATGAATAATCGGGTTGATTATCTGAGTAAGATCCTACCATAATTTCAAGATAAGGTCCATCATTATCGGTTAGAATTTTATCCCACATACTGCCAACACCCCAGGTAAAGAATTTCTTGCCGGGGACGATATTGTGATCGGCAACACTCATAATACCGGCATTCTTACCATGATCATAACCGGCCACGAAATTATCTTCATAATTAACCGCGAACCATGAAGCAGAATTTTTATTGTTTTTGTACCAGCTCACATCAACACCATTGGTAACCGGCCAGGGTTGAAATGCCCTTTTGCTGTGACCTGTTGACCATTGTGTGCTTGGCGGGTAGATTACCTGATAATCATCGTTGGGTCCAACCGCTATATTAGCAAAACAGAGCATGGTGTTTTCAACATCGGTACGGTTGATGATACGCATGGAACATTCCAGAACGGAACTTCCCGGACGAAGGGTGTATCCAACAGCCCATCGCATGCGTTGCCTGACTTCAAGTTCGCCAACCCAAACCGTCTTGCTGCCATCCGGCCTCTCTTCAATGCTATATTGAACCGGAAGAAAAGTACTGGCCCGGTGATGATGCGGAATATTCCATTCAATGCCACCCGAAATCCATGCACCGATCAACCCAATAAGCGCAGGTCTGATGACATGTTGATGATATATAAAATCATAATTATTTGTCTTGTCAACTGCTGAAAAAAGCCTGCCTCCTATCTCGGGAAGTACACTTATCTTAATGTATTCGTTCTCAAGATAGATGAGATGATAGGTTTTATCACTCTTTTTGTTGGTGAGGTTGTCGTAAAGGGGATAGGGATAGATGCGTCCCTCGGCGCCCTGTGATCCTTTTCCAAAGAAGAACATGGGATTCGGATCAGGTGGACCGGCCAGATAAGTCGGAATCACTTCATCGACTTCGCGAACTGAGACTGCTGATTGTCCGAAGACACTTGTTGAAGCAACAAGCAACGCTACCCCAATGATAATTATTGAAACAGAACTGGAGTTTTTAAATGATTTGAATATCTTTTCCATTTTGGGTTGTATAAATGGTCTGAAAAGAGTGGTGACTATTTTTTTCATCGGTTTGGATTGTTAATAAACAAAAATAGCTATTTCAATGAATGATATGTTTAAAATGATGAAAAAAGATAATTTTATATAGAATCATTATAAATTAACCTCAACATCAATAATATAGCTTAGTTTTCATAACCTTTTTTGTGTCAGCTTGGTTTATTAGTTTTTAACCATAAATCGAATGACATGAAAAGAATATTACACATCAGGAAAAGGCATATTTTATCACTTTCCCATAACAGTTTTAGATTTCCAAAGTCTGGGATACAGATGTTGGTTATTACTTTTCTTTTTACGCTTTTACTTCCAGGAATTGCTAAAGCAGTACCCAGCTATGCCAGACAAACAGGAATGTCGTGTACTGGACACTAAGAAAATTGGTCCGTCACTCAGAAATATCACAAAAGAACGTATGCCGGAATATATTATGAATCTGCTTGTCAATGCTGTTCAAATGCAGAAACAGGATCAGTTTGTCAAAGATCTGATTAAAAAATACAACAATATAGCTATGCCTGACCCCGGACTATCACAGGCTCAGGCAAGAACAGTTCTTGAATATTTAAGATCGGTGGCAAAATAGGTCATCAGACCACTATTCCTAAAAGAAGGTTTGATCATTGAATTTCTATGATCAAACCCTCTTTTCAAATTCATAATAAAAGGCTTTACAAAATTTAATCTTACCCATTAAACTATCCAGTAGTCTCTTCATCTAATAGACAACAAGAGATATGTTAAAATGACGATTAACGAGACTTCAGGCGCTGATAAGAATATCATCAATCACTCAAATAGAACCGAATCTATAGAATTAATAGATTCTTATGATACTTCATTTACTATTTCTGTTGATGAAAGGAGAAACACTTCCCGCGAGTACAAAATGGCATGGCTCACCATCAGGCAGAATAAATTGATAAACTAAAAACACAGAAATGATTCTGGAACCGGGAGAAATTCACATCTGGTCAGCGACTATAGATGAACGATACGAAAAGTTGTTGACAAATTCTTTTCTGTCTGTAAATGAGAAGAGAAATGCAGCCAGGTATACTTATGATATTGACACATATCTATATACAGTCCGTCACAATCTGCTGCGTATCATTATAGGTTATTATCACAATTGTCATCCTTCAAAAATTAAGTTTAACAGCAACCATTACCTAAAGCCGCATATTGTTCATCCAAATACCAATATTCAATTTAACATTTCGGCTTCATCAAACCGTTTTGTAGCTGCTTTCTGTCAACTGCAAACAATTGGTATTGATATTGAACTCATCAGACAAATTGATGATATTCCTAAACTGATCAACGACTATTTCACAAAAGAGGAAAGTGACTGGGTAAACGCACAAACGAGTGATAAAATGTCATCGGCGTTCTTTCAGATCTGGTCAAAGAAAGAGGCACTGATAAAAGCTATCGGAAAAGGACTCAATATTGAACTCAATAAAATTGATGTTCGTTCAGATACGGCAATTGTTAATGGTGAAAGAATGTGGCATTTAATACCTTTAAACATATTTGACGATTGTGCCGGAGCTATTGCAATCAACAATTCTAATGTCATACCCAGTTTCTTCAATACAATTGATTTACTTTGGGACATCCCTTTTCTTAAAATAATTCCGTAAAGACTTTAGCAACTGTTTAAATTTCGTTTTTTCTTTTGCCCGTAGACATTAGCAACTGTTTAAATTTCGCTTTTTATTTTGCCCGTAGACATTAGCAACTGTTTAAATTTCGTTTTTCCTTTTGCCCGTAGGGCAGTAATGACAATAGAAAGACATCTCTCCATCCTTTTTTGCCCATAGGGCATTAACATTAAAGGTCAATCCCCAACGGGGAAAAGGTAAATAATGAAGATCTCTCTATTGACATTTATGCCCTACGGGCAATTTAAAACAGTTTTTTAATTATTAGCAAATAACTATTAATTTTAACCAAACTATTATGCAAATTTCGGAACGAATAAATAATATCAATATTATGGACAAACTATACACTTTACATTTACGAAAATTATTGATTTTGTCCCTTTTAATGTTACTTTTTACAGTAACATTAACAGCACAGGAAGTCAGAAAACTTACGTTTGACGGCACACTCTGCGAGCAAAGAGTATCACTCAAAGATTTAAATCCGGTATTGCCTTCAGATTGGAGCAACTATACTCATTTGGTGTTAGAAATGAGGACGTCATCTCCACAGCGTTTTAGTATATGGCTTTACCGCAGCAATGGAACTCCGGTTCGTATTATGGTTCAACCATTTGGCCAGAATGTCTGGCTGAGAGCATGTATTCCACTACAATATTTTGTGGGAATGGATAAATCAGGAAACGATTTGGCCTCAGCGAACAACCGCAGAACCAATTCCTTCTGGTTTTCTACATGGGGGCCGTTTGGCAAAATTAATGCCATAGAATCTGTGGCATTTGCAATGGAATATCCCATCAATAAACCCTCTATAGAGTTCCGTTCTATACGTCTTTCCACAAAAGATGAAGGGTCGGAATTTCTTGAGAAGACCCCTGTACTGGACGAATTCAACCAATGGGCTCATGCAGACTGGCCCGGCAAAATCAAGAGTAAAGAACAACTGACCAAAGAGCTGGCCGATGAAGAAAAGACCTTTGCGAAGAAAACGGATTACAACTACAGTAAATTTGGCGGATATAAAAACACACAGGTAAAAGCAACAGGGTTTTTTCGAGTCGAGAAGATCGATGGCAAATGGTGGTTTGTTGACCCCCAGGGACACCTGTTCCTCTCAACCGGATCCAATGGAGCCGGTGCAGGTTTCGGTGGTCGTGCCGGAGCTCAGGGAAGACCTGCTAATACAGGTACTCCACAACCGGCTAACACATCAACCGCACCATCAACAACTCCTACAGCACCAATTGTCAATCCTGCCAATGCCCGAATAACTCCACGCCTTAAAGCATGGGGCATGACAACAGGTGGTCAGGAAATGGCATATACAGTCATGTTGCGTTGGCCAAGAGGAGCAAACTTCCTTGGACTTCCGGATGTTTATTCCGAAGAATTTGCCCGTGGCATCGATCAGTCGGCAAACACACAGTGTTCTGCATTGAAGGATGATCCTTATGTATTGGGTTATTTTGTAGGAAACGAACCAGCTTTTGAAAATCGTGAGAGTGAGGTAGTGGACATGATCCTTGCAGGTGCAAGTAGTGCGACACAAACAAAACTAAAGGAGTTTCTTGCTCAGGGAGACTCTCCAAAACGTCGCAAAGAATTCATCAATACCGCGTTCGAAAAATATCTGGAACTGACATGTAGTGCCGTGAAGAAATATGACCCCAATCATCTCACGCTTGGGATTCGCTTTGGTGGTTCTGTATCTGATGAATTGTTACGTGCCGCCTCCATCTTCGATGTTTGCAGTATCAATGTTTACGAATATGAACCCATGTGGCAGCTCGAAAGAGCATCGCGCTATAGTGGACGTCCAACATTAATCGGAGAGTTTCATATTGGCGTCCCTGAAAATGGATTGGGAGCCGGTTTGGTTCAGGCCAAAGACCAGAAAGAACGCGGAAAAGCATACAGGTATTTTGTTGAGCAGGCTGCTTCTGTAAGTTCATTTCTTGGCGCTTATTGGTTCCAGTGGCGCGACGAACCTGTTTTGGGTCGTATGGATGGAGAGAACTATAACATCGGATTTGTGGATGTCAACGATCGACCTTACAAAGAGTTGATTGAAGCCGCCAAAGCAACAAATAAACGTCTTTACGATGTTCATTCCGGCAAGATTCCACCATTCAATCAAAGACCTTTGGCTTCTGATGCAGGAACACCATCAAGTCCCTGGCGTTTTTAATAAAGTATTTCCCTGCATTCTAACTTTAGTTTCTGAACAATACTGATTATATTTGCACTAAAATAATCAGGAAATGAAGAAACTTATCGTATCCCTTGTCTTAGTACTTTTCACCACTATCGTTTTCGCCCAGAATGTTAAACCGTCCCCAGGCACATTTACACTTGGCAATAAGACATTTCTGCTGAACGGGAAACCTTATGTCATCCGTGCAGGAGAAATCCATTTTCCCCGGATCCCTCATGAATATTGGGAACAACGCATTCAGATGACCAAGGCAATGGGAATGAACACCATATGCATTTATCTCTTCTGGAATCTACACGAACAATCACCCGACGTATATAACTTTAAAGGGCAGGCCGATGTTGCTGAATTTGTAAGACTGGTTCAGAAAAACGGCATGTATTGCATCGTTCGTCCCGGTCCTTATGCCTGTGCTGAATGGGACATGGGAGGATTGCCCTGGTGGCTGCTCAAAAAGAAAGACATTGCAGTGCGTACCAGCAAAGATCCATACTTCATGGAACGGGCTGAAAAATATCTGAAAGAAGTCGGTAAACAACTCGCCCCACTGCAGATCCAGAATGGTGGCAATATCATCATGGTACAGGTCGAAAACGAATATGCAACCTTTGGAAACGACAAAACCTACATGGAGCAAATCCGTGATGTCGTTCGCAGGGCAGGTTTTGACAAAGTCCAGCTTTTCCGTTGCGACTGGAGTTCTAACTTCTATAAATATCAACTCGATGGTGTTGCAACCACTTTAAATTTTGGCGCCGGCTCAAACATCGACAACCAGTTTAAAAAGTTCACAGAACTTTATCCCGATTCTCCGGAGATGTGCAGCGAATACTGGAGCGGTTGGTTCGATTTCTGGGGTCGCCCTCATGAAACAAAACCAATCAGTGCACTTACGGGAAGTCTGAAAGACATGATGGACCGGAAGATCTCTTTCAGTCTTTATATGGCACATGGCGGAACATCATTTGGACAATGGGGAGGCGCCAACGACGGGCCATATCGTTGCAACGTATCTTCCTACGATTACGATGCTCCGATAAATGAAGCAGGTATTCCAACAGATAAATTTGTGGCTATCCGTGATTTATTAAAAAATTACCTCAACGAGGGAGAAAAGATTCCAAATCAACCTGCTGCTTTTCCAACGATCACCATCCCTCAGATTGATTTCAAAGAAACTGCAGGTCTATTTGAAAATCTGCCAAAACCAATTCTTTCACAAGAGATTCAATCAATGGAGATGTTTGATCAGGGATGGGGACGCATTTTGTACCGCACTAAACTTCAACCAACCAGCGAAAAGGGAAAACTGGTCATCACCGATGTTCACGATTGGGCATTGATATTTGTAAATGGAAAGCAGATCGGTAAAATCGATCGTCGCCTGGGAGAGAATACAGTGATCTTACCAAAAATCGAAAAGGAAGCTCAACTCGACATATTGGTAGAAGCCATGGGACGTGTTAACTATGGACAAACAGTCACCGACCGCAAAGGAATCACCCAAAAGGCAGAGCTCGTTGTCAACAATCAAACCCTCAACCTTAAAAACTGGGAAGTCTACAATTTCCCGGTTGATTATGGTGTCCCCGGTAAATTGAAATTTACTACTGCTAAAGCAAACGGACCGGCATGGTATCGTGCCACCTTCAAACTCACCAAAACAGGTGATACATTTCTCGATATGACCACATGGGGCAAAGGGATGGTTTGGGTCAACGGACACAACATGGGACGATTCTGGAATATAGGGCCGCAACAGACACTCTACATGCCCGGATGTTGGTTGAATAAAGGCAACAACGAAATCGTTGTGTTGGACCTCGAAACACCTAAATCAGCTACTATTTCAGGAATAGCCACACCAATACTCGATAAAATCAGCTTTGATGCATCATTGCTTCACCGTAAAAAAAGAGAAACACTCAATCTTACCAAAGAAACACCCGTACAATCCGGAACATTTACAGCAGGAAGCGGTTGGAAAGAGACACTCCTGAATAAAGTCACCGAAGGGCGCTATTTCTGTCTCGAGGCGCTCAATAGTCAAAGCGCAAACGACAAATCCACATCCATTGCTGAACTTGAAATCATTGGTGAAGATGGAAATTCGATCCAACGCAACAACTGGAAAGCAATCTATGCAGATAGCGAAGAATTAACAGCCTCGAACAGTTCTGCCGATAAAGTTTATGACCAGCAGGAATCAACCCTCTGGCAGACCCAATCCACTGCTGCCAGACCACAACACCCGCACCAGATAGTGATAGACATGGGTGAAAATGTAAAAATCAAAGCATTCCGTTATCTTCCAAGATCGGATAAAAGCACTTCAGGAATGATCAAGGATTTCCGCTTTTATGTAAAAACAACACCGTTTACTTTCTAATCTGTTTTAAAAAAATATTGAAAGGATGTTCATTTGGGACATCCTTTTTTTTGCCACGATATTAATTTACAACCCATTCTTAAATCCCGAAGGGATGAAATTATTATAGCAATGCGATCCCTCCCCTTAAAAAACCCCGAAGGGGTGACATTATTTTAGCTAAACAATCATTCCCCAATAAAAAACCGAAGGGGTGACATGAGTGTAGTTTATTGCATGACCCCATTTATTCACCAGCCATGATGCAAAGTATGATGTCAGATATGATGAAAGCATGTAACAATGATCCCAAAAAGATGTCTGCAATGTGTAAAACCATGATGGGAAATAAGCAAATGATGAAAACGATGAAAAAAATGAAGAAGTGAAATTAAGAAATGAATAAGATGGGGAGAATTAATAGGAATTAAATGGGTCATCTACCATTTAATTTTTAAAAAACATTATGTATAGATCGTAATGATTTCACTTAAACGCGTCGAGTAACGAGGCGATAACCGCTCCTGTTTCATCTTCCACGTCCTGTCCAACGCCTGACTTGCCAGCTTCACTTTCTTCTGACCAATCGAAGCATTCAACCTATCCACAACATCCATCAGCACCCTATGTTTAGGATTCGAGTTCTCAAACATCGAAATCTGGTTAGCCACTTCCGGAGTAATATCCATCACAATCACCCCGGCTTTTTTGTACTGATAACCCTTTTTGAAGATCAGAGCCAGCCCCTCTTTTGCGAACCTGGCTATTTCGATACTCGAATTCGTTGGATAAGGCAACTGCATCACGATGTTCCGGCTGTATTGAGGAAGATCCTTTCTGAACCAGTTCGTGTGCAAGAATATCATAAGAGCATTGCAACACGACCCCTGTCTACGAAGTTTTTCTGCACACGTCACAGAAAAGGTTGAAATCCGTTCTCTCAGCTCCTCGAACTCCGTGTACTGCTTTTCAAACGTCCTTGTTGTTGCAATATTTTTCTTGGCTTTGATCGTGTCCAGATCCAGCCTGAGTTTTCCCTCCAGTTCATGTTTAAGCCTTAACCCGACAACCGACATGTTCTTTCTCACCCATTCATCCGGAAGTTGCGTAAAGGCATAAGCTTTCGTTATACCCAATGCATTTAACCTTTTGGCATGACGACTGCCAATACCCCAAACATCCTCAATAGGAAGCCATTTCAAAGCCTTGATCCGTTTTTCGTCATCGTCAATCAGATAAACACCACCCGTCTTTTCAGGAAACTTCTTCGCCACCCTGGTTGCAACCTTTGAAAGCGCTTTTGTATTGGCAATGCCGATACTGATTGGCACACCGGTTGATTTTGTAACAGTCTTTACGATCATCAAACCATATTCCTGCAGGTTTAAATACTTGCAACCTTCAAACTTTAGAAATGCCTCGTCGATACTGTAGATTTCCATTTCGGGAGCAAATGAAGACAGCAGACTCATCACCCGGGAACTCATATCTCCATACAACGCGAAGTTGGACGAAAAGACGTGTATATTGTTTTCTATGAAGGTTTTCTCATATTGATAAGCAGCAGCTCCCATTGGAATACCGAACCGCTTTGCCTCGTTGCTTCTTGCAATGACACAACCATCGTTATTTGATAAAACTACAATTGGTTTCCCTCTCAGCTCTGGTCTGAAAACTCTTTCGCAAGATGCATAAAAATTATTACAGTCAACAAGGGCAAACATTACAAGGCTTTTATTACAAATACAACGATACCCCAGACAATAAAATCGTTTTCAGCAGTAACCTTGATAGGTTTATAAGATTCATTCTCAGGCAGCAACCAGTAACAGTCTTTTTCAACTTTTAAACGTTTTACGGTAAATTCCCCATCTACATAGCAAACAGCAATCTTACCATCAGTGGCCTCCAAACTTTTATCTACAATTAACAGATCACCATTGCTTATACCAATATCAATCATGGAGTTTCCTTTTACCCTTCCAAAAAATGTTGAGGCGGGGTGCTGAATGAGTTCTTTGTTCAGGTCAATCGAAAGGTCAATAAAGTCTTGTGCAGGAGAAGGAAACCCCGCACTGATTCCTTGATCAATGAAAGGCCTGTCAAGCTTTGTTTCTGTGGAAACAGACAAGATTACAAGGCCGGGAATTTTATGTGGATGTAGTGCCTCCAAAGGATTAAAGATTAATTTTCAAATCAGCAGTATGATTATTTTATAATCATTTTACTGATTAATAAATAATCACAAAGATATTCTTTTTTAGGAAAGAGCTAATAAATAAAAGCAAGATCATTTTTTAAACGTATTAAACTATAGCTATCAAAGATTATGGTTCTGACTAATCAAAGGAGAATATATATTTTCATACCAACTTCTAAGGTCTCCTCCACTTATCTGATAAACAGGATTATCATTATCGTCTAAAACCTCAAATATTGATGCATCATAACGACCTATTTCC
>Ga0209429_10000602_pt1 | contig 23834 bp, 23 predicted proteins | sample BarGraNGADG00212_3_FD_184493 | JGI IMG/M metagenome (GOLD analysis project Ga0209429, IMG submission 184493) | Arctic peat soil microbial communities from Barrow, Alaska - Barrow Graham LP Ref core NGADG0004-212 (SPAdes) (version 2) | ecosystem: Environmental > Terrestrial > Soil > Wetlands >...
GTCGCGCTCCGCGAACGGGGCTGGCGGCCGTGGCGGTTTGGGTTCGGCTGGTCCCGGCGGTTGGGCGCTCTCGCCCGGAAAGCGCATGGAATTGTCCATTTTCCCATACAATTCTTCCACGGTCTGAGCCAGGCTGAGAACGTCGGCGGACTGGGCCCGAAGATGAGCGGTGTCTTTCCTCTGGGCCGCCTCTACGAGTGGAAGGTATTGGGCCGCCACCAGGCCAGACTCAATAAAATGCCGGCGGAACTGCGTGAATACTTCCGCCTCTGAGTGCGCTTCCACGCCTCGCGTGATGAGCAACATCCGGGCCGCCGACAGGGCGAGTTCGTTGAGGATTTCGTCCCGCTTGCTCCCCGGAGAGACGGTGCCTAGTTCGGTCCGCAGAGTTCGGACATTTTTCAGATCCACCTCAATCAAATCAAACAGGCCCGCCGAACATTCGCCCACCCCGCGACCCGCCAGCGAGAATATTTCGGTGGCGCCCCAGTCGTAATAGTAATTCTTGTCGTCATCGAAACCGGGAATGATCCGATGCTTTTCGCACAGGGCACGCAGATCCTGCCGGCCTTGCTGCTCGAAGTAATCGGTAAACGACGCAAAGCGCGACGACTGCTCCAAATAGCTTTTCAAAAACTCGACGACGAATGCCGGCAAATCTCGCGCGCTGACTTCCCCCACTAGCTCCGCCAGCCGGGCTTTCCCATGGCCCAGCTTCGCGCCCGCAACGATCCCGTAGGCGGGATACGGTATCTGGCCGTTGCGCGCAACTTTGCCAAAGAAGCCCAAATCGGCCGTCAGGTGCGCTCCGCAGGTGTTGGGACAGCCGGAAAGGTTCATCTTGAAATCGGCCAGCCGGTCCCAATCGAGGGAGGCCGCTTGGAGTTTTTTCGTGATCGCCGCCAATGCGCCCCGGGGCAGGCAGATTCCCAATTTGCAGGTCGCCGCACCGGTGCAGGCCACGGACGATCCGAACCATCGAGGTTCCGAAGCGAGGCGGGTGATGCTTTTCACCAGGGCATGGACATTTCCGAGATACGCCTCGGGAATGTTCCGCAGACAGAGGTTTTGGTCGATGGTCGCCCGCAGAACGTCGTCACCGAAGGGGAGCAGAAAATCCGCCAGGACCAGCGCGTGTTCATTGGCCAGATTGCCCAGAAAGATCGGAACGAGCACGAGGTAAAGCCCCGGCTGTTTCTGCGCGCTGGCAAAGCGGCTTCGCCACAACTGGAAATCCGATGATGGCTCCCGAACCGCTGCAATAGTCACTGGCGCTGGTAGTTTGCGCTGCGGTGGCAGGGTCAAAGGCGCGGATGCTTGCCGTCGTAATTCATCGAGTTCCTGCTGATACAGCTCCCGAAATTTCGCCTCGCCCAGGCTATTCCACAAAAACCGCAGGCGGGCGGCGTGGCGATTCTTCCGGTTGCCGTGTTGGTTGAAAACGCGTTTAACCGCCTCCGCCACGAGATAGACCTCGGCCTCGGCGATGAACTCATGCAGGAGGTGTCCCACTTGCGGTTTGGTGCCCATGCCGCCGGCCACGTAAACCGCAAACCCGCTGACTCCCTTCTGTTGGATGGCAATAAATCCCAGGTCGTTGAAGACCGCGTGGATGCTATCCTTTTCGGAATTGGCAAAGGCAATCTTGTATTTGCGCGGCAACAACCACGAATCCGGCTCATCGATGAGCCGGCTGGTCAGTGCGAAAACGTAAGGCGAGACATCGAAGATTTCGTCTTTGGCAACGCCCGCATCGAACGCCGCGGTGAGGTTGCGCACGGTGTTGCCCCCGCCACCTCGCGTGGCCAATCCAACCGACAGCAATCGTCGCAGGATAGGAACCACGTTTGGCAGCGCGACATCGTGCAACTGCAGTTCCTGCCGGGTGGTAATGTGCAGCGTCTCGGCGCCGTAAACTTTGGACAACTCCGCCACCTCCTTTAGCTGCCGCGGGGTGATCGCCCCGCCGGGGCAGCGCACGCGCACCATGAAGGTGTTGTCTTGGCGCTGTTCATAGACCCCAAAGGGCACCCGGCGCGCCTTGAACGCGGTGGGGTCCAGACGGCCACTCTGAAACTGATGGACCAAGCTTTCCAATTCGTCGATTTCAGCCGCGAGCGAAGCGGGGATGGTATAAAACATGACTAATTTTCCTCAATCTCCAAGGGTTCGACCGTTATTTGGCCATGCCGAATGATGAATGATTTCACATCCGGCTCGGATTGCGCCAGCGAGATAATCACATAACTCAAGTCCGGGTCGTTGGCCAGGCGCAAGTCTTCCGCCGATGGGCGGGCGGGCGTAGCTGGATGGCTGTGATACACCGCGCGCATCCGCAGTCCCGCCGCCCGCATTTGTCGCACCGCGGCGAATTGTTCCGCCGGATCGAAGCTGAAATGCTCCGGCGAAGCATCCGCGTTGGTTAGCCGAAAGATCGCCGTCACGAGCCCGGCTTTTTCGGCCAGATAGCCGCACGCCTCCAGGGGCGCGTCCTGCCGGGCGTGCTGGATGAGCTGCTCCCGGATGGCGCGTTGGATTTTAAGCGCGTTCATTAACGGGTTAACGGTTGGGAGGACTTCAAATCGCAGGCGGCCGGGGGTTCTTCATCGAACAATTCATGGATGCTCGGGTGCTCGCCACACAGTGGGCATTCGGGATCTCGCCGCACTTTGATTCGGCGGAAATTCATCTCCAGCGCCTCAAAGGTGAGCAGCGTGTCGGCCAGCACGTGGCCGGCGCCAACGATATGCTTCAGGGCTTCGGTCGCCTGGATCGTTCCCAACATGCCCGCGATGGCCCCCAGCACTCCCGCCTGCGAGCAGGTGGGCACGGCCCCGGGGGGCGGCGGTTGGCGAAATACACAGCGAAAGCAGGCCGATTTCCCGGGCAGAACCGTCATCGTCTGGCCATTAAAGCGGAGAATTCCGCCATGCGAATAGGGAATGCCAGCCAGAACACAGGCGTCGTTGATCAGGAATTTGGCGGCAAAATTGTCCGTTCCATCAATGACAAAGTCATAACCGGCGATAACGTCGCGAATGTTGGCGGCGGAAATGAAACAGTGATGCTCGCGCACGGTCACATCCGGATTAATGGCCCGTATTTTGTCGGCCGCGGATTCCACCTTGGCCTTTCCCAAGTCGCTGGTGTGGTGAATAATCTGGCGTTGCAGATTGGATAATTCCACGCGATCGGCGTCCGCAATACCCAAGGTCCCGACTCCGGCGGCGGCTAAATACAAAGCGGCCGGCGCACCCAAACCGCCCGCGCCGACGATCAAGATCTTGGCACGGTAAAGGCGCTCCTGCCCTTGAATGCCGACTTCTTTGAGGATGATGTGCCGGCTGTAACGCTCCAATCGTTCTTCGGTAAAAAAGCTCATAGGTTCTCCATGGCTTGGGCCAGATCCTCGATGATGTCTTCCACGTCTTCGATGCCTACGGAAAGCCGCAGCAGGTCGTCGGTGACTTCCATGTGGGATTTTTCTGCCAGCGAATATTCGCAGAAAATCGTGGAGGCCGGATGCAGGATGAGGGTTTTATTGTCGTGAATATTGGTTGCCCGCCGCACGATTTGACATTGATCCATCAAGGCAAAACAGGCTTTCCGGCTGGTTAAATGGAAATTCAGCAAACTTCCGAAACCACCCGAAAACTGAGATCGGGCGATCGCGTAATAAGGGGAGCTTTCCAGTCCGGGATAATGAACGCGGGACACCTTGGGGGATTGGGACAGCCAGCGGGCGATTTGCAGGGCATTCTCGCAGCTTTTCTGCATCCGCAACGCCATCGTTTCCAGTCCGGCGGTTTGCAGATAAGCGTTGTGGGGCGCGAGGCAGGCGCCCAGGTTGCGATAAATTTCACGGCGCAAGAATACGAGCAAGGCCCGGGGCCCGCACTTTTCGACCCAGGGTCGGACCTTGGGATTCTGCTTCCAGTCAAAAGTGCCGTTGTCGATGATGAGGCCGCCCACGGAGGTGGCGCCTCCGGACATGCATTTCGTGCTGGAGATCACCTCGACGGCAACGCCAAAATCTTTCGATTTGAACAGCCAAGGTGTGGTCATGGTGCCATCCACGATCACGGGCACCCCGTGGGCTCGGGCCACCTGGGTCACGGCGCGGATATCGGCCACTTGCAGTTGCGGATTGGTGATGGTTTCCAAAAACACGGCCCGGGTTTTTTCGTTGAGGGCGGCCTTTAATTCCGCCAGTTGGGTCATGTCCACATATGACACGGCCAACCCCCAGGGTTTAAGCGTTTGCTCAAAAAGCGAATAAGTATTGCCAAATAAAAATTTCGAGGTCACGACATGACTGCCGGCCTCCGCTAAAGCCAGCACCACATTCGCGATGGCGGCCATGCCGGATGACACCGCGATGACGCCCGCCGCCTCGGCGAGCAGGCGCACCCGGTCCTCGAACTCCGCGACGGTGGGGTTGGAAATGCGCGTGTAGGAATGGGCCAGCCGCCGCCCCTCGAAGGCTTGCTGCATGTCAGTCGCCTGCTCGAATTCAAAGGCGACACTGTCATAAACGGGGACGCGCAACGAACCGTGCGGATCTTTTTTCTGCAGCGATCCGTGGATGGCTTTGGTCGTGAAGCCTTTCATCGGCCGCCGCCTCCACCCAGGTAATAGAGAAAGTCCACTTCATCGCCCGCTTGAATCCGGGTCGTGCCAAACAGACTTCGTTCCAGGAACTTCCCATTGATTTGAACGGTGACCACGTCCGGCGACTCCACTTTGTTGATAACCAGGAGCTCGGCCAATGTCAGCGCGGTTCGATCCAGCGTTTTTGATTCGCCATTGATTTTAATCGTCATAATTCAGAGGCTTTTCTAAATGAACGTCGATGAGCGCCAACCCCAGGCTGGTGGAGATGAGAAGCTTGTTGATTTTCATAGGGTTTTTAATAAACGACTAAAGAAGTCGTTAATATATCCCAAAAATAGCCCCACCGTTGTGGCTGCATTTCTACCGCTTAACATGGCCTTCTCGAACATCAATTATGCCGATATACCGGCAACACCCATTTTACTATCGTGGCCGACTATAGACGATATATTGTGTCGTATATTGAACCGCACCATAGCCGCAGTCAAACTCTTTTTTAAGATTTTTTATGCAAGCATGTTTCGCGTTGGCCTGTGACCGCCCATCGCGCAGTGACGCAGAGGCGACGAAGCCCAACCGCGTAGCGGCGCCTCGGCAGAGCGCCGCATACTTGGCCCCGCGCACGGACAATGGCGGCGCTCTGCCGAGACGCCGCTACGTGAAAATTAGTTGGCACAACGATGGCAGGTAAAAAAATCGTGCTATTATTTGCCTGCCGGGTTTAGGTGTGCGCCAGTGACAGCTTCAGAAGGTGACCAATTCGTGAGGAGTCGATTCTGTTTGACGTCCGATCAATGACGGTATCCAATTGTCTTTGGCTCATTAATATGCTGAAATCCAATCCTATATGAAACGCCGAGCTGAAAAGTTTTTGTCCGAATGGCGGGATCGTTCTGGTCGCAAGCCATTGGTATTGCGGGGCGCGCGCCAAGTTGGCAAGACGTATTTGGTCGAAAACTGGGGGAGACAACACTTCAAGTCGGTGCTCAAGGTGGATCTGGAGCGGGAGCGCGATTTGCATAGCCTATTCTCGCAACCGGACCCGAAGCGCTTGTTGGAGGAGTTGTCGCTGTTGAAAGGTCAGGCGGTAGTACCGGGCGAGACGCTGCTGTTTCTTGACGAAGTCCAGGCGTGCCCGTCGGCGTTGGCGATGCTTCGCTACTTCTTCGAGTTGATGCCGGAGTTGCACGTGGTTGCCGCGGGATCGCTGCTGGATTTCGCCTTGCGAGAATTTACGCATTCGATGCCCGTGGGACGGATCGAGTTTCTGCACCTTCACCCGATGTCGTTCGAGGAGTTTCTGGAGGCGGTGGAGGGATCGGCGATGGCAGAACATCTGGGCAAAATCTCGCTGGGGCAGCCGATCAGTGAAGCGATGGATCGGAAGTACATCGAGGCATTGCGGCGCTACTTCTTCATTGGCGGCATGCCGGAGGCAGTGCGGGCGTATGTTGAGCGAAAGGATTTGCTGGAAGTGCAGCGCATTCAGACGGCGTTGATCCAGACCGTGCAGGATGATTTCGCGAAATATGGTCCGAGGCGTTTACAGGAGTTGATGCGCAAGACGTATCGGCACGTGGCGGAAAATGTGGGGCGGAAGCTGAAGTTTGTAAACGTGAGCCGCGATGAACGGGCGGTTGATGTGCGGCGGGCACTGGAATTACTGACGTACAGCCGGGTGGTGCATGTGGTGTATCACACCTCGGCCAACGGGCTGCCCTTGGGCGCGGAGCGGGATGAACGGCACTTCAAGCCGCTGTTCCTTGATGTCGGGCTGGTAAACCGCGTCTGCGGGCTTGACCTGGTAGGCACCGAAGAATTGATCACAGTGAACGAGGGCGCGCTGGCGGAGCAGTTCGTGGGGCAGCAATTATTGTGTGCGGCGCCACCGTTCGAAGATCCGCAATTGTTTTACTGGGAACGGGAAGCCAGGAACGCGAACGCGGAGGTGGATTTTGTTATCAGCCGGCATCAGGACATCCTGCCGCTGGAAGTGAAGGCGGGTAAAACCGGCACGTTGCGGTCGCTGTTCCAATTCCTGCTTGAAAAGAAGCGCCGGCGGGCCGTGCGGCTCCATCTGGGGCAACCGATGCGCGAAGCGATCAAGCTGCCAGGCGAAGAGCGGACGACGGTTCAGTTGTTGTCGCTGCCGCTGTATATGGCTGGACAAATGGATCGGTTCCTAGCCTGGACGCCCTGAATTACGGCTTCGCTTCGTTGGTTAAATCACAACTTCGTCTTGCGCAGCCGCAGGGCGTTGCTGATGACCGAGACGGAACTCAGGCTCATCGCGGCGCCGGCGATGATCGGGCTGAGCAGCCAGCCGAAGAACGGGTAAAGCACCCCCGCTGCCACCGGAATACCCAGCGCGTTGTAGAGAAAGGCGAAGAACAGATTCTGCCGGATGTTCCGCAGGGTGGCGCGACTGAGGCGAATAGCCTTGGCAATGCCGCGGAGGTCGCCTCGCACGAGGGTGATCCCCGCGCTTTGCATGGCCACGTCGGTGCCGGTGCCCATGGCAATGCCGACTTCCGCTTCGCTGAGCGCGGGTGCGTCGTTGATGCCGTCGCCGGCCATCGCCACATGTTTACCTTCCGCGCGCAGTTTCCTGACATGGGCGACTTTCCCGGCGGGTTCGATCTCCGCTTCCACTGCATCAAGGCCGAGTTGCCTGGCCACCGCGGCGGCAGTGCGACGGTTGTCGCCGGTGAGCATGACGAGCTTTAACCCGAGCGCGTGGAGTTCGCGGATGGCTTCGGGAGTGGTGGCTTTGATTGGGTCGGCAACGGCGAGGATTCCCGCTGGTTGGCCATCGATGGCGACAAACATCGCGGTCTTGCCCGCTGCTTGAAGTTTTACCGCCGACGCTTCAAGCGGCTCCAAGCCCATGATATTTTCGTTCCGCAGGAAATCCGGTTTGCCGATCATCACCGCACGACCGGTGACGGTGCCGAGAACACCGCCCGCCGTCACCGAACGAAAGTCTTTCACAGCCTCGAAAACGATGCCTTGTTCTTTCGCGCCCTGTACAATCGCGGCGGCGAGCGGGTGCTCGCTGTTCTGCTCCAGGGAGGCGGTGAGACGCAGGAACTCCTGCGCGTCGAAACCGCTGGTGGGCAGGACATCCATGAGCTTGGGTTTGCCCTCCGTGAGGGTGCCCGTCTTGTCCACGACGAGCGTGGTGACTTTCTCCAACCGTTCGAGCGCCTCGGCGTTTTTTACGAGCACGCCTTCCTGCGCGCCGCGCCCGATGCCGACCATGATGGACATGGGCGTAGCCAGGCCGAGGGCGCACGGGCAGGCGATGATGAGGACCGCGACGGCGTTGACGAGGGCGTGCGCGAGCTTGGGCTCCGGCCCCAGCCACATCCACAGGACGAAGGTGAGCACCGAAACCGCCAGCACCACCGGCACGAAGATGCCCGCGACCTGGTCGGCGAGGCCTTGAATGGGCGCGCGGCTGCGCTGGGCTTCGGCCACCATGGCCACGATCTGCCCGAGCAGCGTGTCGCTACCCACCCGCTCGGCGCGCATGACGAAACTGCCGGGGCCATTGACGGTGCCGCCTGTCACTTTGTCGCCGACGGCCTTTTCCACCGGGAGCGGTTCGCCGGTGATCATGGACTCTTCCACGCTGGAGTGACCCTCGACCACCGCGCCATCCACGGGCACCTGGTCACCTGGGACCACGCGCAGCCAGTCGCCGACTTTCACTTGGTCGAGCGGGACTTCGTGATCGCCCCCCGGTGCGACTTGGCGCGCTGTGGGCGGTGCGAGGTTGAGCAACGCTTTGATGGCGCTGCCCGTGCGGCTGCGCGCCCGGAGTTCGAGCACCTGACCGAGGAGCACCAGCACCACGATCATCGCGGCGGCCTCAAAGTAGATGGCGACCTTGCCCTCGTGTTGCATCGTGTGTGGGAATAGGTCGGGCATGAGCATCGCCATGGCGCTAAAGACGAAGGCAGCGCCCACGCCGATGGCGATCAGCGTGAACATGTTCAAGTGACGCGACACGACGGAGCGCCAGCCCCGGCGGAAGAACGGCCAACCCGCCCACCCGACCACGGGCGTGGTGAGCGCGAATTGCATCCAGCGTGAGGCGTGGCCATCCACCCAGGACTGCCTGGCCAGAGCCGGGACCAAGTGGGCCATCGCCAGGACAAACACCGGCAACGTCAGCGCGGCGCCGATCCAGAAGCGCTTTGTCATGTCGCGCAATTCGGCGTTTTCCTCGTCATCCGTGCCCGCGGCCACCGTCTTCGGTTCCAGCGCCATGCCGCACTTGGGGCAATCGCCGGGATGGTCCTGCTGGACCTCCGGGTGCATCGGGCAGGTGTAAATAATTTTCGCGGTCGACTTCCAAGCAGGATTTCGTTCCAAGATCATGCCGCATTTCGGGCAATCGCCTGGTTTATCCGACTCCACTCCCGGACACATCGGACAGAAGTATTTTGCAGCGACGGAGGGTTTCACCCCTGCGGCTCGGTGGTGGTGACTGTGTTCGTGATGTTCGTGTCCGCCTGTGCCGCCACAGCCATCGCTCCCCGCGCCGGCCGGATGAAGCGAGATGGACTTTACAGGTCGGTCCTGCCCAACGAATTTCTGTCGGCAATGCTCGCTGCAAAAATAGAACATCTGTCCGTCGCGCTCCGCACGTAGTGGCGACGATTCGTCCACTGTCATTCCGCAAATGGGGTCTTTGGCCATAGATTAGTTCTTCCTATCATTACTAATATTGTTTCCTTTAACCAATCGCCGCCGTCAAGAGTCGAAAAACACGCTCGCACATCAGCAGATCGGACATTGTTTCGCGCTCTCCTCATAGCCAGCCGTTCGCAAATCCCGCCCGCCGTAACCCCGTGACGACGTAGGGGCAGCGCCGCGTCAGTCGCCAGAGCAAGCCCGAGCGGTAGTTCTCGCACGCCAATACGACCGGCCCCAAGTTGATCCCGTAATGGTACAGCGAGGTCCAGCCGGGCTTGCCCTGGGAGTCGTGCGGAAAGGTCAAATTCAAGCTGCACTTGAAGCAATACTTGCCCGTGATCTCCGGGTAAACCTCCTTGAAATGCCGAACCGTCGGCAGCACGATCTCCGGGGCAAAGGCCAGCGAGGCGACCACTGCCCAAAGGGCGACGGTCCCGTCGTCCGGGCCATACGGCACGCCGCGCGCCACATAATCGAAGAAGCGGCGCTTGACGCGAGAGACCTGTCGCACCGTCCGACCGGGTCCATCGCTCGCCGTCAGCCCCCAGAAGTATTGGCCGTAGCCCACGAATGCGTGAGGGTTATGAATCGCGTACTGCTGCTGGACGTGGGTCGCTCGCCGGCTGTTCTCGAAGTAATCAATGCCCTTGTCGCGCATGAAGACATCCTGGATCCCACGGAAGTCGATCCACAGGTGCGAGAATTGATGGATGAAGAGCGAGCTGCCATACAGGAACTCGTGGCCATAGATCTCCTTCCACTGGTAGGTAGAGGACCACGCCGAATAGCTTTCCTTTGGCAGCGGGTACGTCGGCGAACCAAGGCCCAGCGTGTACACGAGCAGAGCCTCGTCGTAGCCTTCCCAGCGGTACTTTAAAAAGCTGCTTTCGGGCTTCCACCCGTGAGTGATCGTTGCTCCACCGTTTCGCGCCCACTGCCAATCAGCACGGCGGTAGAGCGCATTGGCCAACGTGCGGATCTCCCGCTCGTCCTCACAATCCTGATCGAAATAGATTGCGGCGGTGAGCATTCCGGCCAGCAGAAAAGCGGTATCGACGGTTGAAAGCTCACACCTCCCGGCGCGCCGTCCGGTCTTCATGTCAAGAAAGTGGTAGTAGAACCCATGGTAGCCTGTCGCGTCCGGTGCCGTTCCCTGCGGGCTGTTCCAGAAGAACCGTAACACCGCCAGCGTTCGCTCGGCCGCTTCGGCGCGCGTCATCCATGAGCGCTCGACGCCAACCGGATAGGCTGCCAGGGCAAACCCAACGGCGGCGATACTCGCGGGAGCGTCCGGTTGCGTCTTGTCTGCCACCAGGCCGTTCGCAGAGTTGATCTCATGCAGGAAATATCCGAAGGCGTCCCGCTGGAGCGCGTCCAGCATCGCTTCGCTGCTGGCTGGTTGATCCGGGTAATTCGCCAGGTGATTCGTCATGCCCGTCTCCCGGACGGAATAATGCGTCTGACCATCCCGCTCCGCATGGAGCGCGTTGTCTGGGTTGACGGTCATTCCACAGATGGGGTCTTTCATTTAGTGGTGTTTGTAAAAGCCGATGCCTTTGATGTCGTTCCACGCGGTTGTTTGATGGCAGAGGAAGCATTGGAATCGTGTTGCCGCCATGTGACGTGCTCGTAAATGCTGCTCCAATACATGCCGATGCCGAAGCCGAAAAGCAGTTCCTCCAGCGGCAGCCCGGCAGGCCGCCAGGTGATCAGATCGCCGAGGTTCCACACCGCTTCGATATAGCCAGGCCACAGCCATTTCAGGCCAAGCAGGAAAATCGTGTAGAGCGCAAGAAATACCAACCCACCGACGAGCGTGTTGCGCCACAGATCGGGTCGGCAAAGCCCACTGGCCAATGCTCCTACGAACAGCGCCGCAATACCCGGGTAGATCGGGTTCCATGGCAGCATCAGCAACCCACCAAATACGACGAACGGGCTTGCCAGCGCGACGCGATGCCAGCGATGCAGGTGAGAGTCACGAGTTTGAGGTGCGAGTTTATGTTTCGAGGCTGGTGCCATTGCCCGGTAGCCCGCCGCCGCCAACCCGCCAATGGCAAAGCAGAAAATGAGGCTTTCGATGTCGAAGCCGGTGCGATGCGCGAGATCGAACAAGCTCGGCGGGTGCCAGTAAGCCGGCACGAAAAAGAACTCGGACAAACCAAGTGGTGCCGTCAGCGCGCTGGACCAGAGCATGGGCCGCCGTAACGCCGGCTGCGCGATAAACAGTGCGGCCCAAGGCAGCAAAAAGGCACAAGCCCAAATGAGCCAAACATGGCGGAAGCTGGGGTCAACGTTGGGCATGGTTTTCACTTGAGGATTCGTTCAAAGATGTCATTGCTCGGCTCCGGAACATTATTTTAAGCTCTGCCCTCCAATAATCCCAAAAATCAGAAAGAGTATCGCCGCTAAGACCAGGGCCGTAAAATTATAGGGGTTGGCATATTTCAAGTATTTCACCTGATCAGCATCGCCTGCATTCGACGACATATTCGTCATTCCAGCGACCGGGGAAGTAACATCTCCAAATGTTCCTCCAGTAATTACCGCCGCCACGCAAATTGGAATTCCTGAACCACCGGACACGGCGAGGGAAACAGCACCCAAAGACCATGCCAATACAAGAATGGCCAAAATTTCCATGAGTTGATTCCCGCCAGAAATCAGGTCTGCGGTCATTGTTTTTACAGGATACTTTTGCAAACAATAAATGGCTATGTTGAATCCCACGAAAGTGGTGGCAATTGGAATCATCTCCACAATCGGACTGGCGGTATTGTTGAGCATGAAAGCCAGGCGTTCCTTCGCAATTTTATGTTTGTCGGCCAGCGGACGTATAATGGAGCCTGCGCCGATAATCCTGAAGGCACAGTCAATAAAAGTAACCGGGATCAACGCCCACAAAGTGAAGAAGACTCCTTTTTCACTTTTAACGAATTTACCGACCCACGCAGAAAACGCAGTGATGCCGCCGGCTTTTCTTACCAGCGCAATTAAACCGCTGAACAAATACAGAAACAGCAGCACCTGCAAATTATCTTTATCTGATAATATTTTTACCGCATTTGCGATGGCGGTTTCCAACCCTCCGGTGACCGAATGGTTCAGCAGGTAGCTGCCGACCAGCAAGCCCAAGAGCAGCGAAGGCAAAACCTTCTTTGACCAAATCGCGACCGCAATGGTGATGGTGGCGGGTAGAATCGAAAGCCAGGTGTTATCCACAACAGCCTCCAGATTTAGCCTCCGGCTTGGCACCGGCGGGCGTGGAGAGAAACTTTTGCCGGCAGTGGTCGCTGCAAAAGTAGTAAGTCTTGCCATCGCGCTCGGCGTGGAGAGCGGTTGCTTCGTCCACGGTCATTCCGCAGATGGGGTCTTTGGTCACGGATTTCGATTCTTTCATGGTCATGTTTCTTTCTTGGTTAATGTTGTCACTGGTGGCACTGGCTTTTGATCCGGGGTTTTACGTTGTTCCGTTTTAGTCGAAACCTTTTGTTCCCGCTTTTCAGCACCCTGGCCTTTCTTCAATCTCAACAGGCGCGCGTTGATGGCCACAATCACCGTGCTCGCGGCCATCAGCACCGCACCCAGCGCAGGAGTGAGCAGCACGCCCCACGCATAAAGTGCTCCGGCGGCCAGCGGAATGGCGACGACGTTGTAGCCCGTGGCCCAGACAAGGTTCTGAATCATCTTCCGATACGTGGCGCGAGAAAGCTGCACGATGGCCACGACATCCAGCGGATTGCTGCGCACCAAAATCACGTCGGCGGTTTCCACCGCCACATCGGAGCCGGCTCCAATCGCGATGCCCACATCCGCCTGCGCCAACGCCGGGGCATCGTTCACGCCGTCACCCGTCATGGCGACGCGCTTGCCCCGTGACTGGACCTCTTTCACTTTGGCGGCTTTGTCCTGCGGCAGGACTTCGGCGAAGTATTCATCCAGTCCGACCTGGTCCGAAACCCATTTGGCCGTCGCTTTGTTATCTCCGGTGAGCATCAGGCACTGGATGTTCAACGCCTTGAGGGCAGCGATGGCTTGCTTTGCCTCGGGTCGGACGATGTCGGCCAAGGCAATCGCGCCTTTCAGTTTTCCGTCAACGAGGACAAACACGACGGTCTTGCCTTGGGCTTGCAGCGGCTCGACGCGCTTGTCGGTGAGCGTAATGTTCTGTTCGTGCAGGAAGCCCGGGCTGACCACCTTAACCTCTTTGCCTTCGACCCTGCCTTCGGCGCCTTTGCCCGGAATGCCTTTGAAGTTTTCGACAGGCAGCTTTTTTTCCGAAGCAGCGGCGATGGCTTTGGCGATGGGATGTTCGGAATTCGCATCCACGGAGGCCGCGTAGGTGCGCAGCGTTTCTTCGTTGATGTCCGGCGAAAGCACGAGTGTGTCGGTCACGCCAAAGCGGCCCTCGGTCAGCGTGCCGGTCTTGTCGAAAATAATGGCTTGGAGTTTTCGGGCGCCCTCGAAAGCAACGCGATTGCGAATGAGCAATCCGTTTTTCGCGGCCAGGGCCGTGGTGACGGCCACCACCAGCGGCACGGCAAGGCCGAGGGCATGCGGGCAGGCGATGACCATCACGGTCACGGCGCGTTCGATGGCGAATGCGAAATCCTTGCCCATGAAAGCCAGCCAAATTACGAGGGTGATCACGCCGCCGCCCAAGGCAACGATCGTGAGCCACAGCGCCGCCGTGTTGGCCAAGTCTTGAGTCTTTGATTTACTTTCCTGAGCCTGTTTGACGAGGCCGATGACTTGTGACAGAAACGAATCCTTGCCAGTGCCTTTGACTTCGATGGTCAACGAGCCTTCCCCGTTGATGGCCCCGCCGATGACTTTTCCGCCCGTCTTTTTGGCAGCGGGAGTTGATTCCCCCGTGAGCATCGCCTCATTGACCGAACTCTCGCCCGCCACGATGACACCGTCCGCTGGAATCTTCTCACCGGGCTTGATCAGGACTTTGTCATTCACCGCGAGTTCGCCGAGAGGCACGTCCTTCACGCCGCCGTCGGGCATGAGTTTGTGGGCGTCGGAAGGCATGAGTTTGGCCAGCTCCTCCAAAGCTCGCGAAGCGCCCATCACGGACTTCATTTCAACCCAGTGCCCGAGCAACATGATGTCTACAAGGGTGGCCAGCTCCCAAAAGAACATCTTGCCCGTCAGGCCGAAGACGACGGCGCCGCTGTAAAGATACGCCGTCGCGACGGCGACGGAGATGAGCGTCATCATCCCGGGTCGGCGGGATTTGAGTTCCTCGAAAAATCCTTTGAGAAACGGCCAGCCACCATACCAAAAGACGGCGGAAGAAAGGCCGAACAGGACATAAATGTCCCCGGGAAAACGAATAACTTCTCGCAGCCCCACCAGCGTTTGGAGCATTGGCGAGAGGACGAGAATCGGCAGGGTTAGAGCCAGTGAGATCCAGAAGCGTTTCCGGAAATCCGCCGCCATGTGGGCATGATCGTCATGGTGGTCATGGTGGTCCGCATGGCCGGAACCGGCGTGCTGTAACTGAGCTTCCGCCTCCAACCAATTCTGCTCGGCATGTCCTTGCGGACGGCCTTCCTTCAGATAGGCGGCGTATGCCTTCTTGGCCACCTCGTCATGCGCCGGCTTGGTTTCGGGCTTGTTTTCCATCGCGTGCTCGTGTTCTTTCATCAGTGGTCTCCAGTCTTTTTGTCATTGGCCATGCCAAGTCCGAGTGCTCGGCCCACCGCCTTTGCGATCATCAGTTCTTCATCAGTCCGAATGACGCGAACGCTGACCCGGCTGGCAGCCGCCGAGATCACGTCCGCATTCGCCGCGTTTTTATCCACAGCAGCCTCCAGACTTGCCCTCCGGCTTGGCCCCGGCGGGCGTGGACAGGAACTTCTGCCGACAGCCGTCGCAGCAAAAGTAGTACGTCTTGCCATTGCGTTCGGCGTGCAGCGCGGTGGCTTCGTCCACGGTCATTCCGCAGATGGGGTCTTTGGTCATGGCTCGGTCTTTCTTTGTAGCGGTCACGGACTTCCAAAAGGAAGTAAGGCCGGGAATGTACCATCGGTAGCCCATCGCGCCCATCTCGCGGGCTGCGGCAGATTCACTCCAGCCTTCGATCCACATCCGGTAACAGGCGGCGACCATACCGACGCGGTCACGACCGTGGTTGCAATGAACATACGTGCCTCTGTGATTCATCGCCTGCACGGCCCGCCAGACGTCGTTGCTGCATGGCTTCTGGAACATCTCCCAGATCGTCGCCGGTGGCAGCGGGATGGAATGGACGATCATTCCGTCTGCCGGCGTGTCGGTCACTTCGCGGTTCAGCTTCACGACGTTTGTCACGCCGAGCGAACGCAGGAACTGCCAGCCCTGTTCATTCGGTTGGCCGCCGCGATAGATGCCTGCCGAGACTTCGGCAAAGTTCGGAACGCCGTTCACCACCGGGCGAGTCGCGCATCCGGCGAAGAAGAAACTGCCAGCGAGTGCCGCCGCGCAGACCAATTTCGTAAACTTGCTTGGCATGTTTGGCATGCTGCCTATGTCTGGTTCCCTTCGATCGCCTGTCCGATAACTCGGTCGGGCGTGGGCAGAAACCGCTTACGGCAATGCTCGCTGAAAAAATAAAACGCCTGTCCATCGCGTTCGGCGCGGAGAGCCGTCGCTTCGTCCACCGCCATTCCGCAAATCGGGTCTTTGGTCATGGTTTTACGGGGTCGTGCGCGTTCCCATTTTGAATGGGTTCTGGCGCATAAATAAACACGTCCATTTGCTGGCCGACAAAAATCGGCAAGTCGCCGCGATCGAAACGGAAGATCACCTGCAACACACGTGTATCAACACGTTCGGCGCTGTCGCCGGTCAGTGATTTCTTCGGCACGACGTAGGGTTCAAACCGCACGAAGGTCAGTGGCGCCTTGATATTCTTGTTGCCGCGGAGGTAGCCGACCGCAGTCGCGCCGGGACGCACCCGCCACGCATCGTTTTCGTCCACGTCCACGCGCACATGCAGCGGCGTGACGCTGCCAAGCAGGATCAACGGTGGCTCTCCCGCCGCCGTGGCCGCAACCGGTGCAAATTCCCCGAGATGCACTTTAAGTTGCAGCACCTGGCCATCCACGGGTGCGCGCACGGTCAACCGTTCCAAATCCGTTGCGCTGGACCTCAGTTCCGCGCGCGCCTGCGCCAGTTGCGCTTCGGCTTTTTGCGCGGCGAAGCGTTTCCTGTCTCGCTCCTCGATACTCGTGATGCGTTCGACCGAGAGAGATTTGGCGAGCGCAAGTTCGTATTGGGCGTCGGCCAGTTGTGCCTCGGCAACCTGGACGGTCGCCCGCCGGATATCCAATTCTGCCAGCAGCGAGCGATCATCTATTTTGAACAATGGATCGCCTACTTTTACGTCGCTGCCGATCTGGACGAAAATCTTGGAGACGATTCCGGCGATCTGCGTGCCGATCGAAATGTTTTCCGTGCTGGCCTCGACGAGGCCCGATCCGGCAACCGATGCGTGAGCAGGCGAATGCGGCGCTTCTGAGACCGGCGGCGCCGCCGGAGGCTTTTTATCACCCCGAACGACAGTAAAAACGGCGAAGGCCACGCCAGCCAGTGCAACCAAGGGTATGATGTATTTGCGAAACATGAGTGGTCCTATGGATTCTCCTGCGGTTCCTTCCCGCGGCCTGGCGGGTTTTCGATCCGCGTGATGCGGCCATCTTCCATCCGGGCGATGCGGTCGGCGAACTCGAAGATGCGGTCGTCGTGCGTGACCACCACCAGCACGCGATCTTTGCCCAGCGCGAATTGCCGCATCAAATCCATCACCATGTGACCGCTCTCACTATCGAGCGCACTGGTCGGCTCATCGCAGACAATCATGCGCGGGTCGTGAACCATCGAGCGCGCGATTGCAATGCGCTGCTTCTGGCCACCCGACAAATCTGCGGGCAACGAGCTTATCATGCGGTCATCGAAGCCCACCTTTTTCAACACCGCACCCGCTTGCTCCAGCGCGGCGCGGCGCTTCACGCCATTGATGAGGAGAGGCGTGGCGGCGTTTTCGGCGGCGGTGAGCGCCGGAATCAAGTCAAACGTTTGAAAGACGAAGCCGATGTTCCGCCCGCGAAACCGCGTCGCTTCATTTAGTGACATCTGCTTATAGTCGTGGTCGAGGACCGAGCAATCGCCACCGTCCCGTTGCAGCAAACCGGCCATGACAGAAATCAGCGTCGTCTTTCCGCAACCAGACGGGCCGACCAGCATCAATAATTCTCCAGTGCGAACTTCCAAATCCACGCCGCGTAGCGCCTGCACGGCGGCGTTACCTTGACCATACGTCTTGGTCACGCCGCGACAGCTAATGCCAGTCTGGTTCTTGGTTGGTTCGATAGGAGCTATCATGTTGATGAACGTTAGGATGATTGAGTGCTGATCGGATTGATAGATGCAGTCATGGTGAAAGCGCTCGCCGATGCTCTTCCAGTACAGGCTTGGGAATCGTCTTGAGCGCCAAGTAGACTAGAGCGGGCACGATGATGGCATTATCAAGATGGCCAACCACCGGAATGAAATCGGGAATGATGTCCACCGGTGTGACGGCATAGGCGACCGCAGAGCCGAGCAGTATCTTCGTTAGCCTTGGCGTTCTGGGATCAGCCAAGATATTTCGATAGAGCTGAAGCTCCCTCTTGAATTTCAGGAAAAGGTTTTTCAGCCTGTTCACGTCTATCTTCCTCCTAAAAATGAGGCCGGTTGCATCTTCAACAAAGGCCGCACGCTGAACGCCGCCGCGCCAATGCTGACCAGCATGACTGCCACCCCGCCAACCACCGGTGCGAACCACATCATGCGGTAAGGAAAATTGAAGCTCACAAAAACCCGACCGGCGAGAGCGCAGAGGCCGAGTCCTAATCCCGTCCCCAACAGCGCGCAAAGTGCGGCCTGTACGCAAATCATCATCAGCAATGTTCGTGTGCTCGCCCCCATGGCGTTGAGCACGGCGTAATACTTCAGGTTTTCAGTCGTGAACATGAACATCATGACGCCGGTGACGCCGAAGCCCACGAGCATGGCGATGGAAAGCATCGTCACCGCGTCGCCCACGTCTTCGGAGTTGGCTACCATCCATCTGACCGTGTCGGACTTGAAATCGTCCGACGCACGGGCGCGAAGATCCGTTGCCACCTCAATGCGGGCGGCAAGCGTGCGCGCATCCACACCGGGCGCGGCGGTCGCGAGAACAAACGTCAACCGTCGCCGCTCCGGCAACAAGATGCGCTCGGCGGTGGAATAGGACGTGAACAGAAGTGGCCGCGGCGGAAACCGGGGCAAGGCTTTCGATTGACCCGCTACGCGAACGCGGTTGTCGTTGATCAAAAGTTCGTCGCCCGCGATCAGCGGACGCGTCGCGACACCCAAGTGCGGCCGGCCGCGAGGCCACTGGTCGGTCTTCTGCAATGGCGTCTCCAGTTTCCCACTGGTGCCGCCTGGATCAACGATCACGGCGTCGGGAGACCGAAGCACCAAGGCTGTCGCATCGTCTTTCATCTGGGGCACGCCGGCGAGCGTTGCGTCGTCCACGCCAATCACCTGGAAGGATTGGAACCGTCCGTTCGGAAAACGGGCGTCGGCCTGGGCCAGCGCCAGCGGCACGGCGGATTGCACGCCCGCGACGCTACGCACGCGGTTGAGGGCCGACGCAGGCAGGTTGATCGGGCGATCAACCGCTACCATTGCCGCATCCATGACCCACACGTCCGCCTTGGGATTTTCGGCAATCAAGGCGAAGCTGCGGGTCATCATGCCGCCGAAATAGGAGGCCGCGAACGTAACGAGAAACGAGGTGAACGCGATGCCGAAAAGCAGCCCCGCGTATTTGGTGCGGTCACCGAGCAGCATTTTCAGGGCGATGAAGTTCATTGCTTCAACTCCTCCACAAACGGCGGGATCGGACAATCCAGCGTGTCGGCGATGGCGCGGAGCAATTCGGCTTCGCGTTCCTGGATCAAACCGTCCGCGCCGACGACATGCACGCAGGCTTCGATCAAACTCTTTTTGATTTGCGGCACGGCCAACGCGAGGCGGTCGAGCGCGGTATCCAGTTGTTCCAGCCCACATTCCTTGCGCGACAGGAGTTGCAGCCCGTCGGCCTTCGCTCCCAGATGGGGCGCGCCCGCCCGGAATGCCTTTTCGACTTCGCCGGCGTTGCTGCTGCTGACGTTCGCCAGCGCGGAGAGCACGACGCTGCAATCCCGCATGAGCGGTTTGAGCGTGTCGAATTGACTGGAGGTCGGACGGGTTTTGCCCGACTGCGACGCGAGGTGGCGGCGGACGATTTTCTGAAGGACGAACTCAAAGATTTCAATCTGGTGGTCGCTTTCAATGAGCCATTGCATCGCCAGACTGAATTGCTCGAACTCGTCGGGGCGAAGCTGACGCAGCGCGGGCAAGGCAAGGTTCACGAGCGGCAGCCGCGCGCGCGAGGCGATGGGCGCGACTTCAGGCCAGAGCGCGGCGGTTGTTTCGCCCACCCCCGGCACGGTTCGCTTGCCAAGTTCCGTGAATTGTTTCGCGCGCAAGACGTCATCCGGGCTGAGGAGCATCGCGTAAATTAGCGCGGTGGCGTCGAGCGGTTCACGGGCGGCGGACTGGACCTTTTCCGAGAATGAATTTCGCAACTCCTCGGCGTAGCGCAAATGCAACGGCGTTGGCTTGCCTAGGTTCGGCAGCACGGCTCCCATCAGGACGGCGTTGGTGGCGAACCCGCCGTCGCCAGCCCGCGCGCCGGGAATCCCGGGAATCGTTGGAAACGGAGATCGTGATGACGTTGGTTTCGCCGCCTTGCGTGAAGATTCTGCTTCAACTGCGGAGACGCCGGCGGTCTTGAATTTCCCGTCCCAGCTTGGATCGATGGCACGGATGCGCTCGTCGAGCGGCGGGTGGGTGGCCAGCGCACCGAGAAACGGTTTGCCCATGCCGTTTCCGAAGAACATGTGGCTGGCTTCCCCGGCATGAGCGGATTCGACCTGCGATCCGACACCGCCGATTTTTTGCAGCGCACCGGAAAGGCCCGCAGGATTGCGGGTGAATTGAACCGAGGAGGCATCGGCCAGAAATTCCCTTTGCCGGCTGAGCGCGGCTTGGATGAGCCGGCCAAAGAACACGCCGATCGCGCCGATGACGATCAGGGCCAGACCCAGGAGCATCAGCGGATTCCTGTCTTTGCCGCCGCGCGAGTAAATCAGGACACGGCCAATCACCGCGAGGCACAGGATGCCGAAGATGACGCCCATGATGCGCAGATTCAGCCGCATGTCGCCATTGAGGATGTGGCTGAACTCGTGACCAATGACACCCTGCAACTCATCGCGGTTGAGCAAGGTCATGCAACCGCGCGTGACGCCGATGGCGGCGTCGCCCGGCGCGTGGCCGGCCGCAAAGGCGTTGATGCCTTTTTCGTCGTCGAGCACATAAATCTTGGGGACGGGCACGCCGGCGGCGATGGCCATCTCCTCGATCACGTTGCGCAGCTTGCGCTCATCGGGATGGGTTGTATTGGGATTGAGGAGCCGTCCGCCGAGCGATTCGGCGACGGCACTGCCGCCCTTGGCCAGGGCGGCGGTTTTGTAGAGACTGCCGACCGCGACGACGCCGAGCGTGCCGAGTGTGACGTAGAGGAAAAGCTTGGGATCCCACAGGACGAGTTCGGGCGGTGGGACGCCAGGCTGCTGTTTGGCGTTGGCGCCGTAGAAAATCAGCAGACTGGCGAGATAAACCGACGCAATGATGCACGCGACGGCGATCACGAAGTAAACCACCAGCACCTTCGTGTTCTTCCTGGCTTTGTCTTGATGTTCAAAAAAATCCATGAGCCAATCCTCTTCAAGCGAACGAAACCTTCGTCGTCTCCCGTTGCTCCGGCTTCTCGATGGCGAACAACTCAGCGGCGGCGAAGTGGAACGTGCCGGCGATGACGCTGCTGGGAAAAACTTCCCGCTGCGTGTTATAGGCCATCACCGAGTCGTTATACGCCTGCCGGGAGAAGGAGACTTTGTTCTCCGTCGAGGTCAGTTCTTCCATCAGGCCCAACATGGTCGTGTTCGCTTTGAGGTCGGGATACGCCTCGGAGAGCGCGAACAGGCGGCCGAGCGTGCCGGTGAGCGTGCCTTCGGCGCTGGCGAGCTTCTTCATCGCGGCGGGGTCGCCGGGATTGGCGGCAGCGCCCGTGTTGGCGGACGCCGCGGCATTGCGCGCGGCGATGACGGCTTCGAGCGTGCCGCGTTCGTGTTTGAGGTAACCCTTCGCGGTCTCAACCAGATTCGGAATCAGGTCGTAGCGCCGCTTGAGCTGCACATCAATTTGCGCGTAGGCGTTTTTGAAACGGTTGCGCAACCCGACGAGTTTGTTGTAGATGCCGACGACGAACATCACGGCAAACAGTGCCAGCGCCGCCAGCACGATGAGGACGATCAGTAGTGGACTCATAATAATGTATTTTCTGTGGTTAAACTATTTCAGCCAATTCATGTTTTGTTCAAGCACCTTCTTCGCCTGTTGCGGCTGGCAGACCTCGAAGATCAGACATTCGCGGGCGAACTCCACGCCTTTCTTCGTCATGGTCTCTTTGAGGTTGTGAACCTGCATGACGCCAAAATGATTGGCTTGGACGGCAGCCTGCAAAGCAGCCGCAGCCTCACTCACGGTTTTCTCAGTCGGTAATTTGATTAGCATAGGTTTGATTTCATAAACAGTTCGCTTCACGGGCGGGTCGTGAACGCGCGATTATTTCTTGGACATCATGCCAATCACGACGACCAGCAGGACCACGATCACTACGCCGATCACGGTCCAAATCCACATTCCTCCGCCCGACCATCCACCCATCCATCCGTCAGTTTGGTTCATCATAAAGAGCCTTTGGGTGCGCTGCGACCAGCCCACCACCGGGCAATCCAGAACGCGAGCGGAGGCGGCAGTGTCATTTGAAGGCACAGGCATCCAGCTTGCGCAGCATTTCCGAGGTGCAAGTTTTTGATTTTGTTTTCATGTTTCGCAACTAAATCACTTCTTGATCACAGCTTCGTTATTCGCGGTCGATGCCGCGACTAGGTTCTTTTTGGGTGACGGCTCAGTCTTTCTTTGCCGCTGAGCATGCCGCACCACCTTCACCAGTTCCAGAACCAACAGCGGTATTGCGCCCACCGCGAGCAGCAGAAAGCAATCGACGAGCGACATAGATGACGTCTTCAGGAAGCGGCCCAGAATCGCGTTGTGATGGCTCCACACCTGGAGGCCGAAAGAAACGGAAACCACGATGGCGAGGTTGATGTTCGTGAAAAGTGAGATGCGCCAGACGGGCTTGGTCTCGCTGCGGGCGCCAAAAGAGCGCAGGAGTTCGGCGAAGACCAGAACGGCGAAGGCGTGAGTGCGGGCCATTTCGACGGTTTCCATTCTGAGGCCGTAGAGGTAAACCGCGAACGCCACACCCGCCGTGAGGAAGCCGGTGAGAGACATCGTGCCGAGGAAGCTGCGGTCGGTAATGCGCTCGGACCGGCGGCGTGGGTGGCGCTTCATTACCTCGGGGTCGATGGGGTCGGTGGCCAGGCAGAGCGCAGGCAGGCCGTCGGTGACGAGGTTAATCCAGAGCAAGTGAATCGGTAGGAGTGGTGTCGGAAGACCCATGACCACGCAGATAGTCATCAGCAACAGTTCACCGGTGTTGCCTGCCAGCAGGTATTGGAGCGTCTTGCGGATGTTGTCGTAGATGCCGCGGCCCTCTTCGATGGCGGCGACGATTGAGGCGAAGTTGTCATCGGTGATAATCATGTCCGACGCCTGCTTGGTGACTTCCGTGCCTGATTTCCCCATGGCGATGCCGATGTCGGCGCCTTTGATCGCGGGCGCGTCGTTGACGCCGTCGCCGGTCATCGCGACCACGGCATCATTCGCTTTCCAGGCGCGGATGATGCGCAGCTTGTGTTCAGCAGTGACGCGGGCATAGACGGCGATCTTGGGCGCGCGTTGGCGGAGTTCGTCATCGGACAGCTTGTCCAACTCAACACCCGCGATGGCCACGTCGGCGGCTGAAGCAATGCCGATTTCCCGCGCAATGGCCGTCGCGGTGTGCGGATGGTCACCGGTAATCATCACCACGCGAATGCCGGCGGCGCGACATTTTGCGACGGCCTCTTTGGCCTCCTGACGCGGCGGATCATACATTCCCGACAACCCAACGAACACGAGATCGTGCTCCACGGCGTCCGCCGTAAAGTCGGCGGGCGAAGCGTTGTCGACGTTGCGATAAGCCGAGCCGAGCACGCGCAGGGCTTGCTGCGCCATCGCGGTGTTTTGCGCCACGATGTTCTGGCGATCCTCGTCCGTCATCGGGCGGACCCCGGTGCTGGTGTAGAGGTTGGTGCAGCGCTCTAACAGCACGTCGGGCGCACCGTTGATGAAGGCGCGAAGCTTCCCGTCCAGCAGCTTGCGAATCACCGTGCTGCGTTTGCGGTCGGAGTCGAAAGGTATCTCGTGATGCTTCGGCAACT
>Ga0209429_10000605_pt1 | contig 23790 bp, 19 predicted proteins | sample BarGraNGADG00212_3_FD_184493 | JGI IMG/M metagenome (GOLD analysis project Ga0209429, IMG submission 184493) | Arctic peat soil microbial communities from Barrow, Alaska - Barrow Graham LP Ref core NGADG0004-212 (SPAdes) (version 2) | ecosystem: Environmental > Terrestrial > Soil > Wetlands >...
CTGTCGAGTGGGAAAACACTGTGAAGAAAAAGCCCCTGTCTTCCTTATCGACCGTGATATCAGCCGCTCTGGCTTCCCTTTTGCCGGAAAGTCTGCCGTCAAGATAAAAAGCATCTGTCAAATCCGATGCGGGGTAGTACCTGGCGGTTACGGTAGAAGCAAGACGTGTTAATTTAGCCATAACTAGAGCCTCCAGTCCATTCATTTAACTATTAAAATGCCGTTAAGCAGCGGATGTATGTATCACAAAAGCAAAAAGTATTTAATTTATTATACCATAATGAAATTTATGGCAACTGCAAATGTCAGCAAATCGTACTATTCTTGTCCATTTTGTACATATATATCCATGTATTTCTTAACTATCTGGAATGATGCGGGGCCAATATCAAGATATGCCTTATGAATTTCACTAAGGGAAACCGAATCTCCCAGTTTGTCCTTTGCACTTGCTATGATGTCATCCGTGTTCAGGTGCCCGACACAATACGGCATATAGTAACAAGGTATCTCAATGGCCATATTATAGCAGTAATCTGCATAGTCCTGATTAAGACCAAACCCGGAAACATAATTATATACTTCCTCCTGGCTCCAGGCTTCGTAGTTGACACCGATATCTATTCTCGAAGGAAGCAGTATATTGATAATCTGGTTTTCTGCAGCAATATATGACACCAGCGTCTGATCATATTCCGAATGTGTCAGAATGTATCCGGCCGCATATTCAGCCCACCCCTCGGAATACCCGATAAAGCTTGCAGAACGCTGATAATAGCTGGAAATGTTCTGTGCATGGAATATGGCTTCGTACATATGTCCGGGGTATCCCTCATGCGCAACCGTTTCCAGAATATTCTGATAGTCGGCAAGGGCAGCATTATTGGTCACAATCACATTATCCGTCGGATCATCGATGGGACAGGACAGGTATGCTGCCGGACTGAAGAATGCTTCGAGGGCACTCGGAACCTCTTTGAGTGTCACGTTATGACTCATTATCGAAGGAAAATCGGCGGCGATTGCAGACTCACAATAATCCAGATTCTGCTGAATAGTGCCTTCTGAGAAATTGTAATTGGCATATGCATCGCTGAAGGCGCTGTCTGTCGGAGCCGCCGTGATGATATCCATCTCATTAGAAATAGCCTGCTCAATTTGTTTGCTCACTGTGTTCACAGACGAATCGGAGCTTGTGTCGGACTTTAAGAGGAGGGCATAGTATGCTTTGCCGCCAGGCAGGCTGCATAAGCCGCCGTCATTCACGCCGGTTCCCATCAGCCCGGTAAATCCGTCGATTAGGATCTGATATGCAGGGAACACATGTGTGTCCAGCACAGATTGATTCTGAGCAATGTAATCCGCTTTTTCTGTATCTGTAAGACCCTCAACTGTATCGAGTCGCTCGGCAAAACTTGATATCAGAAAATGATTTTCTTTGTCTGCCAGAAAAGAATTGCAGGAATCAATGACTTTCTGTAAATTCACATCCGAAGCACCGAGTCCCTTATCCGCACGTGCAGTCTCAAAAACCATCAGATCCTTGTAATATCTGTCAAGATCAGAAAGGAGCAGGATGTACTGGTCTATATCCGCTTTGCCTCCAAAAGCATATTCGGAAAGCACCAGGGGAAGCTCCGTCTGAAGTCCGGTAATTGAATTGAAAGGAGAAGAATAGTAATAGTACTTCTGGTAATCAATCCCTTCCTGCAAATCATATTCGATAACGTCATACATAACATGATATTGCTCAGGCAGCTTATCATAAACTATTTTGGCAAGTTCATCCTGATACTCCCCGAATTTGACAATTGTCTCGTCAGCCTTTTCTTTAGAGACATCACCGAAGGATACCGACGGTATCGCAAGGTTAAGAGCTGCAGGGTCCTTAACGGAGAAATGCAGCGTAAGTGTGTCTGATGTGACGCTGTCCGCGAACAATTTGAAGTCAATATCCTTTAAAGCTTGTACAGCATCTGCTTCACCGGCAGCCTGCCGGATAACCGGAAACAGGAAACATGATGACGAAAAAGTGGCCGTCATTATCAAGGACAGAATCATAATTGCCAAAAGGATACTGCGTATGGTTCCGTGCGGTTTGGTTTTCATCAGGTTTCTCCCTCGTATTCATTCGAAAATTGTTGGGAAAACATTCATTTCTCTTATGATTAGAAATTCCATCAAAATGATATACTATTTCCTATAAGGATGAGGAACTTATATATCATACTACATTTTCAGCAGCAATGGATTATTGTCATGCTACAGATATAATGCATATCCTACAAATCAAAGGCATTTCATTACAATTGTGTGGCAAACGTATGGGAAAGAGGTCTGGTATGAGATCAATGTTTGTCCTTTTCCGTTGGGAATGCCGGCGAATTTTGTCGAATTGGCGCCAGACAATGGCGATTTTTCTGGTTCCTTCTATTGTTCTTCTTTTGGCTTTGTATCTTTTTCCTGTTTTGGTTGATTATATTTCCACCGGAAATATCGGCAAAGCACCGATCGTGCTTGTTTCCCCGGATGAATATATGCTTTCTTTCATCAAAACAGACTCCTTAGCCTCTGCCTATTCTTACAAAATCTGGTCCGCGGATGCATATGCAGAAGCGATTTCGGACGGAAGAGCCGCCGGGATCACAGAAGACGGAGGAATTGTAGTTGTTTTTGAATCGGCAGGCGAAGCACTGCCCGACAATCCGGAAATCTCTTTTCACGACGCAATCGGAACCTATTTCCATAAGCTTTCCGAAGGCGCCGGCAACAATCAGACAACGGCCGTTGTTTCTATCTACTCGAACTCCCGGATTATCATGTCACAGACAACCGCCTATCAGTTTCAGCAGAATGTACTTCCCCGGTACAAGGATTTCCTGATCAAAACGGCCGGAAGTTCGTTCTATTCCGAAGGCGGCGGCGCTCCATTTTCTGTTGATATTTTCAATCCCTATACCAAATTGATGGAATACAGGAGTCTGGCAAATCCGATGGGTGCACGTGTTATTCCGGGAATACTGATTCTACTGCTCTATTACTGTGTGTATTCGCTGTCCGGTGATATTTTTGCTTCCGACAGGGAGCGCGGGTTTTTAGCCAAGCTGACTTTGACACCGCTGAGTACACGGGGACTCCTGTGGGGTAAAGCACTTGCGGTAATAGGTGTATCATTGCTGATGTCAATGATTACACTTCTTGTGCTGCTCCTTTCCTCATGGGCAAACAGGAGTAATAATCCGCTTTCTCTCATTCCTTTCGGACTTCTGCTGACACCGGCTCAGTTGATCCTTGTCATGGGTTCAGTCATATGTGCCGCAATTGTGATGACAATGCTTTGTTTCAAGATCATTGCTGATCTGCACAATATGCAGGATATCATCATGAACCTCCAGCTTCCGCTCCTTCTCTTCCTTGTGGATTTTTTTCTGCAGCTCTTCCGGATGTCGACTCCCGTTTGGGTTGAATATGCCATTCCGCTTCATAACAATCTGCTGCTGATCCATGATATTATGACCGGGACGGCTGAAATTCCCTTCTATGCGGCTATCACTATTTTGAATTTAATCATCGCCATTTTTCTGTATAGAAATATAAAACGCACTTTTGAACAGGAATCCGGCAGTCGAAGGACCCGGCTGGAATATAGAAGGAGGATACTATGATTCAGGCTGTACATGTAACAAAAAAGTATCCGTCTTCCGTTAATGTAGTGGATGATGTGAGCTTCACAGTACAGGAGGGACGGATATTCGGACTCCTCGGTCCGAACGGAGCCGGAAAAACAACGCTCATGCAGATGATTTCGACGCTGCTGCTGCCTACCAGCGGTGACATTTTGATTTACGGGATGAATACAAAGGATCAGGCACGCGAGATTCGCCGTAAGATTGGTTTTCTTACATCGGAAGTGAAGCTGGATCCTTATTCGACGCCCGACAAGCTTTTTCATTTTTTCGGCGAGCTGTATCAGCTGGATCGCGACGTGGTCGAGCAGAAAAAGGAAGAAAGCTTCAGGCGATTTGATATCGGCCCATTCGCCAGAAAAAAAATCATCGAACTTTCTACGGGCATGCGGCAGAAAATATCGATTGCCATCAGCCTGATCCACAATCCACCGGTCGTTATTTTTGATGAACCCACAAACGGGTTGGATATCCTTACCGCGCATCAGGTTACCGACTACCTGCGTGAGCTAAAGGATAACGGGCACATTGTACTCCTGTCAACACATATTTTCTCGGTCGCCCAGGATCTCTGCGACGAGCTGGCCGTGATGGTCGACGGCCGCATTGCCGCCCAGGGTTCGGTCGCCTCACTTCTTGAAGTAACGGGAGCTGCAACATTTGAAGACGCTTTTTTCCGGCTTTATACACAGAATCACAAGGATTAAGGGGACTGCATGAGAAGAGTAGTGCTGGCTATCGCCCGGAGAAGTTTTGCCAAAGGAACCCGCCTTAAGACGCAGATGTCAAAGGCAACATTTGGGGTAAGCCTGCTCTTTGCATTGTTTTTTCTTTTATATCTTATGAGCTATGTACTCACGTCAAACACTTCAGTTTCATCTGAATCCGCAGGGAAAATTCTCCTTGTGAATTCCCCGCATTCCTTTGAAGTCTTTCTGGCGAATAAATATGCCGTTATCCCGGAAGTTGTGGATTCCACCTATATCCGCGAAGAAAGCGGAGCATATTATGATTTTCTGACATATCAGAACAGCCTGTCCAAAGATCAGGCAGAGCTGGTTATTGTGTTTCCGGAACATTTCGACCAGATGACAGCCGCTTTGTTAGGAGAAACCCGTCCTCAGATCCTCACCTACTATGATCCTTCCGAACCCAATTCAAAAGCAGCCCATGACGGATTTATTAAAAATGTCCTTTCCGGTTACGGCGATGCAATCCAGGCGCAATATGACCGGATTTCAACAAGCGCACCTGCTTTTGATGTCCTGCAGCGGGACTTTTCCGGCGCACAGTCGGATGCAGGCGTATTGGGATTTAGAAACATTATTACGCGCATGATTATTCCTCTTGTTTTATTTATTGCTGTCATGTATGCCTGTATGGAAGCCGGCACGGTATCGATAGCCGGAGAAAAAGAGCGGGGGACTTTTGCTGCAATACTTCTGACGCCGGCCAGACGCAGTGAAATTGTTTTGGGAAATGCACTTGGAATTCTGCTTCACGCAATGATTCCCACGACGGTCATGAGTCTTCTTCTTACTGCTGTTTTCGGATTTTTCTCAGCCGGAACAATCATGTATCTGCTTATTCTATGTTTATCCCTTTCGTTTCTCCTGACAGCGCTTGTACTAATCATCTCCATTTTGAATCGAAGCATACTGGCTGCGCAGGCAAGTTTCCTTCCCATTTTTTTCATTCTTCTGATTGTCTGCATAACCGCAATGCAAAAGCAGGGTACTCCGGTTCTGTTTTCGTATCTGATTCCATTCTACGGGCATTATTACGGAATCACAGCAGCTCTGAACGGCACCTATTCCATCAGCCTTCTCCTTATGCTGTGCGGGATTTGTGCAGTTCTGACCGTTCTGCTTCTTCTTGCTGCGAATAAACTGCTTCACATTGAACGATTTACAACGTCAGTAGATGATAATCAGGATGTGCAAAAAGAGATCCGGCGCAGGGATAAGGATCGGATTATGCTGCAGAAAGAAACGGATTCACCGCAAAATACCTTATATAATTATCACGCAAAAAGATCCCGTCCTGCAGTAAGCCTGCTTACCTATCATTTATTTCTTCCGCTCTACCTGTTGTCGATTTTCCAAACTGCCGCACTGATTATTCCACTCCTGTCATATATCCGGTCGGATGAATCAACTTCATTTTTTACAGAACTCGCCCAATCCGGAGGGGACCCAACACTTACAATCAGTATGGTATTAAGGCTGCTGGCAAAATTCATGCAGACGAAACCCTTTGTAATTGCAATGGGCGTCAGTTATGTCCTTGTGATCGCTGTATATTTTCTGATTATCCGGATTTTCGAAAAGCAGCCGATATCATCAGTCGGCCTTTCCCTAAGCGGTCCCGGTGCGCCGCGAAGAGCTCTTTTCTCCTATATGAGAGGTCTTGCCCTCGGCTTTGCAATGATGCTCGGTGTGTTTTTGCTGCTCCTCCTGACCGGACAGATCCACGTGACCGGCTTCGGTCTTGATTCTTCTGCAGCAGGCCTTTTCCTGATCTATATCCTCATGTGGGTTCCGCAGGGTGCATCCGAAGAGCTGATGTTCAGGGGTTATATGCTGCCGCGATTAAGTGCACGGTTCGGACGGGCCGCCGCCGTGCTTCTTACCTCCCTGTCTTTCAGTGTCCTTCATATAGGCAACGCAGGATTTTCCGTTATTCCGTTTGCCAATTTAATTCTGATAGCGGTCTTTTTCGCACTTCTATCCCTTTATACACAGCAAATCTGGACAGTATGCGCGGCACACTCAATCTGGAATTTTGCACAGGGAAATTTATTCGGACTCGAAGTCAGCGGAACGCAAAGCGCAGCCAGACTGATTCAAACGAGTTATTCCGCCGATAGTTATCCTCTTCTGACCGGCGGGGATTTTGGTCCCGAAGGAGGCCTGATTGTCACAGGTGTGATCATACTTTGCCTGTTGATTTTGGTTTTCATCCGTCATAAACTGGATAAGGCAACTTTTGCTTAACTCAAAGGAGAATATTCATGTCAATACAGATCCCTGCCCCAAAAATCAATTATCCGATTATCGATATACATTCTCATGTTTTCCCCCCGCAAATTCTGGATCGGGCGGTTGAATCCATCAGCCGGTTTTACAATCTGAGCATGCATATGGATGGATCACTCCAGACAATGATGGCGGAAAATGAAAAAGCAGGCATTGCCTGCTCTGTCGTATTCACAACGGCAACGACCGTAAGGCAGGTCGCTTCCATTCACTCATTTATCCGGAAAATGCAGCATGCCTCGAAAGGCCGTCTTATCGGATTCGGTACCCTACATCCTGCCATGTCCGCCAAAGAAATCGAGGCCGAAGTTGAGAATATTCTGGCTTTAGGGCTTCATGGCATCAAACTGCATCCGGATTTCCAGAAAATTGCTGCCGATTCGAAGGCTGTTTTTACTATGGCGCATGCCGCTTCGGGCAGGCTTCCGATACTGATCCACGCAGGCGATTACCGGCATTCTTTCTCGCATCCTGAACAGATTAGAAAGCTGGCGGTTTTTTTTCCTGATCTGACCATTATTGCCGCCCATTTCGGCGGCTGGAGCGAGTGGCATAAATCACCGGACGCACTGGCAGGGCTTCCGAATGTTTATATCGACACATCCAGCACCCTGGATTTCCTCTCGCCTGAAAAAGCGACGGAGCTGGTATATCGATTTGGCACGGATCACGTCCTCTTCGGTACCGATTATCCGATGTGGGGTGCTTCCGAGGAACTGTCACGCTTTGCAAAACTCACACTGACCAGTGCGGAGAGAAGACAGATCCTTTACACCAATGCTGCTGCACTGCTTTCACTTTCTTCCTTTTCGAGCGCGATATAGTCAATTTTTCCTACAAGCGTATGCGGAAGCTGATCCCTGAATTCAATCATAACAGGACGTGCATATGGAATCAGCCGGTCTGCACATGCGGTAAGTATATCTTTCTTAATTTTTGTCAGGTGTTCTTCCGAACGCATTCCGGATGCAACGACAATTGCCTTAACGACATGAATCCGGTAAGGATCCGGCACCGCAATCGCACATGCGGAGTCGACTCCGGGAACACTTGAAATAACCGCTTCAATCTGGGAAGGAAAAACGGGAATCCCCGAAACTTTAATAATTCTTTTGAGGCGCTGCGTAAAGTGAAAGAATCCATCTTCATCCATATATCCGTAGTCACCGGTATGGACCCACAACCGTCCGTCATCATGCAGGTGAATCGCTTCGGCCGTGCCTTCGGGGTCGCCTAAATATCCAAGCATAACGGTGGGCCCTGTGACGCAGATCTCCCCGTGTTCTCCATAAGCAGTTTCATTGTGCGTATTTGGCTCCACAATTTTCATGTTCATATCCGGCAGCGGAAGTCCAATGGATTCTTTTCTGCATTTATTTTCCGGATTCACACAGCAGACAGTAACTGTCTCGGTAAGGCCATATCCTTCACGCAGAGAAAGTTTTGAGCCGCGATCATGAATAAATGATTCAAAACGATCCTTAAGATCCGGAGAAAGCGAATCACCGCCGCAAAAGCAGCAGCGAAGAAAGGAAAGGTCCGCCTTATTCAGAAGAGTACTCTTAAGAATGCCTTCATACAAAGTCGGAACCGCTGCAATAAACGTGGGACGTTCTTTCATGATTACTTTTGCCAGGGAATCCGGCTCAAACTGCGGTACAAGAATAGATGTGATCGCGTTGCATATCATCGTATGCAGGCCCATACACAGTCCGAAGCCGTGGAAAAGAGGCAATATCGTAACCATTGACACTTGTGGAGCCGCACCGGTTTCAAAGGGATCCGGAATATTGACAATCTGCGGCCCCTGCACGGCAAGGACGTTCAAATTCTGGGAGGAAAGAACAATCGTCTTTGGTGTTCCCGTCGTACCGCCGCTGTGAAGGTACACAGCCGGGGCTCCGGGTTCGAGCGGTCTGACGTAATGAAAGGAAGATGCAAGGCTCTCTGACGCATACCGGGCGGAAAGACCGACCTTCTGCAGATCGCGCCATGACATGAATTTCTTATCTTTGGGAATTTTCGGAATCTTCCTTCCCTTGGTTACATAAAAACCTAACGTTTTAGCCGCAGACAGGTAGTCACCGATCGCAGCTGTAAAAACACGCTTAACGGTTATCCCTGAAAGCATTTTCAGATGCCTGGGCAGAAAAGCATCAAGTATGATCAAATATTCACTTTGAGTGGAAGTCATGAAGTCCTTTAGTTCAAGCGACGGGGTCTTCGGGTGCACCATATTGGCTATTACGCCGATCTTATTAACTGCGTAGAAGAACACGACAGCCTGCGGTATATTGGGAAGGCAGATTGTTGCAACATCTCCCCTTCTGAGCCCAAGATCAGTCAGTGCGAGGGCAACCGTATCAACCTGAAAAAGAAGAGATCGGAAAGATATCTTCTGTCCCTCAAATGATATCGCAGGCGTACGCGGAAAATTATCTTCTGTTCTGATAAGCATTTCATACATTGTCTTGTCCGGGTATGTCAGTGATTCCTTCATATCGGGGTCATAATGCAAAATCCAAGGTTTTTTCATGCGTTATACTCTCCTTGTCACGGGATTTTGACCCTGACTATCTTATTTTATTCTATTCCTGCCAATATGTGTACTAACGATTTTCATAAAATTGCAAAATGTTTTTCAGATACATTGTCTGATACAGATGATATAATTATGTTAAATTCTGTTATTCTCTTTTTTCTTTGATAAAATTCAACATGCAGAACGGAGAGTGGAACCATGGCAAAAAGTAGATCTGTTTATGTATGCAATGCCTGTGGATATGAGACCTCGGGGTGGATGGGTAAGTGCCCTTCGTGCCAGACCTGGAACTCCCTTATTGAAGAACGAGTATCTGCAGAGCCGCAGTCAAATGCAAAGCCCTCTATGCACCAGAGCTGGATTACCAGTAATGAAGTTGTTCCTCTTTCCGATGTGTCAACAGATGAGAATCTGCGGTATTCTTCAGGAATGAAGGAACTTGACCGTGTCCTCGGCGGCGGTTTTGTAACCGGTTCGCTGGTACTGATCGGCGGTGATCCTGGCATCGGAAAATCTACGCTTCTTCTTCAGGTCAGTCATCTGGCCAAAACAAAGGGGACTGTATTATACGTCTCAGGTGAGGAATCCAAAACCCAGATCCGGCTTCGCGCCACGAGACTCGGAATAGAGACCGGTCATATTACCATCTGCACACAGACGTCTTTTGAAGAGGTTTCCGAGTCAATTTCCACATTGAAGCCTTCCCTGTGCATAATTGATTCAATACAGACTCTTTTTTCAGAAGAGCTCTCTTCCGTCCCCGGCAGCGTAAGTCAGGTCCGTGAAGTAACCGCAGGATTATTGAGACTTGCCAAAGACCTTCTGATTACAATCGTACTTGTCGGGCATGTAACCAAAGACGGGGCTCTTGCCGGTCCCCGCGTACTTGAGCATATGGTTGATACGGTGATCTATTTTGAAGGTGAGAACAGCAGTCCGTTCCGGATGCTCCGGGCCGTCAAGAACCGTTTCGGTGCAACGGGCGAGCTTGCCTTCTTTGAAATGACCGATGTCGGACTCACCGAGGTCGAAAACGCATCTTCCCTTCTGCTGTCAGGAAGACCTATTCAAGTTCCGGGTTCCGTTGTGACCGCTTGTATGGAGGGTACCCGGCCTATCCTGGTAGAAATTCAGGCGCTGATGAATCCTTCCAATTACGCTGTCCCGCAGCGCATGGCACAGGGTCTTGACCGCGGACGAATCGGCATGCTTCTGGCCGTACTCGAGAAGAAATTTTCAGCAGGCGTTAATAATATGGATGCCTACATCAACGTTGTCGGCGGACTCAAAATTTCTGAGACCTCCTGTGACCTTGCTATTTTGTCAGCCGTCTATTCGGCACTCAAGGACCGTCCTGTCCGCCCAAACACTATTGTTATGGGTGAAGTAGGGTTAACGGGTGAAATACGTCCGATCGGTGATATTGAACGGCGTCTTACCGAGGCGGCACGTCTTGGTTTCTCCTCATGCATCCTGCCGGGAAGCAACAAAGCAGGCCTTGACCGTATCCAAAAACAAAGGAGTTCCCGTACATCCGGTGTACTTAATAACAAAATAGAAAGTGCATATCACGGCGGACCGGATAATGAACAAACCGGCCCGGAAGTTAATTCGACCGCTTTCCCGGAACTCATTTTTGCAGACACACTTGCAGATGCGATGGATGTGCTTTTTGCAGATAATCACAATAAGGCTGCGAAATGGGGTGACAAATGACGGATTCCTCTGAGGAAAGAATACCCGTCAGCCTCTACGTCATTATTCCTGCGGCAGGTCTGGGCCAACGCATGGGAGGAACATCCAGCAAGCAGTTTATCCCCATCGGGGGTATTCCCGTACTCGCACGCACGCTCCTGACTTTTGAGAATTATTGTTCTGAGCAGCAAAAAGCCGGCCCGTTTTCCATGCACGGAATACTCGTCACGGCACCTCAGTCCATCCATGAAGCAAAAAAGATCTGCGACGATTTCAAAATAACATTCGTTGAAAAAATAATTGCCGGAGGATCAACAAGGCAGGAATCTGTGTGGAATGGAATCTGCGCCTTACATACACTTACCAATCCGCCTGAGGCTGCCGATATCACTTTTATCCATGACGGAGCCCGCTGCTTTGTAGATTCCGGCACACTTCAGCGCTGTTATGACGGTGCAAAGAAATACGGTGTATGCACGGCGGCCATCCCTGTAAAGGATACAATAAAACAGGCGGATCCGGCTGACAGCTGCAAAGTTATTGCTACCCCGGACCGGACGACTTTGTATGCGATACAGACTCCGCAGGCATTTTTGCATGCGCTTTTAGTTAAATCCTACACAGAAGGACAAATAGAAAAACGGGCTGCGACCGACGATACCTCCCTTGCGGAAATGGCCGGACTTCCCGTTTATCTCGTTGAAGGTGCCTACACCAACATTAAAATTACAACACCCGAAGATCTTTTATTGGCGGAACTTATGAAAAATCACCAAAAAACCGTCTTACCGTGATGCTGCAGAACACCATAATCCCTTCGCCTTTTCCAAAAGCACTTAAGCCTTCACCCGAAGTGGCCGTTATCCCGACCGCATCTGGCGAAATCTGAAGCAGTGAAGCAATGCTCAATCGAATATTCTCAATATGTTCTGCTAGTCTTGGTGTTTTGCATTCAACAGAAAATGACACATGTGTAATTTCCCTGTCTGCCAGCGAGCCAAGTGCAAGCTCGAGATATTTCCTGCTGTCCTTTACTCCGTTTTCAAGGCAAAGCTTATCTGCGGTTTCTCCAAGGATATTGATGCAGGTAATACCGGAAACCGCATTGGTAAGAGCGTGCAGAAGCACATCACCGTCACTGTTTGCCTTAAGCGGTCGTCCTCCGGGAATATAATATCCACCAAGAATAAGCTGATGGTTATCCTTGGGATCCAAAGGTTCTCCGTTCCCGTCCACTTGTACAAACCGGTGACTGTCCTGACCAATTGCATGCATAAAATCATACATAATCATAGTTAGTCTCCTTTGCATCCATTCTGACCGTTCAATTCAGGAAATACCGCTATTAGCTGTAATCCATTCTTCAAGGTCACTTGCAGTCCATGTTTTTCCGCCATAACTGGAAAAAGAAGCGGTCCACGAGCCCTTGTCCAGAAGTACAAAGTCCGGTAAAGCTTCAATTTCAAAATGCGCCGCCAGATCCTTCTCCACCTGAGCATCAACAGATACGAATAAAATCCGGCCGTGATACGTCTCCGCGAGCTGTTCCACACTTGCTGTAATACCGCTTGTATCCGAATCCAGTCCGGCATAGAAGTAAAGGCACACAGGTACGGGAGAATACGCAATCAGCTTGTCGTAATCCGTAACCCTGCGGTATTGAATCCCTTCGCCCTCGCCGTCCATATCTTCATATACCATTGCAGAGATGGAAGAATCATAAGAATATTCCCCCAGATATGCAGACGAGTTCACGTCAGCGCTGTTCTTTGTGCTGCAGGCGCTTAAAAGAATCATACCGGCAAGCATAATGGCAGCAAGAAATCCTGTGTTTCCAGATGTAACCCTATTTTTCCGAGGCAGCATGCTGCTCTTCTCCTTTATCGATAAAAACGCCCGCATTACTTGTTTTCAATGAGTCCGGCGATAAATTTGACTGTATTATCTAAAATATCCGTAGAAATCTTCTCAATGTCACCGGAATCAACCAGTGAAGTGACATATGGGTCGACAGGCACTTTGTCAAAAACCGGAACATTCAGTTCGGCGGCAGCCTTATCGACGCCGCCCTCTCCGAAAATCGGCTGTCTCTCCCCACAGTGCGAGCAGGTAATGTAGCTCATGTTCTCGACGAATCCCAGGACTCGAACCTTCATCATAAGGGCCATGTTTCTGGCTTTATTGACAATCATTGACACCAGATCCTGCGGTGTTGATACAAGAATAATTCCATCCAGAGGAATCGACTGAAAAATCGTAAGAGGAACGTCACCCGTACCGGGAGGCATATCGATCAGAAGAACATCGAGTTCTTTCCAGATCACATCTGTCCAGAACTGCTTTACAACGCCTGCGATAACAGGTCCGCGCCAGAGAACCGGTGCTTCTTCATCTTCCATGAGAAGGTTAACGGACACAATCTGAATACCGCCGTGCGAAACAGCAGGCATGATCCCTTCCTGGCTTCCTTTAAGCTTGCCTTTAAGTCCAAAGGCCTTCGGAATCGAAGGTCCTGTGACATCGGCGTCCAAAATTCCAACTTTATATCCTTCGCGTGCAAGCTTAGCGGCTATCACTGATGTAACAAGTGATTTGCCGACTCCGCCCTTGCCGCTGCAGATTCCAATCACCTTCTTGATGCTTGATTCGCTGTGAAGCTTCTCACGTAAAGAAGCCGGTTCCTGATCCTTATCACTCGGGCAGCTTCCCGATGAAGCGGACCCGCATGAATCTTTGCTTTTGCAGCTGTCACATGAAGACATAATATTCCTCCCGTTGTCGTATCCTATCGTTATAGATGTCACCATCAGAAATTTTATTTTACCATGAAATGAGAATGCGTGCGGAATGTATACCGGCTGCCCGAACGTTCTCCGTCAGGTCTGCTTGTCTTTTTGAGACCGCATAATCCAATAACCGGCGTCCTTTTCAACGATTTCACAATTTCCGAAAAGTTCTTCCAGATGTGTCAGACTCGATAGCGCCCCCTGCTGTTTGCGCAGCACAACGTAAAGGAATCCGCCCGGGCATAAGTGCTCAAAGGCACCGTCATAAAAAGCGAAAACCGTCTTCTTTCCGGCGCGGACCGGCGGATTAGTCATCACAACATCGAATGAACCTTCCAGATTCTTCCACCCGTCTGAAGATACTATCGATACAAACGGACTATGGTTGGATTTAGCATTTTCTTGCGAAAGTGTAATAGCACGCTCGTTAATGTCAGCCATTACGACATCCATCGCAGGGAAAACGCGCTTCATAGTAATTCCAATCACTCCGTAACCGCACCCAAGATCCAGGAGTCGTCCCTTTTTGATGCAGCGTGTATGCAAATCCAAAATAGCCGTATCCAGCAGCAGCTTTGTGCCGAAATCAATTTGTTTTTTGGAAAATACATCGGAATCCGATGTGAAAAAAAAGTCGATCCCATGGAAGCGTGCTTCCAGTGCGTTAGGGTCTGATGGAGTTGTCGGATTTTTGTCAAAATAATGTGCCATACTACCTCAATTCTTATGCCAGATCCGTTCAATATTGGTTTTTCTAAGAACAAGCAGGAATGGAAACCCTAGTGCATACACTACGACGGCTTCACTCAAGCCAACATAAAGTATATTCAATGCTATTAGTGCTGCGGTAACCGGGCCATCTGTCAAAAGGTAAGAAAGATAGATGCCGACAATAACTGCATTCACAATCACCGGCGGCACAAGCGCCAAAATGTCACGCGGACGTTCTGAAACCCGGATTACCTTCAGGGTGATCCATCGTGTCAGAACCGCTGCAATCAAAGTTGCAAGTGATCCGAAAACGATGTCAATTACGCCCAGGTTCATCGGGTTCAGGAGATTAGCAAGAAAACATCCGAGTGTCAATCCCGGAATTGCAGCCGGCGTAAGAATCGGCAGCACCACCATTATTTCGGCAAGCCGGAACTGAATCGGTCCAAAAGCGAACTGCGCAAAAGGCAGGGTCAGCACAACATAAAGCGCCGCAATAACGGCAGAAGTGGCCAGATAGAGAGTGCCGGCAATAGAAGAGGTCTTTCCCTTTGTCATCAATATAATCCTCCAGAAATTAGTTGTCGAAGCGTCATCGACCGGAGCAAATTGTACTAAGGCTTGGCGTCCCACATTGATAGCTCGTCAAAAGGAATCCGTCAGCCCCGTATAGACTATAAAGAAAACCGGCTGGAATTGCAAGGAAAAGAATTCCCGGTCAATGCAAATCCACATTGCCGGGCATAGACACGATATAATCCATCATAAATCGAATGAAATCTGTCTTACTATAGCACCATCGCTATATCACTTTGCCTTTTGTCCGTAATAGGCTCCTGGGCCGTGTTTTCTGAGAAAATGCTTGTCAAGAAGCTCACTTTGCATGGGGGCACGTGGTGCATTCCCGGGAATCTTCTCCGTATGCCAGGCCATCATAGCGAGTTCCTCCAGAACTACTGCGTTGTGAACAGCATCAGCAGCATCTTTTCCCCATGTGAAAGGGCCGTGAGACATAACCAGTACTGCCGGAACCTGAGCCGGATCAATACCCTGCGAAACAAAGGTCTCAATGATGACATTCCCCGTCTCAAGCTCGTACTCCCCGTGTATCTCGTCTGGGGTCATTTGTCTTGTACAGGGAATTTCCCCGTAAAAATAATCACCGTGCGTGGTTCCGTATGCTGGAACTCCCCTGCCTGCCTGTGCCCAGATTGTCGCCCATCTGGAATGTGTATGTACCACACCCCGGACGGAGGGAAAAGCCTGGTAAAGCGCCAGGTGCGTCGGTGTGTCTGAGGAAGGGCTGAGCTCTCCCTCAACCTTTGTCCCCGTCATGTCGACGACAACCATATCAGACGGTTTGAGTTCTTCATAAGGAACTCCGGAAGGCTTGATTACAAAAAGTCCCTTTTCCCGATCAATCCCGGATACATTTCCCCATGTGAATACGATCAGGCCGTAAGACTGCAGCGCCATATTTGCATCATAGACAGTTTTTTTTAATTCTTCCAGCATCGTTCCACCTCATCAATAATAGTGTGACCCCGGCCTGCAAAACATGCATGCCGGGGTCCCTTACATCAAACAGCAATTAGTTCAGTTTCCAGGTAATATCGTTCCAGCGAAGTTCCTGCCGCAGGGCCGGAATGGTTGTCTTCTCATTAATGTGGACAAATTCGATATTCATCATCTCTGCCCAGTCTCTCATGTGGTCTGCCGTCAGCGCGTAGCTCATAACATTATGATGCGCTCCTCCTGAAAGGATCCATGCCTCCGTGCCGGTTGAAATATCCGGCATCGGCCTCCACATTACGCGGGCTACCGGCAACTTAGGCATCGCGTGCAGGGGTTCAACAGCCTTTACATCATTCACTATCAGTCGAAGCCTTCCGCCCATGTCAACAAGGGAGGCAATAATAGCATCTCCGCCTGCACCATCATATACAATACGTGCAGGATCATTTTTGCCGCCAATTCCAAGGGCATGTACTTCAATACGCGGCTTCCCGGATGCAAGGGATGGACATACTTCCAGCATGTGGGCTCCAAGGACATATTCATTGCCGGGTTCAAAGTGATATGTGTAGTCTTCCATGAAGGAAGTTCCGCCGGATAGACCCAATGCCATCTGCTTCATTACCCGGACAAGTGCTGCTGTCTTCCAGTCGCCCTCTCCTCCAAATCCGAACCCGTCCGCCATCATATTCTGAATAGCCAGACCGGGAAGCTGCTCCATGCCGTGAAGATCCTGGAACGTGTCCGTCAAGGCACCGAAACCACCCTCAGCAAACATTTTACGAAGGGCAACTTCAACTTTGGCCTGAAAGCGAATCGCTCCGATATTATCTGTAGCTATTGTATAACGCTCTTCATACTGTGCCATCTGGGCAGCAATCTCTTTATTGGTTACCTGCGCCATGACATCCGTCAGATCATCAATTCCCCATCCGTTTACCTGCCAGCCCAACTTGATCTGTACTTCTACTTTATCGCCTTCAGTAACAGCAACTTCACGCATATTGTCGCCGATTCTCATAACCTTGAGTTTCCTGCTTTCCGCAGCTCCGATCGCCGAGCGCATCCAGGCGGCAACACGCCCCCGGGTCTCTTCACTGCTCCAATGTCCTGATATAACTTTGCGCGGAAGGCGCATGCGTGCCGTAATAAAGCCATGTTCTTTATCTCCGTGTGCCGATTGGTTCAAATTCATGAAATCCATATCAATGGAATCCCATGGGATGTCACGGTTATATTGCGTATCAAACTGAAGAAGAGGCTTGGAAAGAGCCGCGAACCCGGCAATCCACATTTTAGAGGGAGAGAACGTATGCATCCAAGTTATAACACCTGCGCAATTGCGATCCATGCCTGCCGCTCCGAGCGTCGCTGTAATCTCAGATGTTTGCGTAACAACCGGCTTATATATTACCGTACACGGGACATTTGGATCAGCATTTAAAGCAGCAACTATTTCTTCGGCGTGCCCAACCATTTCCTGGAAAATATCACCATAAAGCTTCTGTGCTCCTGTAACAAACCAAAACTCATATCTTTTCAATTCTGTCATTCATATTTCCTCCCTATATAATGTTAAAAGATCTACTGAATCACTGGTATTTCTCGTGCCTGTTGAATCTTTAATAATTAGATCAACATCCATAACAAGAGATTTTGACCTTATACCTGATTCAATCATCTCAAGCAATCGCTTAGCCGCTTCTTTTCCAAGCAGCTCGCCGGGATGTGTTACAGAGGTAATTCGAACGGGAGAAAGCTCGGAAATCGACGAATTATCAAAACCGATTATAGACTTATCCATCGGTATACGAACCCCGTTTCTCAACATCGCCTGAACTAACCGAATAGCAACCTGATCGTTATAACAGACAACTGCAGTACACTTCTGTAAGCGTCGCAATAGTCTGGTTTCTTCGCTTCTTGCAAAAAGACGTTCTATATCCGGAGTTGTATACCAAATGACCTCATCATCATCCATCGGAAAATTATGACGAACCATCTCTTCCGAAAAACCCGCATAACGTTCATGACCCTGACGATCGTCACCTTTGAAAATACCGCCGATTCTTCGGTGTCCAAGTCTGTATAAATAATCTACAGCAAGTCTTCCGCCGGCTCTGTCATTAGTCACTACATAGACGGGGTCGAGGGCTTCGTAATATCCGTTAATAAAGACATAAGGGATTCCTTTGTCAGTCAGTTCTCTGTATAGCGGCAAGTTCGGATTGGGAAGCGCAGAACGGATGCCATCCACTATTATTCCGTCAACCCCCTTGTTCATTAGGGACAACAGAAGCTGATGTTCCGTTTCTACCCTGTTTCTGGTAACTCCAAGGGTCATGCTATACCCATTTTCAGTGAGTACTGATTCAATTCCGCTTGTAATGCCAGGGAAAATGTAATCGGTAATACTTGCTGCCATGTAGCCGATTGTCATTGCTCTGGTGATTTCCGTCACGTATGTGCCGCTACCGCGGCGACTAACCAGTGTACCCTTCTTTTCAAGATGCATAATAGCCTGGCGAACTGTCTGTCTGCTAACAGCAAACTGCTCCGCAAGCTTGTTCTCTGAAGGGATTTTCTGTCCGCTGGAATATGTGCCATCGAAAATTCTGGATCTTATCCAATTCTCAAGGATCTGATATTTATGTTTACTGTCATCGCTGAATACCACGATATTTACTCCGTTCCACTGACATAATAACTGTGATGGATAAGTTTGTCTCCGGTCCTTCGTGTTCACTGGAACCGGAGACAAACCGGCCATACATATTGCAACTTTTTTGTGAATAAACGACAAGGAGGATGTCAATTATTCGCAGTACACAAAGACAGGTAAGCACTTGAAAGGAGTCGTATTTGCTAAATCTGGAATCTGACCACTCATAATGCTTATATTAGTTCCCGGATCTGCGTTTGGAAACCAAGTCAACGGATACTGCACCCAGAAGAACGGCACCCTTGATGACTTTCTGCCAGTCAACAGACCATCCCAGAAGAGACATGCCCATGTTCAAAACGCCCATGATCAATGCACCGACTACAGCTCCAATTACAGTACCGACACCGCCTGTTGTTGAAGCTCCGCCGATATAGCAGGAAGCGATTGCATCAAGTTCAAAACTGTCGCCAGCTTTCGGAGTAGCTGCCCCATTTCTCGAAGCCAGTACGATACCGGCTACTGCACACATAATGCCCATGCTGAAATAGACAAAGAACATTACTTTTGCAGTGTTAATACCGGAAAGTTGAGCTGCCTTCGCGTTGCCGCCCAGAGCATATACATGACGTCCGGCAACTGTATTCTGTGTAATGAACGAATAGACAATAATTAGTACAATAAGAATGGAAAGTACGATCGGAAGACCGGAAGAACGGGAAAGCTTGTATGTGAAAATATTAGCTACTGCAATAATCACGATGACTTTGATAATCGACTGAATGGCCGGAGTTACGAAGAAATTGTACTTTCTTTTTACTCTTCTGGCACGAAGTTCCATGAAAATAATGATTACAGCTGCTGCCACGCCTAAAAATAGTGAAATCAAATCATATCGGATGCCTGCTGCAGTTTTTACGAACCATGTCGGCATATATCCTGCTGCGATCTGTCTGAATCCATCAGAAAGAGGTCCTTTTGTCTGACCTTTCAAAACAACCATTGTCAAACCACGGAATATTAGCATGTCCGCAAGCGTTACAATGAAAGCGGGGATTCTAACGTAAGCTATAAAGAATCCCTGCCAACAGCCAACGAGTCCGCCAATAGCGAAACCAGCAACAATTGCTAACCATACCGGCAATTTATAATCTACCATAAGTGTCGCCGAAACAGCGCCAACAAAGGCAACGACCGAACCGACTGAAAGATCAACATTACCTGTCAGTATGCAAAGCAGCATGCCGCAGGCAAGAATAACTACGTAGGAGTTCTGCATAATAAGATTATTAAAATTATCCGGAAAGAAAAGCGTCCCGTGGGTCGCCACCGAGAACAATACAAAGATAACAATAAGGGCAATCATCATGCCATACTGACGAAGATTAATACCCGTGAGCAAACTTTTTTTGGACTTTAACTCATTCACAGCCATCTTATTTGACCTCCTTTTGATGAGACATAATACACTTCATAATAGATTCCTGCGTCGCTTCCTGCTTCGAAAGTTCGCCGGCAATTTCACCCTCATTTACAACATATACTCGATCCGCCATACCCAGAATCTCAGGCATTTCAGAAGAGATAATGATAATGGATTTGCCCTCAGCGACCAATTGATTGATAACGCAGTAAATCTCGTATTTTGCACCGACATCAATACCTCTGGTCGGTTCATCCAGGATCAAAATGTCAGGATGGGTGAGAATCCATTTAGCAAGTACAACCTTTTGTTGATTTCCACCGGAAAGACTTCCGACAACTTGCTCAATGCTGTTTGCTTTGACATTGATTTTTCTTTTGTACTCTTCTGCTGCAAGGATTTCCTCGTTCTTATTGAGAACTCCATACTTATTTGAAAAAGAACCAAGGCTGGAAAGAGTCATGTTCCGCTTCACATCATCAATTAAAATCAGACCATACGTCTTCCGATCCTCGGTAACATATGCAAGTCCGTTATCAACAGCATGTGTGATTGTGTGAACGTTAATCTCTTTACCATCCTTAAATATTGAACCGGTTATTTTTTGTCCATATGACCGGCCAAAAATACTCATTGCAAGTTCAGTACGTCCGGCACCCATCAACCCCGCCAGACCGACTACTTCGCCTTTTCGAACATTCAAATTCACATTATTTATGACCTTGCGGTTTGATTCCAATGGATGGTATACATTCCAATTTTTGACTTCAAAAACAACTTCACCGATATTTCTTTCGCGATCGGGATACCTGTTAACAAGCTCGCGGCCAACCATGCCCTTGATAATCCGGTCCTCATTTACCGGTTCCTCACCACGCTCGATTGTCTCGATCATCTTACCGTCGCGAATAACTGTAATGACATTTGCAATTCTGGAAATCTCGTTTAGCTTATGCGAAATCATAATAGAAGTAATGCCCTCGGACTGCAGCTTCTTAAGTAGTACAAGGAGCTTATCACTCTCTTCATCATTGAGAGCAGCGGTCGGTTCATCCAGAATCAGTAACTTCACTTTTTTGGAGAGAGCTTTGGCTATTTCAACTAGCTGCTGCTTTCCCACACCTATATCCATAATACGAGTATTAACATTTTCATGTTCGAGACCGACTTTTTTTAGAAGGTCAGCAGAATGAGCACGGGTCCTATTCCAATCAATAACGCCACTTACTTTAGTTTGTTCATTGCCTATAAAAACATTCTCTGCAATTGACAGATATGGACTCAGTGCAAGTTCCTGATGGATGATAACAATTCCCTGGCTCTCACTGGCCTTTATATCATGAAATTTGCATTCTTTCCCGTCTAGCAAAATTTCTCCTAAATATGTGCCGTACGGATAAACACCGCTGAGAACGTTCATTAGCGTTGACTTACCAGCACCATTTTCGCCGCAGAGTGCATGGATCTCACCCTCTTTAACTGTGAGATTAACATCGTCAAGAGCTTTTACGCCCGAAAATTCCTTGGTTATGTGTCTCATTTCGAGAAGAACATTGGACATTTTCAAAGGCTCCTTTCTTATGAATATAACGGTGGCAACCCTTTAAAAGGTTGCCACCGTTCAATTGATTCGAATTTAATCTGTCATCATTTTCCTTTGCCGGGTACGGTAAAACCGGATTCAAGGATTGAAATATTTCAGTAATTAGCCTGCAACCTGAGCGGCTGTGTAGTAACCGGCATCGATAACTTCTTTGACGTAGTTATCTTTAGTAACTGCAACAGGTGTGCAAAGGAACGACGGAACTACAAGTACGCCATTGTTGTATGTCTTTGTGTCGTTGATCTCAGGTGTTGTTCCTTTAAGAACAGCATCAACCATCTTAACGCACTTAGAAGCAAGAACACGGGTATCCTTAAATACTGTCATAGCCTGTTTGCCGGAAATAAGGTTTTTAACGCCCATCAACTCAGCATCCTGTCCAGTGATAAGAGGCCAGCCTGTGCCAACTTTGTATCCAGCGCCTTCCAGGGCGGCAGCGATACCGTAGGAGAGACCATCGTAAGGTGAAAGAACTGCGTCGACTTTAGCGCCGCCGGAGTAAGTTCCAGAGAGAATGTTTTCCATTCTGGCCTGAGCAACTTCCTGAGCCCATCTGAGTATTGCACATTTTTCGAATGTAGTCTGTCCTGAAAGAACAACGATCTGCTTGGAATCAATGAAAGGCTTAAGTGTATCCATTGCGCCATTCCAGAACAATGTAGCATTGTTATCATCAGGTGAACCAGCGAAAAGTTCTACATTGAAAGGACCTTTTGTGCTGTCCTTAAGCCCGAGAGCATCTACAAGGTAAGATGCCTGAAGCACGCCAACCTGATAATTGTCAAATGTTGCATAGTAGGAAACTGCGTCTGTGTTCATGAGGAGACGGTCATACGCAATAACCGGAATTTTAGATTCCTTAGCTTTTGCAAGGATATTAACAAGAGCAGATGAGTCGATGGCTGCGATAACGAGGCAATTTGCACCATTCGTAATCATGTTCTCGATCTGGTTTACCTGCGCCTGTACGTCATCTTCAGCGTACTGAAGATCAACAACATAGCCAAGATCCTCAAGCTGCTTCTTAACATTAGCGCCGTCGGCGATCCAACGTTCAGATGACTGTGTGGGCATTGCAACACCAACTCTGTAGGTTTTTCCGGCAGCAGCGGTTGTAGCTGTTGCATCGGTACCTGCTGTGGTTGTTGTGGCAGCAGCATCTTTTGTTGTAGCAGCAACTGTTACTGTTGTTTTTGTATCAACGGCCGAACATGCAGCAACTGAGATCAACATAGCTGTAGCAAGAATTGTAGCAAGAATTCTCTTTACCTTTTTCATCTTTTTCTCCTTTTATTATCTGAAAATTTCCGAAGGGCTTCGCTTGTATTGTCATTGGCTTCATTGTTACCGTACACCTTACAGTCCTACACGTCACTTAATCATGCAGAAATGTATCTTCCGCCATGTTCAATACATCTTAGCCCTTGTTTTACCTGCATATTACATGAATAACATGCATCGTGTCAATAGTATTTTCTCGTTTTTGTGTTTTATTTTATGCCTTTTCACAACTAAACGTTTATTATTTTGCACTTGTATAGTTATCTTGCACTATTTATATGGATTATACCCGTTTTAAATACAACTTCACTCGTTCGCATGCTTTTCTGGGTTCAATTGAATACAACATAAGTACATGTTTTGGGTTGAAATAAAGAAGTCTAGGAAATTTAATTTTCCCGGGCCTGAAATCCAATTTTCCATGAACATTTCTTTGTGTAGTAGGATATTATTATGTACTCTTTGTCAAATTCCGTCATTTATAGAACTTGTACATTTTGAAATATGAAGGAATGTTGTACGATCCATTATTCGTTATTAATACAAATGATCCAATCAATAAATCGGTAATACAAACAACCTGCATTCTATTTTTTTCAACAAAAAAGCCCGGGAACCTTTCGATTCTAGGGCTTTATCTGGCTCCTCAAGTAAGACTCGAACTTACGACCCTGCGGTTAACAGCCGCATGCTCTACCAACTGAGCTATTGAGGAATAAAGATCCGGCAGCGATCTATCTTCCCGGCCCGTTACCAGGCAAGTATTGTCGACACCAAAGAGCTTAACTACTGTGTTCGGGATGGGAACAGGTGTAGCCTCTTGGTAATAACCACCGGAATGGTTGAAG
>Ga0209429_10000606_pt1 | contig 23789 bp, 23 predicted proteins | sample BarGraNGADG00212_3_FD_184493 | JGI IMG/M metagenome (GOLD analysis project Ga0209429, IMG submission 184493) | Arctic peat soil microbial communities from Barrow, Alaska - Barrow Graham LP Ref core NGADG0004-212 (SPAdes) (version 2) | ecosystem: Environmental > Terrestrial > Soil > Wetlands >...
AGTTATGCTTGGCCATATTTTTCAAATTTCCTCCTTTGAAAAATTCCGCGCCAAGTTATGCTTGGCCATATTTTTCATAATTTAAAAGTCCTTTTTGAATTTCCGCGGTTAATTTATTAACCTATATTTTCTCCTTGAAAATTCCGCGGCAAGTGGCAGCTTGACTATATTTTTTCCTCTAAGAAAATTCCGCGACAAAAATTATTTAACTATGTATCAAATATATCATACATACAAATAATATGCGACCGCATATAAAGTGTATGTATTATGAACCTTATATTGTATATTCGATATTGTGTAAGGCAAAATAATAAATCCTCTTTGCTAAATGTTTTCCAATTAAATATTTTTCTCTCAAATGTTCTTTTGCTAAATGTTCTTCTCTCTCAATTCTTTTGTTCTAATTGACTTTTATGGTTATTTTTGGTATATATAAGATAAGTTTCCGGCGATGGGGTCGGAAACAACGTGAGGCAATTGGGTCTCCGTACCTTTCCAAATGGGAGGAAAGCAAAGTGGAAGAGCGGGAAAAGACAGTCAAGATGATGGTTGCTGGTTCTATGAGCTTCGACGATCCAAAGGAACCAGTGAAGGCCAAGGTGTTGGAACACTTTCTCTATCTGGTTGGCACTGACAGTGACCTAAGTGATGTTCAGATTTACATCGCTATTGATCGGCTACGGCAGATGTTGGAGGAAAGTCCAAGTGATACTCCTAGATTGTTGTTCGGAGTCGAACTGGTATCACTTCTTTGCGATAAGAGAAGGTTAACGGTGACAATTGGTGTCGGACGGGTCCTGGAGCAATATGCCAAGGTCCTGACACGAATGATAAGAGATAGAAGATTGCATTTTATCAACTGTGCCGAAGAAGATTCTAAGCTGGCGTATGAACTAGCATTGGACATTGCTCATGTCATCGCTTTGAATGCTTCGTCTAATTTTACTGGGACTACCAACACCTTGATTCGAGAAATCGTAAGGAGAGCGCCGGAAGAGGGGCTGAAAGCCAAACTGGAGCAACTTGAGTCGCCGGATTTCCGTGAAGATGATCCCGAAAACCGTGCGAAGTTTTACGACATCTTTGTGATCGAGTATCTCAAGCGGTTCTACGGCATGAATAAAGTTATGAAACAACTTCGGTACTATGATGGTGTTGATCGGACAGTCAGAATTGATGTTAGCGGGAAGCGTTTCTGCGCAGAGGAGGTATCGGATCTTTGGGAGACATTGAAGAAGAATTGCGAGATAACTAATCCGACTCAAGACCAGCATCTCCAGCGCCAACTTCTCACCAGTGAGCTGTTGAGACGACATCCCAAAGATGGGGTGGTCGAGAAATGGTACAAGGATAACTTCCCTGAACTAGTCAGAACCTAGTCTATAACGTTTTTTAGCGATTTTAGTCCCCGCTACCTAGCGGGGACTTGTTAAATTCAATTTTTTTTGTTATACTTCATATTGAAAGTAATTAATTAATTCGTCCGCCTTGTTGAATCAGGCGAGACCGGTCTATCTTGGTCTTCGACTACGCTCAGACTAAGATATGACGAACATCTCTCGATAAACTCGAGACAGGAAGGCAAAATGCCAAAAGTAGATTTAATCAAAAAGTACCAAACTCATAAAGACGACACTGGTTCGACCGAAGTTCAAGTTGCGCTGTTAACTGAAAAAATTATGGAATTAGCCAAGCATTTGAAAAAGCACGCTAAGGATTCAGATTCGCGTCGCGGCTTGTTAATGATGGTAGGTAAACGTCGCCGATTACTTAATTACTTGAAGAAAAGCAATTTGAAACAGTATGAAAAGCTTATCAAGGACCTTGGGCTCAAGAAATAAAAGCTTTTGCATGTCAAAGCTGATTAAAGATTTAGGTTTAAAAAAGTAAATTAAAATTAATAACTGCATGAAGCTCGTAGGGCAGGTAAAGGGATGAAACCCACCTAAGGTGGGCAGGAATATTTTTTCTCTTTAGGTGTTCTACGTTCTCGTGCCTAAGAAAGACATTATGTCTCAAGATTTTAAGACGACCATTGGTGGCAAAGAATTAATCATCTCCACCGGAAAATTGGCGCAATTAGCGTCAGGTTCAGTGACGGTTCGCTACGGCGACACCGTTGTTTTGGCGACCGCCGTCGTTGCGGCCGAACCAAGAGATGATATCGATTATTTTCCATTATTAGTTGATTACGAAGAGCGGCTTTATGCCGCTGGTAAAATTTCGGGATCACGGTTTATCAAACGCGAAGGTCGACCTTCTGAACAAGCTATTCTAACTTGCCGTTTGATTGACCGTCCGATTCGACCTCTCTTTCCTAAATCATTTAAAAATGATGTTCAAGTAGTTATCACTGTTTTATCATTTGACCTGGAAAATGATCCAGGCATTATTTCGATCATTGCCGCTTCGGCGGCTCTTTGCCAATCAATAGCACCTTTTGGTGGTCCGGTGGGCGCCGTTCGTGTGGGTCTTATCGATGATGAATTTATTTTAAACCCAACCGTTAAACAACTGGAAAAATCTCGTTTAGATTTAGTGGTCGCGGGTAACAAAGATAAAGTTTTGATGCTGGAAGCGGGCGCAAAAGAAGTCGATGAAAAAACTATGATCGAAGCCATCAAGTTTGGTCATAAGGGTCTACAACCTGCGCTGGAAATTCAAAAAGACCTGATTTCGGAAACCCAGCATTCGGTGGAAGAAATGGAAGAACCGGCTATTATTACTGAAATTAAAAGCTATTTGGGTAAGAAATTAGCCGAGATTGTCTATGTGACCGACAAATCCAAACGGGAAGAGCAGATTTCTGCCTTTGAAAAAGAGGTTTTAGAGAACTTTGAAGGTAATTACAAACAAATTGAATTAAAGTCGGCTTTTGGTCAAGTTCTGGAAAAAGAAGTACGCCAAGCGGTGATTGAAAAAGAAATCAGACCGGACGGCCGTAAAATAGACGAGATTCGACCAATTGAAATTGAAGTAGGATTGTTTCCTCGTACACACGGGACTGGTTTGTTTAGTCGGGGTCAAACTCAAGTTTTATCGATTATTACTTTGGGACCGCCGTCTGAAGAACAAATTATTGAAACCATGGAAGAAGAAGGCACTAAGCGTTATATGCATCACTACAATTTTCCGCCATTTTCAACCGGTGAAGTTAAACCGATGCGTTCGACATCAAGACGAGAAATTGGTCATGGTGCCTTGGCTGAACGTGCCTTGTTACCGGTTTTGCCCGATAGAGATAAATTTCCTTATACTATTAGAGTTGTATCTGAAGTTTTGGCGTCTAACGGCTCATCTTCGATGGCTTCGACCTGCGGTTCAACTTTAGCTTTAATGGATGCGGGAGTGCCCATTAAGACGCCGGTAGCGGGTATCGCCATGGGTCTCATGACTTCGGAAGACGGCAAAAAGCATAAAATTTTGACTGATATTGCTGGTATTGAGGACTTTGCCGGGGATATGGATTTCAAAGTGACAGCGACCAAAGATGGTATTACTGCCATGCAGTTAGATACGAAATTAAAAGGGTTGGATTTCGAGGTTTTAGACGAAGCCCTAGTGGCGGCCCGTAAAGCCAACGATTTTATTCTAAAAAAGATTACAGATGTCATTGCGGAGCCGAGAAAAGAACTTTCAGCTTATGCGCCTCGGATTGAAACGGTTAAAATTCCGATTGATAAAATCGGTGAGATTATTGGTCCAGGTGGCAAGAGTATTCGTAAATTGATTGAGGACTGTGGCGGTAAGGAAACCATCAGTATTGATATTGAAGATGATGGTACGGTCACAGTGGCTACAACTGTTCCCGAAATGGCTAAAAAGGCCTTGGATTATATTGAAGGTATGACCCGCGAACCGGAAGTGGGTCAGATTTATGAAGGTCCAGTCGTCTCAATTTTAAAAGACCGCAATACTGGCAAAGAAATCGGCGCCATTGTTCAGATTTTCCCGAATAAAGACGGCATGGTTCACATTTCCCAAATTTCCAATGAACGGGTAGAGCGAATTGAAGACAAACTCAAAATCGGCGAAATAGTTAAGGTTAAAGTCATGGAAATCGATAAAGAACGCGGCCGCGTGAGCTTGAGCATCAAAGCCGCCCACTAAAAGTTGTCATCCCGGGCTTGACCCGGGATCCAGGACTGGATTCCAGCTGGAGTTTACCCCGTACTTGATACGGGGCTGGAATGACAATAAAAAAAGAGATTGGAAACGGTCTCTTTTTTGTATCGTAAATATGATATAGTAAAGACATAGCCAAGCAGTAGCTTGTCGCGGAATTTTTCTGGAGAAAAATATGAAAACAATAACACCTCAAGAAAGACAAAATCGGGTTTACAGGAAGATGTCGGCGAAGAAGAAGGCAGAAATAACCTTTGATTTTTATCGAATAGGTAGAATTTTAGATGGACTTAAAAATGCAAAAATATCCCGAACTAAAAAACTTAGTCAAAGTTGCTAAAGCTCTCGATGAGTTAAAGATTTTTTATTATGTCACCGGCGGTTTTGCAGTATCAATTTACGGACGGCCACGTTTTACGGCCGATATTGATATGGTCATCAAAATGTTAAATCCTCAAGTGAGTGTTTTTGCTGAGAAATTAAAGAAGATATTTCCCAAAGGATATGTGGACGAAGATCAAATCAATAATGCTCTAAAATATAGAAGCGAATTTAATATCGTTGACTCTGAAAGTGGTCTGAAAATTGATTTCTTTATTACCAAAAATGATGAATTTGAAAAAGAATGTTTTGAGAGAGCTCAACTACGGGATCTTGGATATAGAATTAATTTTACTTCTCCTGAAAATTTGATTATCAGTAAACTTATTTGGTTCAAGGATTCCCAATCAACCCGTCAGTTGGAAGATATTGCCTCGATCGTGACTGTTCAAAAAGATTTAGATCAAAAATATCTTAATAGTTGGGTAAAAAAGCTGGATTTACAAGCCGAATGGCAGAAGTTGAAGGAATTAAAATCATAAGACAGATATTGAGGAAATTATGTATAAACCAATTTTTATAATTAGTGGGACTTGCGTAGTATTAAGTTTAGCTATGGCATCTTATCTATCGAAAGTTGTGCCATACTCTAGCGCCGAGCCAATCTTATTGTACTTGAGCGGTCTTGGTTTTTTGACCTTATTCATTACTTTTATGGTTTATGGCGCGTCCAAAGGGTTCGTTAAATGGGTTTTACTTTTTATTGGTTGGGTAATATCTGTTTTTCACACTGTATTGATCTCAAATAAATCAGGTTCAGGCCACCCAATTGACGCCCTAGGACTTATTTATGCCGCCATATTTGCCTTGATCTTGATGCTGATTTTCTTAGGCATCTCGTTTGGCATATTTGCTAAACAATACCGCCAACACAAGAAAAAATGGGATTTAATCGGCCTGATTTTAAGTGTTTTGCCGGTTATATTATTTGTTATTTTAATGGTCATGGGTTGACAAATTTAATAAACCGTGATAAGATAGGTTTGTCATCAATAAGGACTCGACGAAATATTTTTTAATATGAAGTACGAAGCTTTAAGCGAAATTGCAGCAGAAATTAAAGTATGCAAGAAATGCCCTCTTTTTAAGGGTAGAACTAAGGCAGTTCCTGGATTTGGCAATGCTAAGTCTGGAATTCTATTTATTGGTGAAGGCCCGGGGAGCAATGAAGACAAACAAGGTCTTCCTTTCGTCGGTGACGCTGGCAAATTTTTGGATGAAATGCTAGCTTCGATTGATTTAAGTCGAAAAGACATTTTTATCACTAATGTGGTTAAGTGTCGTCCACCGCACAATCGCGATCCATTAGAAGAAGAAGTTGGAACCTGTACCAGAAACTACTTATTTGCACAGATCGGTTTAATTAAACCGAAGTTAATTGTTACTTTAGGTCGGCACTCGATGCAGGTTTTCTTCCCCCAAATCAAATCAATTTCTACTTGTCACGGCAAGGCCTATAAAAAAGCCGGTCAGGTTTATTTGGTTTTGTACCACCCGGCCGCCGCCATTTACCAACAATCACTAAAAGAAACCATGAAAGATGATTTTAAAAAAATTCCTGAAATTATGGAACTAATCAAACAGGGGTAAAAATTAATTAGTACTCCTAATAATCCTTTGAAAGGACTTATGAATATCTCAACTCTGACTCAATCGAGTCGACCACGTCAGGACCAGGGGTCCAAGACGTACAACCAACCAAAGCCATTTAAAACGTTTCAAGCCGAAACGCCTCGCTTAAAAATTATGCCACTGGGTGGCAACGGCGAAATCGGTAAAAACATGATGATCTATGAATACGGCGACGATATTATTCTCGTCGACTGCGGTTTAATGTTTCCGCGCTCGGAAATGTTGGGCATTGATTTTATTATTCCTAATATCTCTTACCTTGAAGAACGCAAAAACAAAATCCGCGGTCTATTGGTGACTCATGGTCACGAAGATCATATTGGCGCCATTCCTTATGTTTGGCCCAAATTACAGTGCCCTATTTATGCGACTAAATTAACCGCTGGTTTTATTGAAAGTAAAATGAGCGAATTCGACCTTAAACCCAATATCCGAGTGGTTCAAGCCGGCGACAAAATTCAACTGGGTGTTTTTAAAATTGAATTTGTACCCTTTGCTCACACCTTTTTAGATGATGTCGGTTTAGCTATTGATACACCGGATGGTTTTGTGGTCCATATCGCTGACTTTAAATTAGACACCAATAAAATTGAATCTCAAAAGATTTTAAGTAAACTTCACTCCTTCTCTGAGCGTGGCGTTAAAGTTTTACTTTTAGAGTCCACTAATGTGGAAATTAAATCGGAAAAAATTTCGGAAAGTGTGGTTCACGATACTATATCTAATATCTTTTCTAAGACTAAAGGTAGAATTATTGTTACCTCGTTCGCTTCGTCTTTGGATCGCATTCAGGGCGTTTTGAACGCGGCCTTAAAAAATCACCGTAAGGTGGCCATCGCCGGCCGCTCAATGGAAAAAGCCATCAATATCGCCATGAACTTAGGTTACCTTAAAGTACCACAAAATATCTTAATTGATATTCGTCGCACGGACCACCTGCCAGTCGATAAAGTCGCTATTTTGTGCACCGGTTCCCAAGGTGAGGAATTTTCGGCTTTGGTCCGGATGAGTACTGGTGAGCACCGCCAAATCAGAGTGCAAAAGGGCGATACGGTAGTAATTTCCGCTGGGGCTATTCCTGGAAACGAACGCACAGTGGCGGATACGGTTAATAATCTTTACCGACTAGGCGCTGATGTTTTTTATGGAGCAGAGCGCGAAAAAATTCACTCTTCGGGCCACGCCAAACGTGATGAATTAAAACTGGTTATTGCCACCGTTAAACCCGAGTACTTTATTCCTATTCATGGTGAATATCGTCATTTGGTTTTACATACCCGTTTAGCTCAAGAGTTGGGCATGCCGGCTGACAATACTTTCGCTATTGAAGATGGTCAGGTGATTGAAATTATGGATGGCAAAGCTAAATTATCTAATCAAAAAATTGATGCCTCTTTTGTTTTAGTAGATGGTTTGGGCGTGGGCGATGTGGGTAATATCGTCCTGCGTGACCGTCAGGCCATGGCTAAAGATGGTATATTCGTCGTGATTTTAACCGTTGATCATGAGAGCGGCAAACTTGTAACTTCCCCTGATATTATTTCGCGCGGGTTTATTTATATGCGCGAAAGGGAAGACCTGGTTTTCAGAGCGCGCCAAGAAATCAAAAAAATGTTTTCTAAACATAATGAAAAGTATCCGGCTAACTGGGACTTTATCAAGAAAGCTATGCGTAATGAATTAGGGGAGTTCTTATACGCTGAAACCGAACGAAGACCTATGATTATCCCAGTCATCATCGAAGTATAAGATTAATATTAAGATACACAGAAAAAGACCCCTTAGAGGGTCTTTTTCTTAGTTGTGATAGTAACAAAAAAGCGTGATCGAGATGCGGCCTAAAAATTTTAATTATGGACCGATCGTCACGCCTTTTTGCTAAGACAGATTGTGAGAACTATCCTACCCCTACTTTCCTCTAAATTTTACTTTAGATATTTAGGCAAGCGTAAGATGATAATCTGTAATCCCTCCTTGTTTCTAATGTACTTGGTTAACCTCTTTGCTTTTAAGTAAGTAAGTTATCCACAATTTATTTAAGGGATTATAATATCATACAATATATAGTTTCAAATGTCAAGTGTCTTATCCGTTAAACCATTTTTAATAATTCTAAACTTTATTAAAAAGTTAAACTATATGGTTAGAATAGTGTGATTAATAATTTCGATGCTTTTTTCGGCGTCTTCTGGCTAAAAATATCAGTAAAAATATTAATGCACTTAGAGCCAGGGCAGTTATACCGATAATAGTTAGTGTTTTATGATTTTTGGGAGAGCTATTATTATCTTGTGTTTCTGTCTTTTTGGCGATATCTATTTTGTAATTACCTTCTGCAATTATTTTGCCGGTATCTTTTTCTTTAATAGTGATCTTGATTGTATGTTTGCCAAAAGCAAGTGGGCTGGTTACTTTGTACTGCCAATCGCCATTGGTGTCAGCTATTACTTCTACCGGAATTCCATCGATTTCAATCACGACGGTGGCAAAGGGAAGGGTATGACCATGCAGAATTGGATATTGGGTGGTGAAAGTGGGAGTGGAATCAGTTAACATGGATGTGTCAGTATTTGACGAGGGATCGAAAATGGAAAATGTTGGGGTCGGGATAGTTGGGTTTGTGATCGCTACCTTGCCAGACGAACCATTAGAAACAGAAGACGAAGAATTTGAATCGGTTTTAGATGTTGTGGGAGTAGGAGATGGTATGACAGGAGAGCCATCTTCATTACATCCGTTTTGACCATACGGACAAGCACCATAAACGCCTTCGCCATAGGTGCTGGCTAGAACATTTTTTGGCACTACTATTACGGCGATTGCGGTTACAAAAAATACCAACAAAAATAAATTGGTAACTATCTTTAGCTTATTGGTAAAAAGTTGAATCATCTTATACATTTATGATATTATAAATTACAGAATCTCTTAATTCATTGTAAACAAAAAACTAAAAAAAGGAAAGGAAGACAAAATGTTTGGATTGGGCACAGAGGAATTAGTCCTTATATTGGTAATCGTATTAGTGCTTTTTGGCGCCGCCAAATTGCCGCAATTAGCCAAAGGCATCGGTCAGTCGGTGAAAGAGTTGAGAAAAGGATTTACTGACGATCCAAACGCCAAGGATGAGGATAAAAAAGACAAAAAAGAACATCAAGGAGATACTGAAAAGAAAGCATAGGGGATAATGCCAATTAAGCAATCGTTTTCCGATCATGTCAACGAACTTCGACTGCGCTTGTTGGTGTGGTTTATTTTTTTTATCGCTGGAAGTGTGATCGGTTTTCTTAAAAGTGGCTTCTTCCTATCGTTAATGGTTAAACCTTTAGGAGAGCCTCTTTTTTATACTTCTCCTATGGGCGGTTTTAATTTTATCATGCAAATTGCCATCCTTTTTGGTTTTTTGGTTTCCTTGCCGATTTTAATTTATGAAATTATAAAATTTTGTCAGCCGGTGCTCTCCACGAATGTTAAAAAAGTTGTGCCCAAATTGGTGATTTTTTCTTTCTGTCTCTTAATTTTGAGTTTATTCATTGCTTTTTACATCTTTATTCCGGCTGCCATCCATTTTTTAAAGGGCTTCGGTGGTAGCCAAATTCAAGCGCTCATTACGACCAATGAGTATTTTTCTTTCATTTTGATTTATTTAATTGGACTTGCGATATTATTTCAGATGCCGGTCATTATACTGCTTATAAACTATATTACCCGCTTAACTACAAAACAGTTGATGAAATGGCAGAAAATAATGATCGTCCTAAGTTTTGTCGTGGCGGCAATTCTTACTCCGACACCGGATCCAATCAATCAAACTATTATGGCGGCGCCGATTATTGTTTTGTACGAAATATCAATTTTGTTGGTTTGGATGGTTAATAGGGGCCAAAAATCGGTTCAAGAAGAAGTTGTAGTACCTGGTTTAAAAAGTTGGAAAAAAAGAACCTTAAATTGTTTTACCTTTTTCTTAATAGTCGTGATTATGACAATTTTGGCGATTTTTCTTGTCACAAACTATATCCAATACAGGCAGAATAAAAAAATATCTTCTCGGGAAGATATGGTAATTCAAAAACCGACAAAAGCAAAGGATACGAGTGTTATTCCTATTAATCAAGATAGTTTCACGAATGTAAGTAGCGACACAAGTAAATTTGTTGTGGCTGGCCAAAACATTATTAGCGCACGAATAAATTCCAATGATCTTTTTTTACAAACTTTAAATGGTAAAGATGAAGCCAAAGTTATTTATTCATTTTCTAAAGGTTCGGAAGTTTCTAATCTCTATTTGGACGAGACAAATGATCGTATTTTGGTAGCCACATCTAACAAACAAATTTTCAACGTTTCTCTTACGGACGGATCAAGCGTAGTCGAAGTTGACCCGCCAAACGGTGAGTCCTGGCCAAAAATTAATTCGCTTACTTCTTATTTGTTTAATATCTATGTCTTAGATGATACTGGAACAATTTGGAAATATACTTCATCCGATGGTAAAATATACCAAACAAAGTCATCTTATTTAACTGATTCAAATGCGACCAGTAAAGATGTTAAAGCGATTACTGCCGACGGTTCGATTTATCTTTTGAAAAATGATGGTAAAGTTAGTAAGTTTTCGCGCGGTGTAACTGATAAATTTAGTTCACCAGAATTGCCAGCGAATAGTACTTGGCAATCTCCAGGGACAATCTTTACCGATACGACAAGTGATAATATTTATATTCAAGATAACGACAAAATAGTTGAAATTACCAAACTCGGTCAGTACCAAAGACAATTTGTTCTTTTAGATAAACAAATCAAATCGTCTTTTATATCCGCCGCAAACAAAATGGGTTGGGTCCTTTCTGGGGACAAGATCTTTCAATTTGATTTAAATTAAATAATTATATACAATTAACACGTAATAAATTTACGCTTTTCGCGGAGGGGAATTGTGTTTAAGGAACTTCTAAGTAAGGAAATGAATCGAAAAGAATTTTTGGTCCATATTGGAGCATTGCTTTTGGCTGTCATCGGGATAAGTTCGCTCCTTAGAACTCTTTCCAATCCCCATCCTTCCAAAAGAAATAGTGGTTATGGCTCGAACAACTATGGCGGTAAAGAGGGAGGACTAAAATGAGTAGATTACCAACACCTGGCGGCGATGATGGTTCGTGGGGCAGTATATTAAACGATTATTTATCAGTTGCCCTTAATAGTGACGGTACGCTAAAACCATTTGATAAAAGTACAGTCGGTCTTGGTAATATTGACAATACTTCTGATGTCGATAAACCGGTTTCTGATTTAACCCAAGCGCAACTCGATCTAAAGGTTCCCACAAGTAGAACCGTCAATACTAAACCTCTTTCAGGGGATATTGTTTTGACTACGGCTGATGTAGCTGATGTCTCCGACAAAAGGTACATAACTGATGCTCAACAAGCAATGCTTGGCAATACCTCCGGGACCAATACCGGTGATCTAGTTTTTGCTTCGCTGGATACAGCAACTTTAGCAGAAACTCTCGAAATTCCAGTCAATGACGGCGGGACGACTAAAAAAATCACCAAATCAAATCTATTCAAAAAAGCCAATGTAATTACAGTTGGTGCTAGTGGGTGTGATTATACAGTTATTGATGGCGCAATAACTGCGGCAGTAGCCGCTTTAACTTCGGGCAATCGCGGGACAGTAGTTGTACACCCAGGTACTTATGTTGAGAATGTAACTGTGCATAATCGTATTACTGTTAATTGTGATGACGGAGTTATAATTGGCGGTAATGTAATATGTGAAGGAGGAGGATTATTGATTGGTGGTCAGGTGTCAGGAACTCGTCAATCTTTTTCATCTGAAGCAGGACTCTCAAGTGAATACTCTAATCAAGAGGATATTCCGACCAGAATTTACAATCCCCGTGTATTGCCTTTTGGAGGTGCCTTAGTTGCGGTGCGAATGGACGATGGATTTAAAAGTTGGCATACCGCTGATGCAGGTACCCCTAATTCTGCCTCTGACTATGCCGCTATTCGACTTGCTCTAAATATGGGTGGAACTGTAAACCCGACACCTGCACAGTATGCGTCGTTAAAAGGTGTACCTCTTACATTAGGAATATTTAAAAACTCTATAGGCACCACAGGGAGTTTAACAGAAGCGGAATTGATTCAAATTGCTTTACTGGGACACGAATTAGCCAGTCACAGTGTCAGCCACAGCAATTCAACAACAGCATATAGTCTTTATGACATTGAGTATGAGCTGGCTGAATCCAGACGATATATCGAAGGACTAAATGTATTGGGTTCTAAACCCACCATTAAATGCCGAACGTTTCTAATGCCTGGTACATGGACGACAATGACTGTCGGTGGCAAAACGGTTAGTGCCTATCTTGATGTTCCCAGCGATGTCGGTAATCCAGTTGACCGACTAATCCGCCGATATTATGACTGTTCAATGTCGTATATTAATTCTCCTGAATGCGACGAAACTACACCTGGTCAAAGATATCATGCTGGTGGTAAATTTATACTTGATTCCACTACTACAACTGCGAATGTTGATACATTTATGGCTAATTTGAGAGATGGGAGTAGAGCTGTTGCTTATTGTCACTCTATCGCTCCCGATGCTTATGCGACAGGAAATGTTGTAAAAGTAAGTGTCTGGAAATATTTTATTGATAAACTTGCTTCTGCCAGGGATACGGCATTTGCCAGTTTAGGCACTCAATGTAGAGTATTTCCTTTAACAGTTCACACTGTATTAACGGCCACCCAACCTAAAATAGACGACCATTCTGATTTTTATACTACCTTGCCTGGAGGTAAGATTAGTGATTGGGGCGGAGACCCTGGCACTGCCTATATTGGTAGATATAGTAAACCCGCCGACATTGTCTGGGATACTGATCACCTTAAAGTGACTTCCGCTTATAAAGATTTTTCTGTCAATATGTACCCAAGACGAGGTGAAAACTGTTTGATTCGAATGAAATATAAATGTAATTCTACTTCTTCTGGTAGACAACAGGTCCATATTTCTTGTAGAAGTGAAAAATTAGCATCACCTTATTTTGAAGATTTTGCTATTAGTGACTTCAGTGATTTTATAAGCATATTAAAGACTAATAATGATGGGGCGGAACATTATTATACAAGACTTGCTCCTATGCCATACTGGGGAAATTATTTGGTTTTTACTCATCGGATAGTAGATGTTCCATCAACAGATTATCAATATTTATCGTTTGAGATTTTGCCAATTTAATGTTCTCTTTTGACTAGTAAAAATTTGCTAAAAAAAAGTTGATTTTTGACCTCAAAAATGGTACAATAGATGTGTTAAACAGTTTTTTGTGGTATCGATGATTGTTAAAGGAGTGGAATGGCTAAGCGAAAATACCATCGAAAGGGTCAAAAACTTTCGATCTGGGATGAAATGGATTGGAGCGTCGAGCCCGACACAGCTCGATCAATTTCTGCTGTTATTTTAATAATTTTAGGTATTATTATTCTTCTTGGTATCTTTGGACTCGCCGGTGCTTTTGGTCAATTTTTCCTCCGACTTTCCACTGACCTATGGGGTATTTTGGGTTATTTGGTGCCATTTATTTTTTTAGCGTTAGGCATAATTTTTTTACTCAATCGTGAAGAACTCAAAATTAAACCCATGACCATTATTGGTCTGGTTTTAGTTATGATATTTTTGCCAGCCTTAATCCATCCTCTTGGCGGTGGAATTGGCAGTGGTATTCGGGGTCTTTTCGTGGCTATGGTCGGCTTTTATGCATCTCTCATTTTACTTTTTGGTCTAACAATCGTAGCTATCTTATTGATTTTAAATACTTCTCTCAAGAATCTTTTTAGTAAAATTAAACATAATGAAGGAGAGGTTAGCGCTGGTGTTAAAGTTAACGATAGTAATGTGGCGGCTCGCGCTTCGGTTTTTGCCTTGCAAAACCGTCAGAAACCAGCCGGTTCCATGGTTCAACAGTTTCAGGGTGGCAAGGTTTGGAATTCGCCGCCGATGGATTTATTAGATGTGGGTTCGGGTAAAGCGACTTCTGGTAACATTGCTAAAAATGTGGAAATCCTACAAAAGACCTTGGATGATTTTGGGGTTAAAGTAACCATGGGCGATGTTAATGTCGGTCCAACCGTGACACAATATACGCTGAAACCAGAACCATCAATGAAATTAAATCAAATTACGGCTCGGGCTAGCGATCTTTCATTGGCTCTGGCCCAACATCCTATTCGTATTGAAGCGCCAATTCCAGGTAAATCGGCTGTCGGCATTGAGATTCCAAACAAGACCTGCGCCATTGTTTCCTTGCGCGAGGTTTTAGAGAGCGAAAATTTTAAAAATTCCAAATCGAATTTAACTTTTGCTCTAGGTCGCGATGTGGCCGGTCAGGCAATTACTGCCGATTTAAAGCAAATGCCTCACCTTTTGATTGCCGGCGCGACGGGGACTGGTAAATCGGTTGGCATTAACGCCATGATTTTATCCCTACTTTACCAAAACTCACCCAACGATCTGCGTTTAATTTTAGTTGACCCGAAACGGGTAGAATTTACCCATTATAACGATGTGCCACACCTTTTAACACCTGTAGTTTTTGACGTCGATAAAACTATTTCGGCTTTGCGCTGGGCGGTGGCAGAAATGGATCGACGCTTTAAGGTCTTACAAGAAACCGGTTACCGTAATATTGAAGCTTACAATCAAAAACCGCCAAACGGTAAATTGCCTTATATCGTGATCTTTATTGATGAGTTAAATGATTTAATGGCTCAGGCTGGCAACGAAGTGGAAGCGGCGATTGTGCGTCTTTCCCAAATGGCTCGAGCAGTGGGTATTCACTTGGTAGTTGCCACTCAACGACCATCGGTAGATGTTATTACGGGTTTAATTAAAGCCAACATCACTAATCGCATTGCCTTTGCCGTTGTTTCCCAAATTGATTCGCGTACTATTTTAGATACTTCCGGCGCTGAACGCTTGCTGGGTAAAGGTGATATGCTCTTTTTGAGCAACGGACTTGGTAAACCCAAACGTATTCAAGGCGTTTTTGTGACTGATAAAGAAGTTGACAAAGTGACTCAATTTTTAAAGAATGAAAGTGCACCCCAATATGACGAATCAATTTTGACCTACCATAGTCCGACGCAAGGTCCGAGTGGCGGCGGGGAATTGGGCTCGGATGAGCATTATAACGAAGCCAAGGAAGTGGTTATTATGGCCGGCAAGGCCTCGGCGTCCCTCTTGCAACGGCGTTTGCGGGTGGGCTATGCGCGGGCCGCTCGGCTTTTAGATATGTTAGAAAGTGAAGGCGTGATTGGTCCTCCAGATGGAGCCAAACCGCGTGACGTGATGATTGATCCAACCTCTTATGAGCACGAGCGCAACCAGACAGTTCAAGCGACCATGCCCATGAATCAACCATCAAATCAACAATTTAAGCAGACCATTCAACCACCTGAGCCGACTATGCCGGCGCCACCGTCTTATCCCAGCGATGGGCCTGACGAATTTACTGTTGGTCCAGACGATAGAAATTAAAGAGGTAACGTTGAACCAAGAAAATAATCAACTTATATCCAAATCAGAGGCCGAAAGAAAAGAATTTTTGACTAACTTAAAACACAAATTACGCACTCCTATGACGGTTATAAAGGGCTATTTGGCCACGGCACTGGAAAGTGACAAAGGCGAAGTAAGTTTGGAAGTGCAAAAATGTATTTTGGAGGCATATGAATCTAATGAACAGGCTCTCAAAATTGTGGAAGATATAAAATAAAATTAGAGGAAAATGCAATGTCAAAAATCTTGTTGGTTGAAGATGACGAAACATTATCCAAAATGTATGCGAAGAAATTAGGGTTTGAAGGTTTTGAGGTCATAACCGCTTTTTCTGGGGACGAAGGCATTAAAAAAGCTACCGATGAACTTCCCGATCTTATTTTGCAGGACATTATGCTACCTGGCATTGATGGTTTTGGGGTCATTAGACAACTTAAAAAATCGGAAAAAACTAAAGACATTCCGATTATAATTCTGACTAACTTGGGAACTTCAGAAGTTTTTATTGATGAAGCTAAAATCTTAGGAGTTAAACAGTATTTGATCAAATACAAAACTTCGGCGGATGAGGTGGCTAAAGTCATAAAGGAAGAGTTAAAAAAATTAACCTAATTATTCTAATTACTCTAATTTCTAAATAAAACCCAAAATCCAAATGAATAAATTGGGATTTGGGAAATTGGTTATTGATTAGGTTAATTAGGTCAATTAGAATAATTAGAAATTAAGGTGGGGTTGTGGACGACAAACAAACTATTGAAAAATCTTTATATACCATTTCTCAAATTGCGGCTCGAGCGAAAAATCTCGATGCTTTGTGGCAACCAATTTTTACTGAAGTGCTAAAGATTATGCAGGTTAATGCTGGTACTCTAATGATGCTCGATGGTGATTTATTGACAAGAAAAACGGCTCAAGGTTTGGGTGAAGAAATTATGAAAGAACCGCCGATTCCCAAAGCTAAGGGTGGCGTTTCATGGAAAGCAGTTCTGTCTGGTGAGGAAATTGTTATTAACGATTTAAGTCAGGCTGATGTGGCATCGAAAGCCCTACAAGAGGGTGATTTTCACAGTCTGATCACGGTTCCAATGATGATTCGCTCTGAAGTGATTGGTGTAATGAGTATTTTTGCCAACAAAGGGCGCAATTTTACGGACGCCGATATTGCTACTTTCAAAACTATCGCTAATCAAGCTGCCTTAGCTATTATTAGTATAACTTCGACCGAACTTTTAAAGGAAAATAAAAAACGTTTATCGGATTTGACGGCCTTAAATCGGATTTCGCGGAGTGTGGCCACTTTATTTGATTTCGAGGAGACCTTGCTATCTATTATTGGGTTAATTACGCATCAATTAGGTGGCGAGCAAGGGGTGATTGTCCTTTTTGATCACAAAGATAAATTATTGAAAGCAACTTCGCCGGCTTTTAATTTGACGGCGACACAAGTCAGGGATCTTCGAATGAGAACCGACGAAGGGGCAACGGGGCAGGCTTTTTGCAAGGGTATTTCTCTTAATGTTTCGCAAATTGATGAGGAAACAAAAACGACTTTGGATCGTGCCAAGATACCAGGTGTCAAAAGTATGTTGGTAGCGCCTTTGAAGGTCAAATCCCAAACTTTAGGTGTAATTCATGTTTTCTCTGGTAAAGATAATAATTTTTCTTCTGAAGATTTGAAATTGTTTAACCTTTTAACTTCAACAGCGGCTGTAGTGGTCAATTCATCTTATATTTATCAACAGATTGAAGAAGAACAACGCAAAGATGACGCTCTGCTTTCATCTATTGGGGAAGGTGTTTTGGCGGTCAATGAAAATAGGGATGTGATTTTGCTCAACGCTGCAGGTGAGGGTATTACAGGTTTCTTGGGCGAAGAGTTATTGGGTAAATCCGTAGAAAGTACTTTAGAATTATTGGATCAAAAAAAAGTGCCAGTGACCAAAGAAAATTCGCCGATTCAAAAAGTTCTCCAAGATGGTAAACCGATTAGTTTAGATCAAGTTTATTTAAAAAAACATGACGGCTCTATTTTTCCAGCAAGGTTTTCAGTGGCGCCGACAAGGGATATCACGGATAAAATTATTGGTGCGATCATTGTATTTAACGATATTACTCATGATTTGGCAACAGAACAGATGAAACAAGAATTAATTTCGATTGCCACTCACGAACTACGAACACCAATTACCGGGATTAAAGGTTATCTGGACATGATTTTAGATGGTGATACTGGCGGAGTTAATAGTGAAACCAAAGAAGTGGTTGAGGAGCTAGTGGTCATTAACGGGCATATCGCTGATTTAGTGGATGATCTACTTAATATCGGTCGGATTGAGCAGGGCCGCATGGAGGTCAAACCAGTGGAAATGAATCTAATTTTATCGGTTCATAATTTAATCAAAGAGCTTTCCGCTTCAGCTAAAGATAAAAATTTAGAAATTGTCTTTAATCCGCCTAAGGGTTTGCCTCAAGTCAAGGCTGATCCTGAAAGAGTGAAACAAATTTTAACTAATCTTCTTGGTAATGCCATTAAATATACCCAGAAGGGAAAGGTGGAAATTATTCTTGAGTCCAAAGGTCGTGAGGTAATGTGTCATGTTAAAGACACTGGTCTAGGTATATCTAAAGAAGATCAGAAAAAACTCTTTAAAAAATTCTCTAGAATTAAAAACGAAAAAACACGATCAATCACTGGCACTGGCCTAGGGTTATGGATTGTTAAGCAAATTATAGAAATGATGGCGGGGAAGATTTGGGTGGAATCAGTTGAGGGCAAGGGGTCAACTTTCTCGATTAGTTTGCCAGCGGTTGGCTAATTTGCACACTTGATATATATTGTCTACAATGAAAGCGAAGGGAGAATTATTGTATAGGTAAGCAAAGCTTACCGCGGAATTTTCCTGGAAAGGAAAATATGGCTAAAGAAAAATTACTTTTGGTTGAAGATGATGTGACTTTATCTAAAATGTACCAGAAAAAGTTTGAAGCTGATGGTTTTTCCGTGGCGACAGCCTTTGACGGTTTAGAGGGTGTGGAAAAATCTATCAAGGAAAAACCGGACTTAGTGATTTTAGATATAATGTTACCAAAACTTGACGGTGTTTCGGTTTTTAAAAAAATGCGCAGTAACCCGCAAACATTTAAAACGCCGGTCCTACTTTTGACTAATTTTGACCAGGAAGATACGGTTTTTGAGTGTTTCAAATTGGGCGCAGTTGACTATCTCTTAAAATCTTCGGTTACGCCCAGTCAGGTGGTTAAAAAAATTGAGAATTTATTAAAAGGGGTCGAGGGGCCAGCTAAATAGATAAAGGGAGTAGGTTTTGAAAAAAACGGGATTTTCTTTAACTGAACTCTTGATTGTTGTGGTTATTGTTATTATCTTAGCGATATTTGTTGTGCTGGCAATTAATCCAAGTAAAATGATGACGAAATCCCGCGATGCCGAACGAAGTAAAGATCTAACCGCTATTGCCACTGCCCTCGATTTGTATTTGGCTGATAATAAGGATTTCAAGGGTTTAACGGGGCCATACTTGTCAACTTCTGCTGGTTCGAATAGTGCTCAAAAAAACGATGGGACTAGTTGGATTCCGATTAAATTTAATACTATATCTTCTGGCACGCCACTTGGTACTTTGCCGCTTGACCCCTTAAATAATGACACCTATCACTATACTTTAGGTATTGATCCGGTGGCTAAAACCTATGAAATTAATTGTGTTTTTGAGCTCCCTGACAACGTCAAGAAGGAATCAACCGACGGTGGTAACAATGCTAATGTCTATGAGGTTGGCACCGATTTGACGATTCTACCATAGCACTCTACAATGAAGCAGAGGAAAAGTGTCAAATTTTATACGCAAAAAAATTAATCCAGAAAAAAGTTTGGGTGAGATTTTAAAGTCGGTTCGAAAGAAAAAAGAAATTACTTTAGACCAAGCTGAAGAGGAAACTAAAGTCAGGAAAAAATATTTGAGGGCATTGGAAGAGGGGCGGTACGATGAATTGCCTGGAAATGTTTATGCTCTGGGATTTTTAGTTAAATATTTGGATTTTTTAGATTTGGATAAAGGGAAATTAACCTTAAGGTTTAAAATGGAATGCGGTGAGGCGGTCCGCGACAAAAGGCTCATGCCAAAAAGAAGAATAAGCGAACCGCTTTTTTTCTTGACTCAAAAAATGGTAGTGGTGGTAGTGGTGGTTTTAGCAATCTTGGGTATTTTAGGTTATATTGTTTATAGTGTTAGAGCTATTACCACAGCTCCGAATTTGGCCATTTCCTCTCCGAGTCAGGAGCAAGTTTTAAAAGAGGATAAGGTTAATATTATTGGTAAAACCGACATTGGCATTACCTTATTGATTAATAATCAAACTATTCTTCTTGATGGTAATGGTAATTTCAATCAGCAGGTTAAATTAAATCCAGGGCTCAACACTTTTGAGATTAAAGCTATCAGTCAATTAAAAAAAGAAACTGTGAAGCAGATTAAGATATTAGCACAATTTTAAAATAAATAATAACTGGGGGCGAAAGGATATTTATGTCAGGTAACAGCAACGAAGACAAGCAAAAAAAAGAGGCGCTAGAGATGGCTTTAGGGCAAATAGAGCGCCAGTTTGGGGTAGGGGCAATCATGCGGTTTGGCCAAAAAGAACATTTAAAAATCGATGCCATTCCGAGTGGTTCAGTTTCTTTAGATGTCGCGTTGGGAGTTGGTGGCTATCCGCGGGGGAGAATCATTGAAATTTTTGGTCCCGAGTCAAGTGGTAAAACAACTTTAGCGCTTCACGCTATTGCCGAGGCGCAGAAAAAAGGTGGGATTGGTGCGTTTATTGATGCCGAGCATGCTTTTGATCCGGAATATGCCCGTCATGTTGGTATTAATATTGAAGATCTTTTAATTTCCCAGCCAGATACTGGCGAACAAGCACTGGAAATTGTCGAAACCTTAGTTCGGTCAAATGCAGTCGATATCGTAGTTATTGATTCGGTGGCAGCGTTGGTGCCGAAATCGGAAATTGAAGGTGAAATGGGTGATTCACAAATGGGTGTTCAGGCACGGTTGATGAGTCAGGCACTGAGAAAACTAACTGGTGCTATTTCCAAGTCCAAAACAGCGGTGATTTTTATCAACCAAATTCGAATGAAAATTGGGGTGATGTTTGGTAATCCCGAAACGACTGCTGGTGGCATGGCCCTTAAATTCTATTCTTCAATCAGGCTAGATATTCGCCGCAATGAACAACTTAAGGATGGCGAAAATATCATCGGCAATCACGTTAAAGTCAAAGTGGTCAAAAACAAAGTTGCACCGCCGTTTAGAATTGCTGAATTTGATATTATGTACGGTACTGGTATTTCTAAAGAAGGCGATTTGTTGGATTTAGCCGTCAATATGAGTATTGTCTCTAAAAGTGGTTCCTGGTACCAATATGGTACGGAAAAAATCGGTCAGGGTCGCGAGCAGGCCAAAATTTATTTAACCGAGCACGCTAAAATGTTTAAGGAAATTGAGACAAAAGTTAAAGAGAAGATTGAGAAAGATAATAAAGAGAAGGAAATCAAAGTTTCTAAAGAAGAGTAGGTCGTATGAAATCGCCGATTGAAATATCTCTGAATTTTTTAAAATTCCGACCAAGGACAGTTTTTGAGATTACGGAAAAATTAAAATCCAAAAATATACTAGACAAAGAAATCAAAGAAACTATATCTGTTTTAAAGAGAAACGGATTGTTGGATGACGAAAATTTTGCTAAAATGTGGGTAAGGGATAGAAATCTGCTCAAGCCGACCGGATCCTTTCTTTTGAAGTTAGAATTGAAAAAACTAGGAATTACCGAACCCCTCATCGAAAATGCGATAGCCGATCAAGATGAGGAAGAACTGGCAAAGCGAGCGGTTGAAAGCAAAGGAAGGTATCGCGGAGCGGAATTTGCAAAAAAAGCCCAATTTCTCCAGCGTCGTGGGTTTTCCATGAATGTGATATTTAAAGTTTTGAAAAAAGAAGAGTAAGATTAAGTTAGAAAGAAAGGAGCAAGATGTTATTGGAAAAAAGTGATCTAAAGCAAATCGAAAAGATTGTGGAGAAATCAGCCGAGTCAACTAAGAAAGAGTTGAGGCAGGAAATTCAAACATCGGTTAGTGGCGCCGAGAAAAGAATTATTGCGGTTATCAACCGCGAAGTTGGTGATTTAGCTGAAATTAACCGAGCTGTAATTGACAAAGTAAGTAAAATTGATGATCTAGAAAAACGCATTATTCGGATTGAGCATAAAGTTGGAATAACCAGTTAATCAAAGGGATTTAAATGAGCATAGAAAACAGTCCTGGTCCAGATTTTCTAAAACAAAAATATGATTTGCACAATAGCCCCGAAGTGGAATCGGCGGCAAAGCGCACTGAACATCGCACTGGCGAATCTTTGCCCCAAGATACTGATTCTCAAATCCAAAATTATCTTGATCGGATTTCCGAATATTTTGATCGAATAAAAGAAATGGAAGGTAACGAAAGTCCTGAAAAACAAGAACGATATGCTGATAAATTTAAAAAAATTATTCACGATAAATTTGTGATTAAACCAGATGAAATTCCCGAGGCCTACTACGAAAATCAGCAACGATTAGCGCGTGAACTCGGTCATGGCGATGTGGAAATTACCGAAGAAATGCGCAAGCAAAATGCTGAAATAATCGTCGCTGACCAGGAATCAACTCTGGATCATTGGGTCGATTATCTTTCTTCGGAAGACGCTACTTATCCCGACTGGCTCAAGTACTTTGCCATTCGTTCTATTACTCAAATGGGTGGCTTTGACAAAGAACGGCACGTTTTCTCTAAACGTTCCAAAGGCACAACCAAGCCGTTTCCCGATCTCAACCGTGAAGCATTAGCATATGTTCTCGATGCCATGGAAAAGAAATACGACAGTCAAGACATTGACACCCTCCAAGGCGAAGAAAAAGACCAATTTAATAAACTCTTAACCTCCGAAAACTTTGCCAAACTTTATGCTTGGGCGATTGAAAAAGTGACGCCGGCATCAGTTGAACAAATTAGCAACACTGACGGAGAATGGGTCAAATATGACCAAAACGCTGACCATATGCCTCTAGTCAAATCCCTTGAAGGCCACGGCACCGGTTGGTGCACGGCCGGGGAGTCCACCGCTCAAACCCAACTTTCCGGTGGCGATTTTTATGTTTACTACTCCACTGACCAACAGGGTAATCACACTGTTCCTAGAGCGGCCATTCGCATGCAAGGGGAGGAAATCGGCGAAGTCAGAGGGATTGCTCCCGAACAAAACCTTGATCCCTACATTGCCGACATCGTCGAGAAAAAACTCCAGGACTTTCCCGACGGCAAATCCTACGAAAAGAAAAACGCCGATATGAAATACTTAACTTTTATTAGCAACAAGATTAAAAAAGACGAAGAACTTTCCAAAAACGACCTCATCTTTCTCTACGAAATCAATTCCAAGATCGAAGGTTTTGGTTACCAACGAGATCCGCGAATTAAAGAATTACGAGATCAGCGAGACCCAAAAATTGATACCCCGATTGTGATGGAATGCGACCCGTCAGAAATCGCCTGGAGCCAAGCAGAAATCAATGAAACCATCAAGGCATATGTCGGCCCCTTGTTCCCGGGTATCTTCAAACAACTATCTAATCTTGAACATATTTATACTTCTTTTCCCGAAGGGAAAATCAGAAAATCGGAACTGGAAATCGGTGGCAAAACCGCAGAAGAATTAGAAAACGAACTCAAAGAAAAGAATGTCTATATCAGTTCTTATGCTCAAGACATGCTCCACAGCCCCGATTTCACAACTCTGCCAAATCCAGAGCAAATAGACACAGTCCGGCTAAAAGTTAGCGATCTTGGTTTTCCTGGCGGCGCCACCACCGACCAAATCTACGCTAAAGCGGTTGAATTAGGACTAGAACTTTGTCCGGCTGAAGTCGGCCCTTACCAACGCTTAAAAGATACTGACCAAGAATTATATAATTATTACTGGATTGCAATGAAACAAATTGCTGTCCGGTTCGGCGACCCG
>Ga0209429_10000607_pt1 | contig 23764 bp, 20 predicted proteins | sample BarGraNGADG00212_3_FD_184493 | JGI IMG/M metagenome (GOLD analysis project Ga0209429, IMG submission 184493) | Arctic peat soil microbial communities from Barrow, Alaska - Barrow Graham LP Ref core NGADG0004-212 (SPAdes) (version 2) | ecosystem: Environmental > Terrestrial > Soil > Wetlands >...
AGGAGCTTGTTAAAAAATATAAGGATCAAATAAAGAAAAAACTGAAAAAAGATTTACCTGCCGATCCTTTTGAACAGTTATGGGGATCTATCGGCGCGGTATTAGGTTCATGGATGAATGAAAGAGCAATTTTATATAGAAAAATGAATGACATTGACACTAACTGGGGTACGGCAGTTAGTGTTCAGGCTATGGTTTTCGGCAATATGGGCGATGATTGCGCGACCGGTGTCGCGTTCACCCGCGATCCCTCTAATGGCGAGAAAAGGTTCTATGGAGAATATCTTGTCAACGCGCAGGGAGAGGATGTTGTCGCGGGAATCAGAACTCCTCAGCAGGTAACCATTGAAGGCTCAAAGAGATGGGCTAAGGAAAATAGCATAAACGAAAAAGACAGAAAAACAAAATTCCAGTCGCTTGAAGAATATATGCCGGAAGTTTATGGCGAGCTCGACGGTGTATATAAAAAACTGGAGAGCCATTACCATGATATGCAGGATATTGAATTTACCATTCAGAACAGGAAGCTCTGGATGCTTCAAACAAGAAATGGCAAAAGAACCGCCCCTGCCGCGGTGAATATAGCGGTGGATATGGTTAATGAGGGTCTTATAGATAAGAAACAAGCGTTGCTGAGAATTGAACCTTCATCGCTTGATCAGCTTCTCCATCCCACTTTCGATCCTAAGGCAAAAAGAAATGTGATTGCCAAAGGTCTTCCCGCCTCTCCGGGGGCAGCCACTGGCAGGGTTGTGTTTAACGCGGAAGATGCCGATGAGTGGAAAAATAAGGGTGAAAAAGTTATTCTCGTTAGAATTGAAACCTCACCGGAGGATTTGCGGGGTATGGATGCATCTCAGGGCATATTGACCGCGCGTGGCGGTATGACATCGCATGCCGCAGTTGTTGCCAGGGGTATGGGTAAGTGCTGCGTATCTGGCTGTGGCGAAATCGATATAAATTACGCCAAAAGAGAGTTCAGGGTTCAGGGCAAGGTTATAAAACAGGGAGATTACATATCCCTGAACGGTTCCACAGGCGAAGTTATGCTGGGTACCGTGCCGACTGTAAAGGCGGCTCTATCCGGTAATTTCGGAACAATAATGAAATGGTCAGATGAAGTCAGAAAATTAAATGTCAGAGCCAACGCCGATACTCCCCACGATGCAAAAGTCGCACGCGACTTCGGCGCCGAGGGTATAGGTCTGTGCAGAACAGAGCATATGTTCTTCGAAGGCGATAGAATCAAGGCCATGAGAGAGATGATTCTCGCGGATGACCTGAAAGGCAGAAAGAAGGCTCTCGCCAAGCTTTTGAAAATGCAGAGAAAGGATTTTTACGGTATTCTCAAGGCGATGGAGGGATTCGGCGTTACAATCAGGTTGCTTGATCCACCCCTCCATGAGTTCGTTCCTCATGAGGTAAAGAACCAGCAGGAGATGGCCAAGGAGATGGGTATTTCGGTGAAGGAAATTAAGGCTAAGGTTGAAGCTTTACATGAATTCAACCCCATGCTTGGCCATAGAGGATGCCGCCTGGGCATTACATACCCTGAGATTACCCAGATGCAGGCAAGGGCAATTTTTGAAGCGGCATGCAAGCTGAAAAAAGAGAAGGTTGATGTTAAGCCTGAAGTTATGGTTCCGCTGGTGGGAACAGTTACTGAACTGAAGATGCAGAAAGATATAATAGTTCAGACTGCCGAGAAGGTGATGAGCGAGACTGGTGTGAGAGTGGATTATCTTGTTGGAACCATGATCGAAGTTCCCAGGGCGGCTCTGACAGCGGATGAGATCGCTACCGAGGCGCAATTCTTTTCATTCGGGACAAACGATCTGACGCAGATGACCTTTGGGTTCAGCCGCGATGACGCGGGCAAGTTTCTTCGGGAATATGTTGATAAGAAAATACTTCCGGTTGATCCATTTAAAACTTTGGACAGAAATGGTGTCGGTCAGCTAGTCAGAATGGCGGTAGAAAAGGGGCGCAAAACAAAACCAGATTTGAAACTTGGCATATGCGGTGAACATGGAGGAGATCCGAACTCGATTGAATTTTGTCATATCGCTGGTTTGAATTATGTAAGCTGTTCCCCCTTCAGGGTCCCGATTGCGAGGCTTGCGGCAGCACATGCTGCGATAAAGAATGGGTAATATATGATGATCGTGGGGACGTATAAAAATGCGTCCCCACGATTTATTTGTTGTAGGACTAAGTTATCTTGACAGCAGGTGTAAAGATGGACTGCAAATCATACTTCCTGTAAGCAGCAAATCGTCAACCTCGACTCAATTGACATGCGAGGTTGCGAGTTGTATACGCCGCCTGCCTGAGAGCAGGTTCTCATCAAGGAAAATGGCTAAAGAAATCGGGGAGAGAAACGATGTCGGATCATGATCCAATCATTGCAGAACTTCCGAAAGGAATCGAATTACTTCACGAACCGAGTCTGAATAAAGGGACCTCCTTCACGGCGGCGGAGCGCGATGCACTCGGATTGCGCGGATTGCTTCCACCCCGCATCTTCTCGCAAGCCGAGCGGGCTCAACATGTAATGAACAATATTCGCCGCAAGCTCAACAACCTCGAAAAATACCTTTATCTGATCGGTCTGCAGGATCGCAACGAGAAGCTATTCTATCGTGTTCTTGTCGACAACATGGCGGAACTCAGCCCCATCGTCTATACACCGACCGTCGGGCTGGCATGTCAGGAATACAGCAGGACTTTCCGAAGGCCGCGCGGCCTGTTCATCTCGAAGTACGATAGGGACCGTATTAAAGAGGTTTTACAAAACTGGCCCTATCGAGATGTTCGTGTAATCGTTATCACCGACGGTGAACGTATCCTCGGTTTGGGTGATCTCGGGGCGAATGGCATGGGAATTCCCGTGGGCAAATTATCGCTTTATACGGCCTGCGCGGGCATCGATCCGGAGACGTGTCTGCCGATCATGATTGATGTCGGAACCAATAATAACGAAGTATTGAGTGATCCGAGCTACATCGGCTTGCTGGAACCGCGCTTGCGGGGCGATCAATACGATGCCCTGCTCGATGAGTTCATGGCGGTAACCGGTAAACTGTTTCCCCGCGCGATGATCCAGTTCGAAGATTTTGGAAACCTGAATGCCTTCCGCCTGCTGGAAAGGTACCGGAACCACTATTGCACGTTCAACGATGATATACAGGGAACCGCCAGCATGACGCTGGCCGGATTGTATTCCGCACTGCGTATGATCGGCGGGAAACTTACCGAACAGCGGCTCGTGGTTTTAGGTGCAGGCGGGGCCGCCCTCGGTATCGGCAGCCTCATGGTTTCCGCGATGGTCGAGGAAGGCCTTTCCGAAGACGATGCCCGTCGCCTCTGCTGGTTCGTGGACTCCAAGGGACTCGTCGTCACCAGCCGGACCGACCTATCTGAGCACAAGCGCCGCTTCGCCCAAGACTATCCTCTTCATCGAGATCTCCTCCCGGTCGTCGAAGCCGTCAAACCAACGGCGATCATCGGAGCATCGGGCCAGCCGAGCACCTTCACCCCTGCGGTGCTCACGGCTATGGCCCGGATCAACAAACGTCCGATAGTCTTTGCGCTTTCAAACCCGACCTCCCAATCGGAATGCACGGCCGAAGAAGCATACCGCTACACGGATAAGCGCGCAGTTTTCGCCAGCGGCAGCCAGTTCCCGAAGGTTACGATGGACGGTCAAACCTTTGTGCCGGGTCAGGCGAATAACAGCTACATCTTCCCCGGCGTCGGGTTGGGCATTCTTGCCTCGGAGGCATCCCGTGTTACGGATGAAATGTTCGCTGCGGCCGCCAAAGCTCTGGATAAACAGGTTTCGGAGGAGGACTTTATGCTGGGGCGGATTTATCCCTCCTTGTCGCGCATTCGCGAGGTGTCGGTCAATATCGCGTTGGCAGTCGCAAAGGTTGCATTCGCGAGGGGACTCACCGCGATGCTTGAACCGGCCGATCTGCTCGGCCATATCAAATCGAAGATGTACGACCCGACCTATCAGGAGTATGTCTGAAGCGGAAGAAAACGATGTGCTCGAATAAAAGACGCGAAGACGAAGGAGGAACCATCATGAAGAAAATGAAACTTTTGTGCATCTTAAGCAGTCTGATCGGATCTCTGGTTGTATTATTTTCAATAACGTCATGCGGCAGTTCATCGACAAATGCAGCTACTCCGGCATGGAAATTTGCCTATATGAGTGATCATAAGCTGGATCAAACCACTGATCCAATAAATTATACGAATCTACCAGCCGTGCAACGGATGGCCGCAGATATGGTGACGCAGAGGGTCAATATGGTTATCACTGGGGGTGACCTGGTCGATGGAAGGGGACAAAACGTTGCCGGTCTGAATGCGCAATATACAGCCTGGATTGGCGCAATGGCATCGGTTTATAACGCGAACATTCCCGTTTATGCCATCCCCGGCAATCATGAATACTGGTGTGATACAATAAATAGTTGCACTTCCGCATGGAATACAACGATGGCGCCACAACTTCCCGCGGGCAGAACGAACAATCCAGCTCATCCGAACATGGAATATAGTTTTGTCTTTAATAATGCCTATTTCCTCGGCATCAACCAGAATCAGTTTGAACAGGGTGTCAACCGTCCCTACTATTATCATGGTAACGATATGGACTGGATAGAGTCTCAGTTGGCCGAACGTGACGCTGTTGCACAACCCCATGTGATTGCCTTTGGTCACATGCCCCAGTTCCAGCTGGGATACGAATGGACCGATCATAATCATAAATCGAACAGAGAGGCTTTTTGGGATACCTTGGGTGGAGCAGGCGCCAAAATGTACCTCACCGGTCATTCGCATCTGTATGCTTTAGCATTGATACAGACGAAAGACGGGAGTAAATCTATTTACCAAATTCTTGCGGGTTCCGGCGGTGCTGAAAAAGATTCATGAAACGGGAATTATGCACCATCAGAAGCTTCCCGTATCACCGCTATTGACAACGATACGAACTATGAAGGCTATGCATTGGTTACGATAAATGATCGTCAAGTAACGATGGAATGGCGCTATTATGATCCAGTTGAAGGCATCTTCAAATCCAAGCCTGGCTTCACATACAATAACAATGTAAGCATATAAAAGGAGGCGATATGCGCAAAATTATCTTTTCCATCTTTCTTGTTTTAACATTTCTTTGTTCCCCGGCAATGAGCGAAACGGCGGTGGATTGGTTTGATAAGGCAAACGCATTATCGGAGGAGGATGGGGGGAAACTTACCGACCAGAAAAAGGCTATCAAATATTTGAACAATGCTATTAAACTGAAACCGGATTATGTCGAGGCCTACAACAAACGGGGGCTCGCTTACTTTAACCTTGGCCAGTATCAGCGTGCCATATTGGACTATAATAAGACCCTCCGTCTGAGGCCTGATTTTGCCAAGGCCTACTACAACCGGGGGAGTGCTTATCGTTACCTTGGCCAGTATCAACGTGCCATCGAAGACTTTAATGAAGCCCTCCGCCTGAAACCGGATTTTGCCGACGCTTACTACAACCGGGGAGCTGCTTACGATGACCTTGGCAAGTATCAGCGTGCCCTCGAAGACTATAATGAAGCCATTCGCCTGAAACCGGATTATATCGAGGCCTACAACAACCGGGGGGTTACTTATTTATTGCAGGGCAACAACAATCTTGGTTGCCGTGATGCGCAAAAAGCGTGTACATTAGGAGACTGCAAATTGTTAGACTTGGCTAAAAGCGAGGGACTCTGCCGTTGATTCAGTGGGGGGGGCTCTAAAGCTGATTACAAATGGCAATCCTTACCCCCATTCCAAATTGAAAGTTGTGGACTCGTAGGGTATGTTATACGTAACAAAAGTGACGAGACTTAATTTGACAGTGTTCGGAAAGTCAAATATTGTTCAGGACAGATTTATTCCATTTCTAAATCAAAGCGCTATCTTTGTTAGCAACGCAGCCCGGCAGGGAACCCCGGCGAATGCCTGGGCATGCCTGGGGCGTCGTCGGCTTCCTCAACATATGGACATATACGCCGGATGCCTGCCCGGCGCATGAGACTGTGTCGCAATGTCTTTGCGAGGGAGTACAACGACCGAAGCAATCTCGTAAGTCTTTGAATATATTAAGATTGCCACAACGCCTGAGAGGCGTTTCGCAATGACAAATGAAGATTGCGACACAGTCTCGCATGCCGGGTCGCCTCCTCCTATGGGAAAATGATGGTAACGTGAAGCGTGAAATGCGAGATACGAGATACGCTTCACGAGATACGAATCCCGCTTCACGTATCACGAGATACGGAAAAGAGGGGTATAATGGCAAAAAATACTGAGATTTGGAACTAGTATTCGATTCCCGCGCGGTCTTTGATCCCCACCGCATAATGATGTTTAATATCTTTGACTTCACTAACGGTGTCAGCAAGTTTTATAATTTCTTTTGCGGCGTAGCGTCCGGTTAAAATGAGATCAAGCGCGGGTGGCTTGTTTTTAATCATCTCGACAACTTGTTTTAGATCAATAAGTTTGAAATCCACAGCCACATTAATTTCATCAAGAATGACCATATTATATTTGCTGCTGGCGATTGCCTTTTTCGCGAACTCAAATCCCTGCACAGCAAGTTCAATATCGACAGCAGCGGGGTTATCGCGCATGACAAAGCTGTCCAGACCGTAGCGGTGGATGGTCAAACGCGGCAGATATTTTTCAGCGGCAATAAATTCGCCGTATTTTCTTCCCTTCATAAACTGTACAATTAAAACTTTATATCCCTGACCCACAGCACGCAGTGCCTGGCCGAAGGCCGAAGTGGTTTTACCTTTGCCATTACCGGTAATAACTATCACCAGACCTCTGGCCGTTGCCGCGGGCAGTGGCCTGAATTTATTACCGGCAGATATTTTTTTCTTTGCGGTTGATTTGGACTGGATAGATTTATTTTTTGCCGTTTTCATTTTTCCCCTCCTAATTTGAGGAAACCGTATCGCTGATGAGCTTTACCGATGGCCCGGGCGGACACATCAGAGTCTTTTGCGCAATAAATTCCTTGAGCATGTCATTTTGAATGGTTCCACCGATTTTGGTCAGGGGCACACCATTGATTTCGGCAGCGGCACAATACATCGCCCACAGGACAGTGGCCGGAGGATTAATCGTCATGGAAGTTGTAACCTGATCCATGGGAATATCTTTCATCAGCGCCAGAAAATCTTCCAGCGTATCGATAGCCACGCCGCACTTGCCGACTTCACCCAAAGATTTTGGAGAGTCGCTGTCGTAACCCATGAGAGTCGGAAAATCGAAAGCGGTGCTGGGTCCCGTCTGTCCTTCGCGCAGCAGCATGCGCCAGCGCTCGTTGGTGTTCTGCGCGCTGCCCATGCCGGAAAACATACGGAATGTCCAATGACGTCCACGATAGCCGGTTACCTGATTGCCGCGCAGATAAGGAAATTCTCCCGGCACACCGATATCTTCCGGTGTGTAGAGTCTTTTAATCTCCAGATCGGAAACAGTGGAAAAGAGTTCTTTCTGATCGGGATTGTTCTTTAAAGTTTTTTTAACTTCATCTTGCCATTTCCGGGTAAGTCCCAGAGATGCTTCCTGCATTTCATCAGAGAAATACACGATTAACCCCCCTGTTGTTAGGGATAATAAAAACTATATGTGCAAAGGTTGTGTAACTAACTAAAGTATTTAGTTTTTGTCAAGAAGTATTGAAGCATCCGGCCGCATAAAGCAAGTATTGCGTGGACTGAAGTATTCAAATATAATCCCAATTCTAAATCAAAGCGCTATCTTTGTTTGCAGCGTCGTCGGCTTCGTCAACGTATGTACAATACGCCTCGTCGCCTCCTCCTTGCCGCCTCGATATCATCTTTGATTTAGAAGTGGTGTAACACATAATCAAAGAAAGTAGGTTGGCAGCGGAGGGTTTCATCTGGGCATAAAAAAATGCACTCCGGCATAATATTCATGCGCGAAGTGCATTAATTTTTCGTTTTCAATGAACCACTATAGGGGTTTGACGTTTTCTGCTTCCAGGCCTTTTTTGCCCTGGGCAACATCAAAACTTACAAGCTGGCCCTCATTTAATGTCTTGAAACCACTGGCTTGAATAGCGCTGAAGTGAACAAAAACATCGGTGCCGCCATCTTGTTCGATGAAGCCGAAGCCCTTGCGTTCGTTGAACCACTTTACTTTACCTTCTGACATAGTATTAATCCTCCTTTCTTAAAATTTCCAAGTCGAATTAGCACGATGACAGAACTAAAAAAGCCACCAAGACTCTAAAGTACCTGGTGGCTAACCTTTGTGCTTCAAAATGTCTACATTCAACTCTTTCCCTCGCCCATTTATTTCTAAATATGCGAAGTTGACGGAACACTACGGCAATTGCGGATAATAGTCAAGCTATATTTGTATAAATAACAGTATGAGTGGACAGTTTAGGGGCCGCGCCTTCAGTTTACTGACAAAAAGCGGCAAGTTACGGGGTTGCAGATCCCCAAAATATATTCTTTATTGTCGAGATACCACGCTTTTACGATACTTACCCGGTAAGCTTGTTGTGCTTATTATTTTCTCCGAAACGTGCTATGACTTATAAAAGGAGATTAAAATAATGACTGATGGCGTGGAAAAGCCGGAGCAGTTGAGCAAAGAGCAGATGGCCCGGCTGGTCATGGATCTTTTGTATCGTACAATGGTGCATCATACACTCTGGTTTAATGAAGTCGAACATCAACTCGGTATGCCCAAAGCGCTGGAAATGATGAATGACGTCTGGCAGAAGAGCTATCCTATTCAAATCAAACGTCTGTCTGAAATATTCAGTTTTAAACTTCAGGATTCGGTTCCGGAAGTTCTTTTGACCAAAGAAAAGCCTGAACTGCTGAAGATGATGGAGGAGCTGGGCAAGAACTGGCTGGCTGGCGACGGCGTCTGGTTTCAAACTGTTGAATCCAATTATGATATGGGGGAAGCAAAACGCTGCAATGATTCCTGCTGGGCGCGTTTTTCTCCTTTTGAGGCTGTGGCGATTAAAAAGTTTTTTCAGTTACCGGAAGCGGCAGGACTTACTGGATTGAAAAAAGCATTGCGCTTTCGCCTCTATGCATACATAAATCAGCAATCCATTATTGACGAAAGCCCACAAAGCATTATATTGCAAATGAATGATTGCCGGGTGCAATCAGCCCGAAAGCGCAAAGGTTTGGAAGATTACCCCTGTAAGTCGGCGGGCCTGGTTGAATACCGCACATTTGCCGAAACAATCGATGCGCGCATTCGCACGGAGTGTATCGGCTGCCCGCCGGATTCACATCCGTCCGATTGGTTTTGCTGTTGGAGATTTTATTCGTGAAACTCCAATTTCCATAACGAAGTATAGGGAAATTGGTAAGTTGAACAATCCCGCGTAGCGGAGGGTATTATACCCGTGGTTGCCGGATAAGGCATAAAAAATATATTTAAGGAGTAAGTTTATTATGGTGTCTCAAACTCACCCCGCAAAGTTTCGCGGGGCATCGCGTTATGTTCTTGATGATGAACTGGCCAAGATTGTGAATATTTCGATTGCTCTGGAAATGCCTCTTTTGCTCAAAGGCGAGCCGGGCACGGGCAAAACCATGCTCGCGCATGCCATTGCCGAAAATTTGCGCATGCCTTTAATTATCCTCAATGTTAAATCCAGTATGAAACTGATCGAAGCACTTTATCAGTATGACACGCTGACCCGTCTTAATGACAGCCGCTTTGCCGATTCGGGACGCGATGTCAGCAATATTGAAGAATACATCAAAATGGGTAAAATCGGTCAGGCCTTCGCGGCAGATAAGAAGGTTGTTTTGCTGATCGATGAAATCGACAAGGCCGATACGGATTTCCAGGATGACATGCTGGACATTTTGGATCAGATGCAGTTTGATATTATTGAAATTGACCGGACGATTACCGCAAAAAATCGGCCGGTGATCGTCATTACATCCAACGCAAAGAAGGATTTATCCGATCCGTTTCTGGGGCGCTGCAATTTCCATCACATTGCTTTTCCCGATCGCGATATGATGCGTAAAATAATCGGCGTTCATTTTCCGGATTTAAATACGAATCTATCTGAGGCCTGCCTGGAAGCTTTTTACCGCCTGCGGGAAGTTCGTGGTGTAGAGAAAAAACCGGCGACCCGCGAGCTGATTAACTGGATGCGGGCGCTCCAGGCCGACCCCGACTTTCAACTCAAGAGTTTGAAAGGGGGCAATATTCCTTATCTGGGCGTGCTGTTTAAGAAGAGCACAGACCTATACCTGGCCAATCACCAATAAATCGGGCTTATGTAAGAGAAAAGTATGTTTGTTAATTTTTTCTATATGTTGCGTGACAAGGGGATTCCCGTTTCGCCCACGTCTTTTTTGCGTCTGCAAAAAGCTCTGGGTATGGGGCTGATCCAGTCACTGGAAGATTTTTACAGCGTTGCCCGCAGCCTGCTTGTCAAAAGCGAGCGCTATTTTGACATCTACGACAAAACATTTGCCGTTGCCTTTCACGGTGTCACCGAAGTTGATCCGACGGAAGCGGAACTTAGCGAACTGGCACAGGCGATGCTCAACGAGTGGCTCAAAGATCCGGGCGCGATGGCCGCAGCGCTTGGTTTACCCGAAGATCAAATAAAACAAATGACGCCGGATGAATTGTTAAAACATTTTTTAGAGCGCCTCAAAGAACAGACAGAAGCGCATCACGGCGGAAACTATTGGATCGGAACACACGGCACATCTCCCACAGGGCATTCCGGAGTGCATCCGGGTGGGATGCGCGTTGGTGGTGAATCGCGCAATAAATCTGCAATCAAAGTCGCCATGGAGAGACGTTACCGCAATTATTCGCAGGACGGGCCGATTACCGCCTCGCAGATCGGTGAAGCGCTAAAAAGGCTCAAACACCTTTCGCCTTCCGGGCCGCCGGACATCATCAACATTGATAAAACTATTTATCAGACCATGCGCAATGCCGGAGAAATCGAAATAGTGTTTGACAGGCGGCTTGCCGACCGCTTGAATGTCAAGCTTCTTATTGATAACGGAGGCTGGTCGATGGACCCTTATGTTGAGATTGTGCAGGTGCTTTTCCACTACGCGCAATTTCAATTCAAGGAGCTGGAAATTTATTATTTTCATAATACAATTTATAAAAATGTGTGGCAGGACGCGGCTCGCTATAAAAAACCCGTAGAGGTGGAGGACTTTGTCCGCAGCGATCCCGAGACTCGTTTGATAATAGTAGGTGATGCCTCAATGGCGCCCTATGAATTGCATGATCCCAATGGAGCCATATATGTGGGTCAGAACCAGTCCCGGCCGAGTATAGAGTATTTGAAATTTCTGGCTAAAACATTTCGTCACGCGGTCTGGTTGAATCCTCAAACAGAAGATCGCTGGTTTTATACCTGGACGGCAAAACACATTGCCGGTATATTTCCCATGTTTGAACTTTCTCTGGATGGATTGGAAAAAGCTGTTAGGCGCTTGAAGTCTCACAATTAATACCATTTCTAAATCAAAGCGCTATCTTTGTTGGCAGCGTCGTCGGCTTCCTCAACGTATGTACAATACGTCTCGTCGCCTCCTCCTTGCCGCCTCGATATCATCTTTGATTTAGAAATGGTATATAGCTTTTTTGTTTATCATTGCGGCTGTCATATTTTGGATGCATTTATTTGATAATTTATATATTGTTCATTACTGAAATTTTGAATGGGAAAATATTATGGGTCTGATACGTCTATTGTTTAGTGATCCGGCTGCTTTTGTCATGCTGTCCGTGCTCCTTTTGTATTCGGTGATCTTCCATGAACTTGCTCACGGCTGGGTTGCCTATAAAATGGGTGATCCTACGGCTAAACGGCTGGGCCGGTTGACTCTCAATCCGGTTAAACATCTCGATGTTATAGGGACATTGATGCTTTTGATTATCGGTTTTGGCTGGGCAAAACCTGTTCCCGTAAATCTGGAAAATATTCCCATCGATAAAAGACGCAAAGGGATCGTTCTCGTGTCGGCGGCAGGTATCACTGCCAACATCATTTGTGCTTTTATCGCGCTTTTGTTATTACAACTTTTATCTCCCGGGCACGAAGACATTATGTATAAGATTCTTTCTCTGCTGGCCTGGATAAACATATTGCTGGCCGCGTTTAATTTAATCCCGATTCCTCCGCTCGACGGCTCTAAAATTCTCATGGGTTTCGCGCCGGAATCTGTAAACAGGGTACTGAATCAAATTGAGCCATTTGGGTTTTTTATTGTTATCGGCTTGTTGTATTTAGGTTTCCTCAATCCGGTAATCGAGCTGCTTCAAGATATTATCGTTAAGTTTATATCCTTAATATTGCAAGCAATAGGCGCCGGGTAAAGTATGGATAGACTAAATTATAATTATTAACTAAAAGGAGATAATTTTATGATGACATTTACAGAGCTGTTAAAAAACAGAAGAGCAATCCGTGATTTCCAAGGAAAAGACGTTCCGCTGGATATAGTAAAAGAAATACTCCAGGAAGCTAGCCTTGCGCCTTCGGCCAGCAATGGCCAACCCTGTCAGTTCATTATCGTCAACAACCGGCAGACCCTGAAAAAACTCTCTGACGAAAGTAAAAAGAACCTCCTGCAGGATTTTGCCGAAAACAAGACATCGCTCAACCCGAACTATGTGGATATGCTTAAAAATGAAAACTTTAATGTTTATTATAACGCGCCGTGTTTGATTTACGTTATCGGCTCGAAAAGTGTTCGTTCGCTGGAAGTTGATTGCGCGCTGGCGGTCAGCTACATTATGTTTTGTGCCGCCCAAAGAGGTTTGGGTACTTGCTGGGTCAATTTGGGGGCATATATCAGAGATCAAAAAATAAAAGCGGATATAGGATTACCTGATGACTGCCGCATTGTCGCGCCCGTGATTATCGGCTATCCCAAAGAGATTCCCGCAGCGTCGGAGCGGCACGCTCCCCAAATTCTCAAGATAGTCAGCTAAAATAATGAAAATAAATCTTCCCTCCCTCGACGGGAGGGATTGAGGGAGGGTGAAACGACAAGACGTCTCCCTACGGATTCGACATGACAAAAAATCTCTCCACACCCTCTTTAGAAAAGAGGGGGAAAACAAGGACTTGATTGCCGGATCAAACTGTAGGGTGGATGAAGCGTAAAAAGATCCACCTAACATATTACAATTGGTGGAACCGCTGTGCTTGTTCCACCCTTGTCATTGCGAAGCGCCTCTCAGGCGCTGTGGCAATCTTAATATATCCCGATACTTAAGAGATTGCTTCGCTCATTACATCCGCTCGCAAAGACATTATGACACAGTCGAGAAGGACGGAATCCAGGAAACAAATATAAAAGGGAAAGATAACTCTAATTTCAAAACCTGACCATATTCCCTCTATTATAGCTTCGTTAATCGTTAATTGACGAGTTCTGAAAATTATGCAAGATTTCACAAACGTTAATGGTTAAAATTTTGTGGCCAAGATTTCTTGACATACTAGACCGAGTTTGTCATCGTAAAACCATAAACAAGAAATGTCTTATCAAAATTATTGGGAAAACAAAGGAGGGGCTATGATTAGGTATCTGAAATTTTTATTCCTATTTGCATTTGCGGCATTTTTTTTGTTTGGCTGTACTTATCATGGTAATCTAAGAAATGATTTCCATACAGTTGACAAATCGAAAACGAAACTACCTCTAAAAGCCTGTCTAATATACGACAGCAACGTTGTAGATAAATCCAATTACAAAACTGCTTCATATTTCTGGCATAAAGTTGACATATCATTTCAACCTGCATTAAAACAGGCAACGATCAATACGCTTGATTCGTTATTTGAAAATTTATATGTGAATTCAAATATAGATCAGGGGAAATGCCAGAACTCCGACATCATAATATTTCCAACTATAGAAATACGAGAGGATTATACTTTCTATATGAGTATGTTAATAAAAGATTATGATACGGGTGACGTGCTTCAGAAATACGAATCTTCTGGTAATATTTCTTGGAGTACACCAATAAGTGTAAACATAATTGGTATTATTAATATATGCTCTGGTTTTCTTTTATCTCCAATTATACTTCCATCAGAAGCAAAAATACTGGGTAATAACGTTCAAGAAGCTCTTGAAATAAGAGTTTCCTCCTGTTTGAATCGAATAGCCTATGATATAAGGAATGATCGTTCATTGGTAAAAAAAGCGAAGAAAGGCAATTGAATTATATTGATAACGGACTAAACATCGTAGCCTGCCCAGTAATTAAAACAGGGTCGCCGATTTTACATCTTTTTAAGAGCTCATTAAAGAAGTTCGACGAGATTTTTTAAATCGGCAGCAGAGTTTGTTCTCCAGTGAAAACGGATAACTCTTCGTCTGGCATCGATTAGCGCCTGCCAATCGCCTTGAGCCTGAGCGGCTTTTAGCGTTCCGAAAGTGAGAGTTGAATCATCCGCGCCAAAGCGATCAGGGATTTCTACATCCTGCAAATCATCAGCGGTTAACTGAATAAATAATCCATTTCCGGAATCGCCTTTGTGCAATTGACCGGTGGAATGCAAATAGCGTGGCCCGTAACCAATTGTTACAGCAAGTCCATATTTAGTAAAAATTGTTTCACGCAACTTCCGCAGTGCCTCATCCACCTTGGGTGTCGGGCTCAAATATACCTGTAAGCAAACATAATCATCTTTTGCGGCCTCAGAAAGAAAAATTTTCAACGCGCCAGCCGGCGAGGGAGCCTGTGGCCCACCGTAAATGACGCATTCCGGAGTTGTCAATGAAGGCAACTCGTAAGGAAGCTCTTTCTTGTCGCGGTAAAGCGCAATCGTCCGGCGGACGTGCGCCTTTGTTGCTTCCACGTCCGGCTGATCAAAAGGGTTAATGCCCAAAATGTGCCCGGCTACGGCTGTGGCCATTTCCCAAAGAAACATTTGATCGCCCAAATCGTAACGATCATAGGGCCTGATAGTAATTACCGGATGTCCGGCTGCGGCAAGGCCAGCGATCTTTTGCGAATTATCGACGGCTTCATTTTGAAAAAAGACAAATAAGCGATCCTGACCGTAAACACGCGGGTCTGCCAATGGTTCATCTAAAACAGGCAGGATTCCTTTTCCTTCCTTGCCGGTGCTCTCCGCGATAAGTTGTTCCAGCCAGTTACCAAGAGGAGCCCACTGCGGGGACATGATGAAGGTAATTTTGTTTCGGCCTCTCTGCGCTAATGTACCCAAAGTGGCGCCTAAAACCGATCCGGTGGCGGCAAGCTCGCCGGAAAAGTTCTCCGCTTTTTCTCTTTGCTCAGCGGCTATCGCGGTTAGCAGGAGTATTTCCACATCAACGCCGATAATCGCCGCGGGAACTATGCCCGGCATGGAAAGAGCCGAATAGCGCCCCCCGATATTTGAATCGCTTAAGAAGACATGCTGTAAAGAAAGCTTATTGCTCAATTCCTCCAGAGAACTGCCTTTGTCGGTAATGATAATAAAGTGACGGCTGGCGGAACTGCCCATTTTTTCCAGGGTCAAGTTATAGAAGTAGTGAAAGAGGGAGGTGATCTCCAGCGTTGTTCCCGATTTCGAGGAAACAAGAAAAAGAGTTTTTTCCAAATCCAGGCGTTGAGTAAGTTGAGAAATTAAAACCGGGTCGGTGGTATCCATGATATGCAATTGGGGATGACCAGCCTCACTGCCGAATATTTTATTGAATACTTCCGCAGCCAGACTTGATCCACCCATCCCCAGTAAAACAACATCTTTAATGCTGCCATTGGTAAAGGGTTCAAGGGTGGCGCGGATATAGTTTATCTGTTCTAATGCTTCCGCAGGAGCGTCAAGCCAGCCCAGCCGGTTGATAATCTCATTCGGAGCTGGTTTCCAGACAGTATAATCTTTCGCCCAGATGCGGGCAATAATATTATCCCGGCGCATTTTGTCCAACGCGCTGATGATTGAATTTCGATATTCTCCCAGAGAATAATCAATGCGTAAATCACTCATTTATTTTTTCCCCGCTAGGCGCGATGGAGTAATTCTTCCGCAGCCGCGATAATCTTGTCAACGGTGAAACCGAATTTTTCATAGAGGACAGGTCCCGGGGCGCTGGCGCCAAAACTATCCATGCCAATGATTTTCCCCGAAAGCCCGACGTAATGTTCCCAGCCCAGCTTGATTCCCGCTTCCACGGAGATGCGGGCAGTGATTGCGGGCGGCAAAACGCTGTCACGATATTCCTGCGGCTGGCGGTCAAATATCTCCCAACTGGGAAGTGATACCATTCGAACATTGATGTCTTCAGCCGCAAGCTTGCGGGCAGCGGTAAGCGTCATGGAAACCTCCGAACCTGTGGCGATCAGAATCAATTCCGGATTGGCTGACGATTCCCACAAGATATAACCACCGCGCCTTGTGCCGGATGCGGCATTGCATACGCTTCGATCCAGCACCGGCAGGTTCTGACGGCTGAAAACCAGCGTCGTAGGACCTTTCGTGTTAGAAAGAGCCAGGCGCCAGGCTTCAACTGTTTCATTGGCGTCGGCGGGCCGGATAACTGTCATGTTGGGCACCTGACGCAGATTCATGATCTGTTCGATCGGTTGATGCGTGGGGCCGTCTTCTCCCACGCCGATGCTGTCGTGCGTGAAAACAAAGATCGTACGTACACCCATCAGTGCGGCCAGTCGCATGGGCGGACGCATATAATCGGCAAAAGGCAGGAATGTGGCCGTATATGGAATAATCCCGCCGTGCAGCGCCATGCCTACGGCAATCGAGCCCATGGCATGTTCCCGGACACCAAAATGAATATTGCGGCCTGCGTAGCTCCACGGGCCGCCAACCATGCCGTGCAAACCGGCAGAGGATGTTGTGGGGCTTTGAAAATCACCAAGACCTTTGAGCCAGGTAAAAGTGGATGGGTTCAGATCAGCGGAACCACCGGCAAATTCCGGAATTTTAGCGGCGATTGCCTGTATCACCGACTCCGATGCTTTACGGGTGGCGATATCTTTGGAACCTGCCGGAAATTCAGTCAAAGCCGCTTCCCAGTCGGCAGGCATCTCTCCATTCAGCGTGCGCAGGAATTCAGCTGCTATTGCCGGTTGTGCTTGCTTGAAGGCATTCAAATCATCCTGCCATTTATTTTCGAATTTTTTTCCGCGGGTAAGCGCCTTGCGGAAAAGTTTGCGCGCCTCATCCGGCACAAAAAATGAAGGTTCCGCGGGCCAGCCCAGAGCTGCTTTGGCGCCCTTGAGCTCATCTGCTCCCAGGGGCGAACCATGAGCTTCACAGCTTCCCTGCTTGCAGGGTGCGCCGTAACCGATTGTCGATTGCACGCAAATTAACGATGGCCGGTCGGTATCTTTTTTTGCTTTTTTAATTGCCCGGTCGATGGCGGCAACATCATTACCGTCTTTAACTGTTTGTACCTGCCAGCCGTAAGATTTAAAACGAAGCTCAATATTTTCCGTAAAGGAAAGTGCCGCGGAACCGGCAAGCGTAACCTTGTTATCATCATAAAGGACGATTAACTTGCCCAGACGCAAATGTCCGGCAAGCGAGCAGGCCTCACTAGCAACACCTTCCATCATGTCGCCATCGCTTGTCATCACGTAAGTGAAATGATCAACTAATTTCGCCCCATCGCGATTAAAGCGTGCCCCCAGTTGCGCCTCGGCAATGGCCATGCCCACGGCGTTAGCCAATCCCTGCCCCAAGGGGCCGGTGGTTACTTCCACGCCGGGAGTGTGCTTATATTCAGGATGGCCGGGAGTAAGGCTTCCCCATTGCCGGAAATTTTTAATATCGTCGAGCGTAAGGTCATACCCGGTGAGATGCAGCAGAGAATATAAAAGCATTGAGGCATGACCGGAAGAAAGAACAAAGCGATCGCGATCCGGCCATTGCGGATTCTTCGGGTTATGCTTTAAGTGTTTTGTCCACAGAGTAAAAGCGGCAGCGGCGGCGCCCAGCGGCATTCCTGGATGCCCTGATTTTGCTTTTTCAATGGCATCGGCAGCCAGAAAACGGATAGTATCAATGCACTTTTTCTCTACTTCATTTTTGCTCGACATAGTGTCTCCTTAAAAGTATAAAAATTGTCCATTCAGGATAATATTACTCCGGCAACAAAATATATGAATGGTGTCATTCCCGCGCAGGCGGGAATCCAGCAATAGCGCGAAGTTAAATTTAAGGTGATATAAATTGCCCGTCATTATTTAAACGTTTAATTGCCAGATTAATTAATGTACTAACATATTTAAAACTATTCTTGAAATATATTTTAGATGTCATTCTCATGCATAGACTATGTATCAATCCTCATTTGTCATTGCGAGTTCACGACAGTGAACGTGGCAATCTCTAGGATGTCGATTAGATACGAGATTGCTTCGCTCATTGCATTCACTCGCAAAGACATTGTGACATAGCCTCATAACGGAAAGATGAAAAAAATGTTGTAAAATAAATTTCAAAAGATTATATATTAGAAACAATAGCTTAGTATAATATTTATACTCAGGGGAACATAGTTCTCGAAAGCAGCAGATTTATTGTCATTGCCTAGAGCCCCGAAGAAGTCCACTGAATGTGGAGTTATCTAGAAACCATAGAATAACTTGTTAAGCGCAGAGGAAACAATGCCGAGCAAAAGCAACCCAAGCATAATGCCTAGGTTCACCGGTGCGACGGGACGACGCAACCTGATTGCAGCGCTTTGTGCTCAGCAGGCTGTTGCGGGAGACAAAGCCCTTGCCCGAAGACTTCTTGCCGTTGGTTCGCTGCATGAATTCAAGGCCGACAAGACTATCGTGACTCAGGGCAACGCTGATAATGATATGTACATGGTTGTTAGCGGCTCTGTTGCCATCATCATAAACAAGCGTGAAATGGCCATTCGCAATGGTGGTACACACGTCGGCGAAATGGCTCTACTCGACCCAACTGCGCGGCGAAGCGCAACAGTTGTGACCAAGGAGCGAACTGCACTATTCAAGCTATCTGAGCGGGATGTTACTCGCATCACGCGCAGCTATCCAGAGTTTTGGCGTCGTCTTGCGGTGGAATTAGGTACGCGGCTACGAGAGCGCACCAAATACATTCGAGAACCGAATTCTGTTTCCACCGTTTTTATCGGCTCATCTAGCGAGGCCATTACAGAGGCCACGCATCTGAGTCGTTCGCTCGCTCGCCACAATCTTGCGTGCAAACTCTGGACGCAGGGCGTGTTTCAGCTATCACAAACAACAATTGAAGACTTGGTGCGTGCGTCACAAGAGTGTGACTTTGCCGTCCTCTTCTTAACCGCCGATGATATGACAACAAACAGAGGCCACAGAAAGTCGTCCCCGCGGGACAATGTGGTATTTGAGCTGGGATTATTCATGGGCGCGATTGGAAGGGATCGAACCTATATTGCTATGCCCAAGGGGGTTGATCTCAAATTGCCCACCGATCTTCTCGGGTTAACTCACGCACCGTATGCGCGAGGACACAGGCGTTCTCTGGGCAAGAGACTGCGGTCAGTGACGCGGGCACTGTGGAAGAGAATTGATGATTTAGGTCCGAAGTAGAGGAGGTATATCGAATGAAAACGGGGCAAGAGATCATTTCCGAAATTAAAGACATCCTGGCAACGAAATGGCAGACGCGGAAGGGAACCAAGGTACCCGAACCCGAAGGCATCAAGCTCGGGAATGACGCCGTCTTGCTGGATGGTACAGTGCTCTACGCAGACATGGCAGACTCCACGGCGTTGGTGAATGGATACAAGGACTGGTTTGCTGCCGAAGTGTACAAGTGCTACTTGGTTGCCGCATGCCATGTGATACGAAACAACGATGGGTTGATCACGGCGTTTGACGGAGATCGCGTCATGGCTGTCTACATTGGGGAGACGAAAAACTCATCTGCGGCCAAGACTGCGCTTCAACTCAACTGGATAGTCCCCGAGATCAACTCAGCGCTAAAGGCAGCATATCCCAACACCGGATTTCAGTTGCGACACTCCGTTGGCATAGACACGAGCAGTCTCTTTGTGGCGAAGACGGGTATCCGTAATTCAAATGATCTTGTCTGGGTGGGACGTTCAGCAAACTACGCCGCCAAGTTGTCAGGAGTATCGGACCCTGGCTATAGCACCTTTATCACAGAGGCCGTTTTTAACGTTCTTTCGGACGAAACGAAATACGGAGGCAATCCTCGTCGTTCAATGTGGGATCGAGGTATATGGCAGGAACGGAACCTGACAATCTACAAGACGAATTGGCATTGGAAACCATGAACGCCTAACAAAGAAAATACAATAAGGAGAAGAAAATGTCTATAACCTTAAAACGGCAGTTAACTAATGACGAAAAAGATACAATTTTAGAACGATTTGGAAGAAAATGTTTTGCTACTGGGCATCCAATTTCACCTAATGAGCCGCTTCATTTTGATCATATAAAAGCATTTGCAAGTTCAGGCCAAAGCGAACTCGATAATATTGCTCCAATGTGTGAGATTCACAATAAAGCAAAAGGAATGTTTTCGTTATATGATTTTAGAATAAAATTACGATTAGACGATTTCTTTTCAAAAGGAGACAAGCAAACTTTAGGTAACCTATTAAAATATATGGCAGAAAACAATGATATTCAATCTTTCGGAAACAAAATAGTTATATATAATGAAAAAGATCAAATGATTCTGGAATCTGGAAGTAAAAAATTATCATATAATTTGTACGAATGCCCAATAACAGGATGGAAATATTTTTATGCAACATTACCAGTTGAAATTATAAATAGCGATGATAGTGATGACAATTCTATTGGGCTTCAGCCACGATATTTAATTCTTGAAAAAACATTTGGATTATTTCGTCATTTTCAAAACCATCCTGTTCTTCAGCCATCAATTGGAAGAGTAATTGATAATAAAATATTAATTTTCGATGGGCAACATAAAATTGCATCATTATTGTGGACCGGTAGACGCGAGTTTGAATGTAAAATATATTTAAATCCTGATCTTCGTCTTCTTAATCAAACAAATATTTCTGCACATGATAAATTTTCACAAACTCGATTTTATTCGTCCATTATGGTAGGCAAACTTGGAACTGAATTTGGCGCCGAATTTAATCAATATAAAAACAGTGAAGATGAGCAAGGGAAAAATGAAGCTGGTTTTATTAGATTTATAAATTCCTTACAAAATGAAACCAGAGGCGAAATTAATAAAAAATTTAGAAATTTCTTGTATAACATGATAATAAATGACGGAAAAAATAAATTGTCAAAATATGTTTCATCAGGAAACAGAGGTTCAGACGAATATCCGATTACAATTGACATGTTAAGCAAATCAATTTTTACACATTTTCTTTATCGAGAACCAGTTGAAGACTTAATCGGTACCGAATCGTATCTCAGAGAATATGAGATTCAAAATATTATCAAATTAATGAATATGCTTTATGATTTAGCAATGAATAGTTGGAATCCAAAAGCTGGTAGTAATGATCCTCATCAAATTAAATTAAGACGAATATTTAGTTCTAAATCAATAATGGCATGGAGTGATAAAGTTTATGGAGCTATTTGCGGAAAATTAGAATTGCAAGATTCGAAAGAGCGACAAATGCCATTTTATAGAATAATTGATAGTGAAGATGAAAAAAAGATTAAAACAGTAATTGAAAAATTAATTGCATGGCCAAAATGGTCTTCTCCGATAAACTCAGACATTGATCGAGTTTTATCAGACAATGTAAAAGCAGTTGGCGATTGGATGAAAAATAATGGTTTAACAACCGGATCGTTAATGGGAGCACCAGAATAAAAAGAGCGCATAACAATCAGATGGAGCATTCCGCCGAAGACGGCGCTGTTCATCTGAGCATTAGCTGCTCAAAAATGTTCACATGCAAAACGCAAAAGAACCTAAGGTTGCCGGGCTAACTGTTATCCTTCAGTCTTATTCCCTAGCTCATCATCAATCCATTCCAGATATTCCTTGCTGCCTTTAATGATCGGGACGGCGATAATCTCTGGTGTTTCATAAGGGTGTTGGCTTTTAATTGCGGCTTCCACTTTATTGTAAAGATCATCCTGTGTTTTGATCAGGCAGAGCCACTCTTGGGCATTTTCCACCTTGCCCTTCCAGCGATAAATACTGGTAATCGGGCCTGTAATCTGTACACAGGCAGCCAGCTTTCTTTCCACCAAATGTTGGGCGATGGTTTGCGCCTGCTCTTTAGTTTCCGTTGTGGTCATTACTTGAATGTAAGATTTCATTTTTCTCTCATTCTACTCAGGTTAAGTTTAAAAGACATCTGGACATACCCTAATCACCTGAAGGTGATGCGAGGGCACAAGACCGGCCTTCGAGACTGTGTCGCTATTAACTTTCCTGTCATTATGTGCTTTTGCGTGTCCCCCGCTGGCGGGGGATTAAGGGGGTGGACTTGTTAATGTAGTAGGGCGCGTCGCGTAACCTTTAGGTCATTCCCCAAACGCGCCGCTTCGAACTGTTCGGGGAACAGTCCCTACAATATCCACCTCCGTCACTGCGTGACACCTCCGCCAGCGGAGGATATGGCATGACATTTTTTTACGCATTCATACATCATGATCGTTGCTGCTTGCGGCAAGCTCAATGAATCCGCCCGTGCATTACCGGGAATGCACCAGCGCTCATCGGCAAGGTCCAATAATTGCCCCGGCAGGCCATGGCTTTCGTTGCCTAAAAGCAAGGCTACTTTTTGCGGCAGTGGGTGTGGCGGCAGTCCCTCGCGCACATCGCTGCCCACAAGATAATGTGTCTTTTTTATTTGCGGTAGTGCCGCAATCAAATCAACATCAGAGACAATAGTCAAATGGAAAAGGCTGCCCATGGAGGCACGTACATTTTTGGGGTTAGTGTAATCGGCTGAGTTAGTGCTCAAAATTATATTGGTAAAACCGAACCAGTGCGCGCTGCGCATCAGAGCTCCCATATTGCCGGGGTTATTTATTTCATAAAGAATTAAGACATTTCCCGGCGATGTAGATAAAAAGGAAGTCAAATCCAGCTCCGGCCTGATTTGGACTACAGCCATTATCCCTTCCGGTTCCTTATCCTGGCTGAGTTTCTTCCACTGAGAGGCGGTGATCGAATAAACAGGGATATTGCTATCCGCCTTCTCCACCAGATATTCCCAGTGTTTTATTTTTTCCGGCAACACTAGGAGGGCTTCTACATGCCAGTCACTCGATAATAGTTCCTCCACGACCTTTACGCCTTCGGCCAGGAAAATTCCTTCCTCCCGCCGCACTTTGGAGTCGGTAAGCCTAGCCCATTTTTTCAACTGGGTTTGCGAAGTGTTGGAAAACTCAGTTTGCATAAGAATATTACTCCTTCATCGTTACCGGAGGAACCTCACCTTCTTTTTTATCCGGCCAAACGATGGACATAGCGATCGATACAACCAGAATGGAGGCGATCACGATCAGGGAGGCTGTGACCGGCACGTGGAAAAAATCTTCAATGATCATTTTCACGCCGACAAAACTCAAGATTGCCGCCAGACCATAATGCAGAAGATGAAATAATTTCATCAAACTGGAAATGGCGAAAAACAACGAGCGCAATCCTAAAATAGCAAAAACGTTGGATGTATAAACGATAAACGGATCTTTGGAGATGGCCAGCACGGCGGGAATAG
>Ga0209429_10000608_pt1 | contig 23740 bp, 22 predicted proteins | sample BarGraNGADG00212_3_FD_184493 | JGI IMG/M metagenome (GOLD analysis project Ga0209429, IMG submission 184493) | Arctic peat soil microbial communities from Barrow, Alaska - Barrow Graham LP Ref core NGADG0004-212 (SPAdes) (version 2) | ecosystem: Environmental > Terrestrial > Soil > Wetlands >...
TGTATCCCACAGGAATATATTAATTTTGTACAGGAACAAATCAACAATAGACCAAGAAAAAGATTCAATTACGAATCACCTAATTTTATGTTTAATCAAAAAGTTGCATTATCAACTTGAATTTTGCATGAAAGAAAAATCTGAGAATTGAATGTAATATCGGGAAGCAAATAACGCCGAAGGCAAATATCAATTAATATCTCAGTTTCATCTGCAAAGTTAGCAAATTGATTCGTTTCCCGCTAAAATAGTTTTCAACAACTTGAAGTTTGACAAAAAGCAGTAACTTTGTATCCAAAATGTTTAATTGTTGAACTGTTTAATTGATATTGATAATCGTTTATTTGTTTACTTTCATGTAACTCGTAACTAATAAAAACATGAAAAAATTCAGTCAGTGGATATTTAAAATGATAGGTTGGAAAGCCGTAGTGACTATTCCCGAACCACCAAAAAGTGTGATCTGCGTTGCGCCTCATACCAGTAATTGGGATTTCTTTATAGGAAAATTCTTTTATTGGTCGCTTGGTCGTAAGTCAGGATTCTTAATGAAAAAGTCCTGGTTTTTCTTTCCGATGGGAAATTTACTCCGCAGCATGGACGGCATTTCTGTCGATCGCTCTAAACGCACTTTGGTAACCGATCAGGTGGCAGCCGAATTCAATAAACGTGAGACGTTTCACGTTGCTATTACGCCTGAGGGTACGCGAAGTTTGGTGAAAAAATGGAAAATGGGTTTTTATCATATTGCTCTGAAAGCAAATGTTCCCATTCAATTGGCTTACATTGATTATGCAAAAAAAGAAATGGGAATTACCGAAATCTTTTATCCTACCGGTGACGAAAAAGCCGATTTAAAAAAGATTCAGGCATTTTACAAAAATGTTCATCCCAGAAATCCTGAAAAATTCAATATTAGTTTGTAGTCGATAGTTAAATTAGTTAGTAGTTGGTAGTAAATAGTCGGTAGTAATGCCGAAGGCCAATAACACAAAGTAAATAACGCGAACGAAGTGAGCCAATAACCAGTAAAATCATGCGTATAACATTAATTCAGGATAAAATTTTCTGGGCTGATAAAGCTGCAAACCTGCAAAAAACAGGGGAACAACTGACAGCATTAGCCGGACAAACCGAACTGGTGGTATTGCCCGAAATGTTCACAACCGGATTTTGCACCGATGAGCTGCATTTAGCTGAAACAATGGATGGTGAAACGGTTCAGACTTTACGCAATTGGGCGGTGAAATACCAATTAGCCATTACGGGAAGTTTTATTGCTACTGAAAATGAAAATGTTTATAATCGGGCATTTTTTGTATTTCCTTCGGGAGAAATACGGACCGCCGATAAACGCCATCTTTTCAGTATGGGCGGTGAACACAACCATTTTTCGTCAGGGAATAAACGCATGATAGTGACTTATTGCGGACTGAATATCTGCGTGCTTGTCTGTTATGATGTTCGTTTTCCGGTTTGGTCACGGAATGTGAATAATGAATACGATTTGTTGATTTACCCGGCTAACTTTCCTCAATCCCGCATTGCAGACTGGGACATTCTGTTACAAGCGCGTGCCATCGAAAATCAATGTTTTGTTTGCGGAGTGAATCGGGTAGGAGTGGACGGGCTGGGAATAGACTATAACGGACATTCTGCATTGCTCGACTTTAAAGCTGCTCCCCTGCTTACTTTCCCTGAAAATGAATCCTCAATTCAAACGGCTGAACTAAAATTAGAACTTTTACAAAACTACCGTGAAAAATTTGCAGTTTGGAGGGATGCGGACAGGTTTGAAATCAACTGATTGGTACTATATCACAATTATTTTCATTTCGTTCATCACGTTTGATGAAGTCATTTTACAGAAATAAACTCCCTGTGAAATTTGATGATCCCGATTCCAGTTTACTGAATAATTCCCACTCGATTGATTTGCATTTACGATTGTTTTAATTTTCTGACCTGCCAGATTATAAATGCTGATGTCAATGTTTTCGGTTTTTGAAAGGACATAACTTATTGTTGCGGAATCGGAGAAAGGATTTGGGTAAATTTTAAATGTCGGAGGATAAATATTGACTTCTTTTACGTCTGCGAATGTTGAATTTTCATAAATCTTAGCCGTATCCATATTGCTGATTTGGATATTATCAAACCAAAATGATTTACCTGCCAAACTTACTTGTTCGGCTACAATATCGAAACGATCAACGGCTTTCCAGTCGAACAAGCCGGAAGCATTGTACCACGAACCGTTGTCCCACGAGCCACCTTCCATAAAACTTGTAAGCGGAATATACACTTTATGCCACTTTCCATCCCAGATTGCTTTCGATTCGGTCATAGTAAAATTCATGCGCCAGGGATGATCGGTGCTGCCGGTTTTCGTATCGGTGAAGCGCAGGTCGAAACTTGCGGCAGGACTATTTCCCCTGACGAGCAAACTCAGGGCATAGTTTTGGGTTTTCAGGGTGGATAAATCTTTATCGGGAGCAAAATTAAATCCGACGGTTCCATACTGAGTGCACCCATTCCAATATAGGCAATAATGGTCGTTGTTTGGTTTGCTGTTCGAATAAAAATCAACCATTCCACCACTCGCATTGCTCGATTCAATTATATTTTCACCAATAAAATCGGAATAAATATTGAATCCAACCGAATCGGGCTTCAAAACATAAACCTGCTGTAGAGGCACATTCAGACCCAGTGCAGTAAGCAACGGGGTGTTTAAATCATATTCGAACTGTTCATTTGATCCTTTTTTAAACAACCCGAAACCACCCTGATAGTCCCAGGTGGTCCAGGCAATTCCTTTCGATTCGAGATAGCTTCGAACCTGACCATACCAATAGGTTCTGTCATTATCAGGGCTGTTCAGATTATAAACGCCAAATTCACCACAAAATAAGTCTGCATTTCTTGCCGTTTTAAATGCCACGGCAATATCAATAAGCGATCTCACTTTAGCAACCGTTCCATCGTTTATGTAATTAGATAATCCACCGGCAACCCAGGTACCGACAAGATCGGCGGGAACGGAAGGCATAGTAGCGGCATTATACGGAAAAGGCACACCGGCAAGCGACCCCATCGAAGGCACAGGCCATGTGGCTCCCTGATGTGTGAAAACAAACGGATCGTAAAAATGGAAGGTATACAAGAGGTTCGTGTCGGTATAATAAGGAAGCGATGCCAGTTCGGTATAACTATTGTAACCTGATCCGCCGACAACGATGGTGTGCTTTCCATCCACTGCCCGAATGCAATTGATAGCTGCCTGCTGAATACCTCCCCACACAGCGGTGGTTATTGAACCATTGGGTTCGTTTAAAATTTCATATAAAATATAATTAGAACGGTCCTTGTAATGCGATGCCATTTGCGTCCAGACTTTTGTGAGAACAGTCTGTAAATTTGGGTTTTTACTTGCCAAATCATCCGAAGTATGATTGTCGATAATCAGATACAGTTGCAAATCTTCCGCCCAGGTTACAGCCTGATCCAGAAATTGAAAAAACAAAGGATCAATGGTGTAATCGGGACTGCCGGAGGTCATGTAAAACAAATTAATAGGCAGCCTGATGACATCGCAACCTAAACTTTTAATGTTCTGAAAATCTTTTTTAGTGTACTTCGAAAACTGAATCTGACGCGTACCGGAAGTTTGAAACCAACCTGTCAGATTAACGCCGCGGCTAAAAGGAGTCGCAGCTTGGATAGACGGCAGCATTCCTAAAAGGCAAATGCTGATGATTAATAATTTGATTTTTTTCATGTGTTTTTTTATTTTTTCTTGCTATCCCTCGTTTGTAACGAAGGGTTTATGGTTCTTTGTTTGAAACAAAAATTAATATCAAATTTCCCCTGAATAGTTAAAGTCTGAGCGAAGCGGGGACTTGGACCTGCCTGCCGCAGGCAAGCCTGCTTGCAGCAGGCAAGCTGATAATCTGTTCAGTACCGATAAATCGGCATCTTCACTTAGTTGCGATTTGTAACTGGCAAAAATAAACAGTTAAAAACTGTTCTGGTTTCCAGTACAAGTTACGCTAAAGCTAAAGTTGCGCTATGCTGAGACCCGCGCCAACAGAGGGGGATTTGGACTGATAAAATCCCTATGGGAATATTATATAATTAGAAGTGCATGCTTCTGTGGTATTAGAATAATTTACTACAGTTGCAGAAATTATATAACCAGATTTTTGTACAACTTTAGCACTCCAATATCCTGCAGGAATATTATAAGTTACTTTTGTCTTTGCATCGACAACGGATTGAAATCCATCATTTATGTACAAATTATAAGGATCAGATGAACCATTTGTAAACTCCATAGTAAATGTATTATTTTGTTCACAAGTAGGTTTAGAAGTTGTTGTACACCCGCAAATAAAAAAAATAGTAAATAAAGGAATCATTAATTTTTTCATTGTATTTTGATTTTTAAATATTTATTGTTTTCAACATCATATTTATATAAATTTCCTTGTATATCATATTTATATGTAAACGTTCTAATCCCTGAATAGTTCAAGTTTTGAGCGAAGCGGGGACTTGGACCTGCCTGCCGCAGGCAAGCCTGCTTGCAGCAGGCAAGCTGATAATCTGTTCAGTACCGATAAATCGGCATCTTCACTTCGTTGCGATTTGTAACTGGCAAAAATATACAGTTAAAAACTGCTCTTGTTTCCAGCTTGCCTGCGGCAGGCAAGCACAACTTGTCCCGACTTGGCGGGAAGTTACGCTAAAACTAAACTTACGCTATACTGAGCAATCTTGGACTAAATTGGGGATTTAAATAAACTTCCAAATATCTTCTAAAAGCAGGTGGTCAAAAGTTTTTATATGGTTTTTTAATATGCTTTCAGTTCTCATGTTGGGTCTGATGTCGCAATAATATACACCATCGAGCGGGTTTAGTTTTATAGTGTAACCTTTAAAATGTCCTGATAAGAATGTTGAGTTTACCCCATATAAATTTTCTTTCGATGTTTTCTTTCGTTGTACATCATTGAGGAAAATAGCTATATGTGGAGTTGTTTTCTCTGTTAGTTGATTGTAAAGGAATTTATCAATAAATATCTTATCAATTCTATCTTTACTAGAAGTCTTTATTGAACCAATGACTTTAATATCATTGTCTTTTTCAATTATTAAATCATGTTGATAACTCATATTGAAGAGAGCTTCTCCTTCGGCAAAAACTGGAACTTGAATAACCCCGGCTTTACATTCAATTCCTAGTTCCCGAATAATCAATCGAATAAAATGTTCGAATAAATCTCCATTTAGTTTACGTGCAGTATTTGATTGCCCCGCAGGAAGTCCATCCAGTGCACAACCAATAGATTGTTGTATTGTATAAGTTCCATTATTGATAATTTCCCGTATTGAATTATCTTCCTTATCAATGGTTTTGATGTTTTTCAATATACGAATATATTCACTTGATGCGCTCAAAAAGTCATCTGAGTTATACATCAAGGTTGAATTCACTGGTCTTGAAATCTGAAAATTACCTTCTTTCTTGTATTGATAAAACTGGTAATGATTCTCGTTTTGAGATATTATTACTGCTTGTAAATTATCAACGATATAATCCAAGTATTCTCGGCTAAAATTGACAAATGCCTGCAAATCCACAAAATTAGTTTTGTCTTTCGCTTTATTGACTAACTTTTTTAAGTTCATCTGATTGAGTTTCTACGTTTTTGATTTTCGAAATCATATTTTATCCATTGTTCTTGTGTCCAGTCTTCGACTAACTCAATGCGGTTTGCTGCCCAATCAAGATATTCGGGAGATAAATCACATGCCATCCATTTGCGGTTAAGTTGTTGAGCACAAACTGGTGTTGTTCCCGAACCACAAAAAGGATCTAATACAATATCCCCCTCATTTGAAGATGCTAAAATAAGTTTTCGCAATAACTCTTCGGGTTTTTGAGTTGGATGTGGTGTTTTTTCGTGCATACCGTTACAAGTAGTGGGAACTTCAATAATATCCTGAGGAATTTCCAATACATCTTTTGGTTTTGCGCCTAACGGATTTGGTTCCCAAAGCGTATTGTCATTTTGTCCATTGCTACTATACTGGCTGGTTGCAGCCTGTGGATGACTTGGATATTTGAGTGTATGTTCGCTATATGGAATTCGGATATTATCTATATTGAAAGTAAAGTTCTTTGTCTTTCTGAAATGCATAATGCTTTCGTGACTTCTTCCCCAATCTTTCCCCAGATTTGCTTTGTTTTTGTAATTCCAGATAATCCATCGGCACGATTTAAAATACTTCGATGCTGGGTGTTTAATATCCGCAAGTATCTCTGAAAAGCCACAAACAAAAAGCGTTCCTGTAGGTTTCAGTACTCTTGCTGCCTGTTCAATCCAAGCTATAGAAAACTTAATATATTCTTCCTGACTTTCAAAAGTATCCCAATCAGCTTTTTTGATATTATACGGTGGGTCGGCAAAAATCATATCAACGCTTTCGTCTTCTAACGATTTGAGCCATGCAATGCTATCTCCCTGCCAAAGTTTGCCATCAGGATGATTATAAATGACTGTTGGATTTGAGTTACTTTCTATATTTTCCTTCGTACGTTCTCCTTTTAGTTGAACTTCTCCGAAAAATGTTGGAATCGTTTTATTTCGAACCAATGTATTGCGCATTTCTACTCTTTTTTATTGATTAAATTGTGTTTATATTGTAAGCACAAAAATACAAAATCTTTAGCTGGAAATTTGCATGGGGGTGAAAGTATTCTCAAATAATGTTGAATTCTCTATATCTCATAAACTCATTTTTTTAAATCCCGCGCAAGCGTGTGTTATCATTTTTTACTCTGTTTTCTCCAAATAAAAGCTTGATATACTATAGAACTGATTTTTACTTTGTTCTCATTTTCAACAACTTTTGTATAAGGAGCATCGACAAGAAATGTATTGTCATCTTTAATAATTACTTTCAAAAATGCGTACCCCTCTGTTTCCTTATGAGCATGAAACCCTTCGCCTGTCCTTAGATTAAAAGGATTAATAATAATCTCTCCTTCAAAGATGTCAGTCTTGTTCACTTTATTTCCATAAAATTTTATTCTATTTCCTGTCACCTTGCAGGTAACAGATTGCACAATTTCATCAGGAAATTGTTTTCTGTATGTGTTAAATGTCCTATTATGAAATTTCCTCCTCAGATAGAAACAATATCGTAGTTGTTGTATACCATAAATCATTAAAAGGGTGAAAACAATATTTGAAATCACCCCAGTCTTAATTGATTCTAAGGTGTATTGAAAATTGAGCAAAGTCATATAAATTATTATTTTTCTATTATCTGTCTGTCAATTAGCATCGGATATAACCTTCGCTAACGCGGGTCTGCGATTACGTGGGGAAAGTATTTATAAACAGTTTGTGTATAAATATCATCTTATCCTAATATTTTCCCCCACCATTCTCGCGGCAGGGTCTTGTGTCCAGCACAAGTTACGCTTCGCTAAACTGTGCTATGCTCGGCCAGCAGGGGATTTCGGTACAAAGAGAACTTATTTCGCTATCCTGATACGCCATTTCGCTTCCGAGAGATTCAATTTCTTTACCAAGAGAAGCGGTTTCTTGACTATGAGAAACTATTTCGCTACCGAGAGATTCAATTTCTTGACCAAGAGAAGCGATTTCGCAATCACGAGAAGCAATTTCTTGACCAAGAGAAGCGATTTCGCAACCGAGAGATTCAATTTCTTGACCAAGAAAAGTGATTTCGCAACCGAGAAGCAATTTCGGTTTTCAGTCCAAGTCCACGCTTTCGCTATTCTGAGTGATTTGAGTAGCAAAGTTAAAGGATAGATTTTTAATTTCCTAACATTTTTGAAAATATTTTTAAATTAATTTGTATAAAATTGTGAGATGTCCTTTTGGTGCGGGTTTTAATCCATCCCGACAATTTATCATCAACTGTTCGGTTATTTCGGTAGATTTCTCTATTTTTGTAGCTGACAAATAAATCATCCCATGAAGAAACTGCTTTTGTTGTTTTCTCTGTTGTTTTTTCTGACTTTATCGGCTCAATCGTACCGCACTCAGATTTTCAATCCCGCTATCAAAACCCTGCAAATCGGGCTGGTAGGTGCAACGTTTAGTTTGCCGGTTATGGAGTTAAACGGAACTGATGTGATGCAGGTGAGCTTCGACGAAATGTCGCACGAGGCACATTCCTACGGCTACAAAGTGCTGCACTGCAATGCCGACTGGACACTTTCGGGTCTGAATAGCAATGAGTACCTGAGCGGCTTTACTTCGGCTACTATCACCGATGTGACGCAATCGGTTACTACCACTTTCCTTTACACGCATTATACGTTTCAGTTGCCCAATGCCGATATGGGATTTAAAGTGTCGGGAAATTACGTGGTGCAGATTTACGAGGACAATCAGATGGATAAACCCGTGGCACAGGCTTGTTTTTCCATTGTCGAGTCGCACGTGGCTATTTCGGCAACTGTGCGTGGAAATACCGATACCGAGCTGAGCGGACGGTTGCAACAACTGGATTTTGAAGTAGCTTTAAACGGTTATATGGTACGAGATCCGGCTCAGGAGCTGAAAGTGACGGTTCGCCAGAATAATCGCACCGACAATGAGGTAACTGACCTTCAACCTACTTATTTTGCCGGTTCAAAACTGAGTTATATCAATAATAAATCCCTGATTTTTGAAGGGGGAAACGAGTATCACCGTTTCGATATTTCGTCGGTATATGCAGCCGGCGAGGGCGTTGATGAAGTGCGTTATTCGGCTCCGCATTACGATGTGATATTGAATAACAACAAGGTTCAAACGTCGAAAACTTATTCGTCGGATATTGATGTGAACGGTAAGTTTATTATCAATTTGCAAAATGCGCAGGTCGATGATAACATTGGAGCCGATTATATGCTGGTGCATTTTAATTTGCCAACAAAACAACCGTTTTTCGATGGGCAATTATACCTCGGCGGAGAGTTTAATTACAACTTACTGAACGATGCCGTTCGACTGAAATACGATGGCAAAACCGAAAGTTATGTGCAGACCTCGTTGCTCAAGCAAGGCGGATATAATTACCAGTATTGGTTTGTGCCCAAAGGAGAACGCAAAGCCTCAGTGGAGCGGGTTGATGGCAGTTATTGGCAAACCGCCAACGAATATGTTATTTATGTCTATCATCGCGCCTGGGGCGAGCGGTACGACAAATTGGTGGGAGTGAAGGTGCTGAATTAATTGGATGAATGTTGTAGCCTAACTAATTGGGCAAATATGGGAAAAACAAATCTTTAAGTATGATAAATTATGACTGAACATCTCTTTGAACTTTCCGAACATACCGACACAACCGTTTTTTACGGAGTGAATAATACCAATATTCAACTGTTGAAAAATTTGCATCCCAACTTGCGTTTAATGGCTCGCGGACATGTTGTGAAAATTTCGGGAAGCGAAGAAGAAGCAAACCGACTTGTTGACAATCTTCAAAAATTGGAGCGCTTTTGTCTTGATAACAATCAGTTAACCGAAGAAAATATTATCGAGTTGGTAAAAGGAAATGTGCCCGATGAAATCAAATTCGAAAACCTGATTCTTCATGGAGTGAACGGGAAATCCATCATGGCACGGTCTAAAAATCAACAAAAATTAGTCAAAGATTTTGAGACGAACGATCTGCTTTTTGCCATCGGACCTGCCGGTTCGGGTAAAACATATACAGCCATAGCCCTGGCAGTTCGTTCGTTGAAAAACCGTGAAATTAAAAAGATAATCCTCAGTCGTCCGGCTGTGGAAGCAGGCGAAAAACTCGGTTTTCTTCCCGGCGATATGAAAGAAAAAATCGATCCGTACCTGCAACCGCTCTATGATGCGTTGCAGGATATGATTACACCGCTTAAATTGAAAGAATACCTGGAAAACGGCACGATACAGATTGCACCGCTGGCTTTTATGCGCGGGCGAACGCTGAGCGATGCGGTGATTATTCTGGACGAAGCACAGAATACCAGCACCATGCAAATCAAAATGTTCCTGACACGCATGGGTTTGAATGCAAAAATGATAGTCACCGGCGACATCACACAAATTGACTTGCCTTATGCTCAAAAATCAGGATTGATTGACGCATTGGAAATCCTCAAAAATGTGAAAGGGATATCCAAAGTCGAGTTTGATGTAAATGATATTGTGCGTCACAAACTGGTGCAACGGATTGTGGAAGCTTATGCTGCCCCCCGCCCCACACAGGAAGAGAAAGAAAAAGCCCCCAAAATTCTGCAAAAACGGAATAATTGATGGAGAAAAAAGAATCAACTATAAAATATAATCAATTAATTATAAACGCTCCAATATTACCCCTTTAGGAGGTTAGGGGGCAGTTCTTTATTATTATGAATGCTTTAACTAACACCGATTTCCATTTCGATGGACAGACAAATGTGTATCACGGCAAAGTGCGTGATGTTTACTCCGTAAAAAACGATTTGCTCGTCATGGTTGCCACCGATCGTATTTCGGCATTTGACGTGGTTTTGCCCAAAGGAATTCCTTTTAAAGGTCAAATGCTGAATCAGATTGCAGCCAAATTTCTTGATGCAACTGCCGATATTGTTCCAAACTGGAAACTGGCCAGTCCGGATCCAATGGTAACTGTGGGACTTCGTTGCGAAGGTTTTCCGGTAGAAATGATTGTACGTGGTTATTTGTGCGGAAGTGCTTGGAGAACTTATAAAAGCGGCGTACGCGAAATTTGCGGTGTAAAAATTCCTGACGGCATGCGCGAGAACCAACGTTTTCCGCAACCCATCATTACTCCTACTACCAAAGCGGAACTTGGACTCCACGACGAAGATATTTCGAAAGAAGAAATCCTGAAACAAGGATTGGTTTCGGTTGAAGATTATGCTTTGTTGGAAAAATATACGATGGCGTTATTCCTTCGCGGAACCGAAATAGCTGTAGCTCGAGGATTGATTCTGGTGGATACGAAATATGAATTTGGTCGTCGTGATGGAAAAATCTACCTGATTGACGAGATTCATACACCGGATTCTTCACGCTATTTCTATGCCGAAGGTTACGAAGAACGTTTCGAAAAAGGCGAGGCGCAAAAACAACTTTCGAAAGAATTTGTACGCGAATGGCTGATGGACAACGGTTTTCAGGGAAAAACAGGGCAACAGGTTCCGGAAATGGCACCGGAAATTGTAGCCGGAATCAGCGAACGTTATATCGAATTATTCGAAAATATTACCGGAGAAGCCTTTGATAAAGCTGAAATAGACAACATTCCGGCTCGTATCGAAAAAAATGTGATAGAATATTTGAAAACAGTGTAAGAAATTTATAATTTACAATTTCCTGATTTAAAATGGATTTTGATCTTTAAGTTGAAATAGTAAATAGTAAATGAATAAATAGTAAATGAATTCCTTTTTTAGTATTTGGAAGTTCGGGGAAAAGCACTATCTTTGCACAGCCTTTGAAAAAAGGACGTATCACTGGAGAGATGGCAGAGTGATCGATTGCAGCGGTCTTGAAAACCGCCGTACTGCAAGGTACCGGGGGTTTGAATCCCTCTCTCTCCGCTAAAACGCTGAACATTTACAAATGTTCAGCGTTTTTTTTAATAATCAATAAGTTGGAACAATATTAAAAGGATAATAACCAAGTATCTTGAAAAAAATCTTCCTCAAATTTTATTTTGAGACAGTCTTTTTGTTTGGATTTTGGGGGAAATATATTTTGTGCATTCGAATCATATCAAAATATCCAATTAGTTGATATTGATAATCAAGATACAGTCTATCAATATGATTCAGAAATATTTTTTAAAAAAAATTCTATCGTTTTACAACTTTTAAAATTAAAAAAACAGGTGAAAAATAGTAGCAATTTAGTTTGATAATAAAGAATATTTATACTAATTTTGCAGCAAAATAGAAATACGGAAAAATTTCCCTATTACTCAAATTCAGAACGATTTTTCGTTGAGTTTTCCGTACTAAAAATCCTTTCGTACATTGAATTTTTAATCAGATTATAATTTATATTTTTTATGAAACCGACTCATATTGAGCATTTAGGCATTGCAGTAAAAAGTCTCGAAACTGCTATTCCTTACTACGAAAACGTATTAGGATTAACCTGTTATGCAGTGGAAGAAATCCCCGAACAAAAAGTGAAAACAGCTTTTTTTAAAGTAGGACAAACCAAAATTGAATTATTGGAATCGACTGATCCGGAAGGTCCTGTGGGGAAATTTATTGAAAAGAAAGGTGAAGGTGTTCATCATATTGCATTTGCAGTAGAAGGATTGCAAGCTAAATTGGATCTGGCAGCCGAACGTGGTGTTTTATTGATAGACAAACAACCACGTAAAGGGGCTGAAGGACTGAATATTGCTTTCCTTCATCCGAAATCAACCTTTGGTGTATTGACAGAACTTTGCGAAAATCCAAACAAATAATCAAATAATCAGTTAATTGGTTGATTGGTACTTACACGTGATTTTGTACCAATAAACAACAACCAAAAACTCCAGATATAAAAAAATGGAAAATCAAGAAAAAGTAAAAAACCTCATCGATTTACGCGTTCAAGCTAAATTGGGTGGAGGTGCTAAAAGAATTGCTTCGCAACATGCAAAAGGCAAGTTCACCGCTCGTGAACGCCTCGAAATGTTGTTGGACGAAGGTAGTTTTGAAGAGCTGGATATGTTTGTGACTCACCGTTGCAACAATTTCGGTCTGGAAAATGAAAAATACCTTGGCGATGGTGTAATTACCGGTCATGGTACAATCGATGGTCGTATTGTGTGTGTATTTGCACAGGATTTTACTGTTTTCGGCGGTTCATTGTCGGAAACGATGGCATTAAAAATCTGTAAAGTAATGGATTTAGCTATGAAAATGGGGTGTCCAATGATTGGTATCAACGATTCGGGAGGTGCGCGTATTCAGGAAGGAGTTACTTCGTTAGCCGGTTATGCCGAAATTTTCGAGCGTAATATTTTGGCTTCAGGTGTTATTCCGCAGATTTCTGCTATTTTCGGACCTTGTGCCGGTGGTGCCGTATACTCTCCAGCCCTCACCGACTTTGTGATAATGACCAAAGAAAACAGCTATATGTTCGTAACCGGACCTAAAGTTGTAAAATTGGTGACCGGTGAAGATATTTCAACAGAAGATTTGGGAGGAGCCGATGTTCATGCACGCAAATCGGGAGTATCACACTTCAAAGCCGAAAACGAAGAAGAAGGTATGTTGCTTATCCGCAAGTTGCTTTCATATTTGCCACAAAACAATCTGGAAGAACCGCCATTATTCGAAAATACCGACCCAATTATTCGTTTGGATGACAAATTGAACTCGATTGTTCCTGATAATCCGAACATGCCTTACGATATGAAAGATGTGATTCACGGTATTGTTGATAATGATGAATTCCTTGAAATTCACCGTCATTATGCACGTAACATCATTGTCGGTTTTGCTCGCTTCAACGGCGCTCCTACCGGAATTGTGGCTAATCAGCCTAATTTCCTTGCCGGCGTACTCGACTGCGATGCTTCACGTAAAGCTGCCCGTTTTGTTCGTTTCTGCGACGCGTTCAACATTCCGGTATTGACTTTGGTTGACGTTCCAGGATTTTTACCCGGTTCAGGACAGGAATATGCCGGTATCATTACTCAAGGTGCCAAATTAATGTTTGCTTACGGCGAAGCTACCGTTCCGAAAGTTACGGTTACTATCCGTAAATCGTACGGTGGCGCACACGACGTGATGAGCTGTAAACAATTGAGGGGTGACTTTAACTATGCATGGCCAACTGCAGAAATTGCAGTTATGGGTGCTGCTGGTGCTATCGAAGTATTGGAAGGACGTGCTATTTCGGCCATTACCGATCCGGAAGGAAAAGCTGCTTTTATCAGCGAAAAGGTAAACGAATACAAAGAAAAATTTGCAAATCCTTATCAGGCTGCTGCTTTTGGTTATATCGACGACATTATTGAACCACGCAATACCCGTTTCCGTGTTATTCGCGCCTTTCAGGCATTGGAAACCAAGAAAGTGGTGAATCCGCCTAAGAAACATTGTAATATACCACTTTAATTGATGATTAACAATTTAAAAATATGACACTTCAAAAGTTTTTTAGACTTATTTCTTTCAAAAGAATAAGAGAAAAAAATGCCAAATTAGCTAAATTAGGCAAAAATAAAGGGGATATTCCAAATTCCGATATAGTGGCAATTGCAATGGCTTTGCATCTGTTTTATGACGAAGTTCACGATGATGAAAGTAATGTTATTACAATCAAACGAATCGAAAGACGTTATTCGCCCTGGAGTTCAAAAATTTACGGTATAAACAATCATGTCAGATAAAATAATATGAAGAAATTCAAATTTACAATAGATGGGGCTTCATACAGTGTGAATGTCAAATCAGTAGAAGGCAACCAAGCCGAGATTGAAGTGAATGGTAAATCGTATGCAGTAAGATTGGAACAAGAGGTAAATACCTTGAAAACTCCTATTTTGGTTCGTAAAGAAGTACAAACAAAACCGGGCGAAAACAAAATTACTACCAAAGCAGCTCCTGCGCCTCCTTCGAGCAAGCCGAGCGCAAATGGAGTAAAAGCACCACTTCCCGGAAGCATTATTCGTGTAGTTGCCAAAGTTGGTGACACGGTAAAAGAAGGTGATTTGTTGTTGGTAATGGAATCCATGAAAATGGAAAACAATATCTTGTCGGAGAAAAATGGTGTGATTAAAAGCATCAATGTTGAAGCCGGACAAGCAGTAATGCAGGATGATATCTTGCTTGAACTGGAATAATTCAGTTAACGGTGATCAGTTATCAGTAAACAAAAAGCCCATCGATCTTTTTTCGGTGGGCTTTTTTGATAATTCATATTTTCAAATAACTCCAATTATTTGAAGTCTACGATTAATAAAGTAATAGTAATATCAATAGAAATAAGGTGACAGTAATACTAATAGTAATATCAATAGAAGTACTGCACCTCCACCATAAATAAAAATTTCACTTCCATGCCGACGAGGACCATTATAATCGCCATGGTTCCGTCGATCCCGATCTCTTTGAATTATACGAACTTCTTGACGTAATTCTTTCTTTTCAGATGCTGTAAGCTCTGATTTATCCATTGCCTTAATTTCTTCCAATCTTGCTAATTGAGAATTGGCTATTGCTGTTTCAGCACTAATAGCGGCTTCATTTGAATTCACATCAGCCGATTCAATCGTTTTTACTGCAAGTGCATTGTTATTAGTTGATTCAACTGGTTTAACTGCAACTGTTGGAGCAATACTCTTTTCTGTTTCAGCTTTCAATTGTAAAGAAATAAACGACAACAAAAGAAATGATGTCATTATACAAAACCTTAGCTTTTTCATTTTTCATACATTTTATTTGTGAATACGTTTTCACAAAGCAAAGGTCATGCATTTCAACTATCAATGCGTTACATAATTTTGAATAATAGTTACAATATTCACACATGTGTCCAATCCGATAAATAATTACAAATGAGAACACTCTTTTGGAGAACGAAGTTTCCAAAAGAGTGTTCTTACAGAATTTAAAATGTAGAAAAATAAAATTCTCAAAGGTGTTTCGTACTCATTGAGGTCAAATTACAAATTCGAAATAAGTTGTTTGAGTTTTGTTTCTGCTAATTTGAGATTAAATCTGAAATTAATTAATCGTGTGTTCGATTGTACATAATCTTCCTGAGCAATATGAACTTCCAGTGAAGTTGATTGTCCAAGACGTAGTCGTTCTAAGCTGATTTTTATATTTTCCAGGGCAAGTTCGTTATTTTCCGATTCAATTTCAAATAATCGTTGTTGATTTTCAAAATCAGTCAGTGTATTTTCCAGTAAAGTATTTACCTGTAATTTAATATTTTGAAGATCGAATTCGGCTGAAGCAGATTCAAGTTTGGCAACAGCGACTTTTCGGTTGTTTTCACCTGCACTAAACAGAGGAATAACAAGTGAACCCCCTACCTGAGGTCCCAAAGTACGACTTTGTGCAATGGATGCATTTGTATTGGTTGATTGCGAAAAGTAATACCCGGCTCTAAAGCCTACATTCGGAAGATAACCACTCTTGAATTCCTTTATGGCTAGACCGGCAATGTCGATTTGTTTTTGAAAAGATAAAATACTGGTGTTCGACGAATTTAGTTTCTGAATCAATTCTGTTTTATTCGGAGTATAATTAAGAGGAATAGAATCGGAAATTTCATACACCGATTCGGAAGATTGTCCTAATAACTGATTCAACGTCTTTTTAGCTTCAATGATGGCAAATTGTTGATTAATTAAATTTTCCAACGTAACATTCAAATCAATTTTTGCCTGAAGCAAATCAGTCTTAATAAGCGAACCGGCATTATAACCAGCCTGTGAAATTTTAACCCGATCTTTGTTGTAGTTCAATACTTCATTAATCGAAATTAATTGTTGTTTTTGCCTTACCACATCATAATAGGCAGTGATGACACTGAACATGGTTTGTAAAACTTTATCGCGGAACTGAATTTCACCAAGAGCTTGAATTTCACTCAATTTACTTTTAGTCACAAACATCTTTCCACCATCAAATAAAGTCCAGGTCAATTCAGCTCCTGCTGTAACAGAACTGGTACTCAATGAAGGTGAGGTGACAGATGAACCATCTACGTTTTTTTGAATCCTGTTATTCAGACTATAATTTCCGGAGCCGATAACTGCTACTGAAGGCAACATACCTGCATTGCCGGGAGTGTTATTCACTTTCGAAATTGCAGCACTCTTGTCGGCTACAAGTATATCGAAGTTGTTTTTCAATGCCATATTTACAGCGCTTTCTAAGGATAATGCTTCCTGAGCTTTTGCTGTAGGAAAAATTAGAATTAAAAAGAGTAAATAAACGAACTTCATCATCATCATTGGTTTTTTATCGTAATTCATTATTGAACTATTTTTTTAGTTTTAGTTGACAAAACAATATAGGTTACCGGTATCACAAATAAAGTCAGTATCAATGAAAAGAACAAACCTCCGACTACAACAATACCCAATGGAATACGACTGGTAGAACCTGCACCCAGTGCCAACGCAATAGGAAGCGCACCAAATATAGTTGCCAGTGAAGTCATCAAGATAGGGCGGAAACGTGCTGCCGCCGATTCGAATGCTGCTACGCGCTTGTTCATTCCCAACTTTCGTTTTTGATTGGCAAATTCTACAATCAGAATACCATTCTTAGTAACGATACCAATCAACAAAATCATACCGATTTCGGAAAATATATTCAATGTTTGTCCAAATACCCAAAGTGAAAGCATGGCTCCTGCAATGGCCATTGGCACGGTAAGCATGATAATGAACGGATCGCGGAAACTTTCGAATTGTGCTGCCAGAATTAAATAAATAAGCAGCAACGCCAGTATCAGTGCGAACGATATATTTGAATTACTTTCAGCAAAATCTCTTGATTGACCAGCTAAGGCTGTTGTAAAAGTAGGATCCAACAGTTTATCGGCTATTTTTTGCATTTCGGTAATTCCTTCTCCTAAAGTTCTTCCTTCAGCGAGGTTAGCGGATACTGTGGCTGATTTATACCGATTGAAATGATATAAAATCGGGGGTTTACTATTTTCCTGTATTGTAACCAGATTATCCAGCTGAATCATATTGCCTGTGCTCGAACGCACATATAAAGATGAAATATTTGCAGGAGTATTTCTGTCTTCGCGCGCTACCTGACCTATTACATAATACTGCCTGTTATTCCGTAAGAAATAACCGTACCGACTTCCACTGTAAGCTAAATCCAGGGCATCCGATACATCTCTAGAATTCACACCCAGACTGTTTGCTTTTAACCGGTTCACTTTTATGTTTAACTCCGGTTTGTTGAATTTTAAATCCACATCCACATTACTGAATACCGGGCTATTTCGGGCTTCATCCAGAAATTCAGGTAAAATCTTTTGTATTTTTTCAAAATTAAGATTTTGTAAAACAAACTGAACCGGCAATCCTCTTGAATTGGATGTGGTAATAGTTGGTTCCTGACTTGCAGTAATACGGGCATCAGGAATAGTTTCATAAATTTTTGATAATTTTTTAGCTAGTTCCTTTTGTGTTGACTCTCTTTCAGTTGGATCGGAGAGAAAAGTCATGACATTTCCGGTATTGACACTTGAACTGTGGCCTCCTCCATATCTGGCAAGTGTAAATTTTGCATCCGACCCCAGGTCACTGTTTATTTTTGCCACTTTATCAATAATTTCTTTTGTAGTGTTGTATTCAGTCCCTTCAGGAGCTGTGATACTTGTACGAACAAAACTATGGTCTTCATCAGGTGCCAGTTCTGATTTTATAGTTGTAAAAATACTAACAATAAGCAATATACATATACCCAGAATGGCAAACGAAATCCATTTGTTGATAATAAAAAAGGATAAAAACCGTCTGTATTTTTTTTCAACTGCCAAAAAGAATGGTTCTGTAGCAGTATAAAATTTTGAATGATTCTTTGCCGAACCACCAAGAAATACATTTAATACCGGTGTTAATGTAAGAGATACAAAAGCCGAAATTAATACAGCAGATGCCACCACAATACCAAATTCGCGGAATAACCTTCCGGTGAACCCTTGCAGGAAGATAACCGGAATAAAAACAATAGCAAGGGTGACGGAAGTAGATACAACAGCAAAGAATATTTCGCGGGTACCTTCTTTAGCAGCCTGGTATTTATCCATGCCCTTTTCTATTCGTTTAAAAATATTTTCGGTCACCACAATTCCATCATCCACTACCAGTCCTGTTGCCAGTACTATACCCAACAGCGAAAGCACATTGACCGAGAAGCCGAAGATATACATGACAAAAAAGGTACCTATTAGCGATACCGGAATATCAATCAGGGGTCGTATGGCAATGATCCAGTTTCGGAAAAATAAAAAGATAATCAACATCACCAGGAAAATAGCAATCAGCAGGGTTTCCAAAACATCGGTAACAGATTGACGGACAAATATTGATTTATCGCGTCCGATATTCAGTTCCATACCTTTCGGTAAATTCTGTTTGATCTGATCGAGTCGTTTGTAGAATTCATCTGCAATTTGAATATCGTTGGCACCCGGCAGAGGTATTAAAGCAAGCATAACACCGCTGTTGCCATTAATGGTTGAGCCCGACTCTTCACTTTCAGGTCCCAGCACTGCTTCACCAATATCATTCAGCTTTACTACCTGATTGTCGGTTTGTTTAATAATCAGGTTATTAAAATCTTCTTCGGTTACTAATCTGCCGGAAGTTTTTACGGTAAGTTCTGTGGTACCACCCCGAATCTTGCCTCCGGGCATCTCCACGTTTTCCCTTGCGAGTGCCGTATTGATATCGGTTGCTGTCAGATTATAGGCGGTCATTTTAGCCGGATCGAGCCACAGGCGCATAGCCGGTTTCTGTTGTCCGTAAATTGATACAGAACTTACACCCGGAATGGTTTGCAGTTTTTCCAATAATACATTTTCGGCATAATCACTTAGTTCAATGGCATTCATCGACATACTTTGAGCTGTCAGCATGATAATAGGATCACCGTTAGCATCTGCTTTAGTCACCGTGGGAGGCGAATCAATATCCTGCGGCAAACTACGCATGGCTTGTGAAGTCTTATCGCGTACATCATTAGCCGCTTTTTCCAAATCGGCACCCAGATTAAATTCAACAGTGATTTGACTTTGACCTGTTGATGATTGCGACGAAATAGACTTCACACCTTCTATCCCGTTGATGTTTTTTTCCAACGGTTCGGTAATCTGCGATTCAATGATTTCGGCATTGGCACCGGTATAGCTTGTCTGTACAGTGATAACAGGCGGATCAATGGCCGGGTAAAGACGTATGCCCAGAAAGCTGAAACCTACCACTCCCATCAGAATAATGATCAGACTAACAACGATGGAACCTATTGGTCTTTTAAGTGCGGTATCTGAAATCATTGTAGTTTATTTATTGACGAATAATTTAATTTTGTTCCTTCTTTCAGAAATAATAATCCTGAAGTAATAATGGTGTCCCCGAGTTGAATGCCTTTGGTTATTTCAATGTTTGAAGCATTTCGAATGCCTGTTATCACTGTAATAAAATGAGCCTTTCCATTCCGTGCTATGATAATGCTTTTATCCTTTTCCTGAGGTATAATGGCCTGTGTAGGGACTAACAATGCATTTTTATTTTCACTCAGACGGAGTTGAACATTTGCAAATGCTCCTGGAATTAATAGTTTTGATTTACTGTTTACAATAGCTCTTACTTTGAGGTTTCGTGTAGAAGCATCAATTCCTTGTTCGGTAGCAATTACGTTAGCTTCAAATTGTGAATCATCGTTATACATAGTGAATTTCACTTTCATGCCGCTTTTGATAACCGAACCATATTTTTCGGGAACGCTGAAATCGAGTTTTATTTTATTTTCGCTGCGAATAGTAGAAAGCAAAGTAGCAGGGGTAACAATGGCGCCCACGCTTATTTTTCGTAATCCAATCACTCCATCGAAAGGTGCCAGAACTTCTGTTTTGCGAATGAGTGTTTTTTGAACTTCAATATCTGCTTTAATTGAATTCACCAACAAAATGGTTTGGTCATAGTCATTTTGACTAATCCCGTTTGCTTTCAACAATTCGGATTGCCTTTTGTAAATTTGCTCCTGGATGGCCAGTTGCGATTGTTGTTTCTTCAGGGTTGCCTGCAGATCATCGTCGAAGAGTTTTACCAACAGCGTTCCTTTTCGAACAAATTTTCCTTCGGGTAGATTCAGTTTTACAACCCGTCCTGCAACTTCATTCTGAAGTGAGACTTCATCGAAAGCCAGTAACGAACCGGTTACTGAAATTTCATTGATAAGCAACGACGGCTTGACAATGTAAGCGTCCACTTTTTTTTGTGTATTAGCTTTTGAATCAGAGCTTTTTGCTTTATCTGTTGGTTTTGTAAATGCCATTCTCAAAAAGAAGGCGAGTATGATTACAATAATTACGACAATCCAGATGGTTGATTTTTTTTTCATTTGGAAGAATAGTTTTTATATGTTAAAAAATTGGTTTCTATAATTGTAAGCATAGTATATAATTCGTTTCTCTGATTTTCCGATAACCCTTTTAACGAAACAACTGATATTTCATCAAATATTTTTTTAATATTTGGAATTGCTTTTTTAGCTTTTTCAGTAATGGACAATTCATATTTCCGTTTATCGGTTCTGTTTTGGATTCTTTCTACATAACCATGTGATGATAAATAATCGATAATCCGCACTACCTGAACTTTATCGCACGACAATTTGCCGGCAAGTTCTTGCTGTGTGATTCCATTTCCGGATTCAATAAGCAGTAAGGGATAAAATGAACGTTTTATATCAAGCTCAGTCAAATTTTCTTGAAGATATATTTGCGATAAAACGCTTATTTTCTTCATTATACGTCCGACAGGTTCTTGCATGGAGTATATAAGATAGTTTTTTACTGAAAAGATTTAATCTGGCGACAAAATTAGTAAAAATAATTATAGTAAGCATTGTTATCTATTATTTTAACAGTTTCACAAACGTTGACAAAAAAAAACTCAAATCCGTCCCGGCTTTCTCACCGGTGACGGATTTTTTATATGTGCCACTTATCTCCCGCTCTATTTTATTGAAACACTGAAACTGCTGAAATTTATACGCGCATCGCTACCCAAGGATTTGAATAAATAAAGAGTCCGTCAGATAAATAGGAAATTATTTAAAAAATGTGTTATTAATGTAAAGAATAGTTTTTATCTTTGAGGTTTAATTAAAAAATCAAAAAGATAAAGTTTATATAAGGTCACCAAGGTGACGATATAAATTGTTGGGTGCAAGTGTGAGAAAAAAAAACACGCATATAGAATGAGAGGATTGAAAAAGAAAATATATTCCAATAGACGACTATCGAAAAGATTTAAACTTCTAAATCGGATAAATTTCTGTGGATTCAATCCTGAGCAAATTTCTAAGATTAGTTGTTTAAGAAAATTACCTTTTGACTTACATGATTTAGAGGTTACGGATAATAACTATGTATATCGAGCCTGTATAAACGAAACTGAAAAACCTTTTGAAAGTGTTGCGAGAATAAGCTATAATCCAAATCCAACATACGTGTCAAGAGCAAATCTAAAAGGTCAAGCTATTGGTTACTATGCTTGCGCTCCTGATATTTCAATAATTGAAGGTTGTCAAGATTCTCTTAGGAATACAAAAAAAAGAAAGTTCTCAATGACTGTTAGTAAGTGGAAGATTAAGAAAAAAATTTCTCTACAGATTGTATCAAACTCACAGAAAACGCAAAAAACAGGGACTGATTTGCATTTATATTGCGAAGCAACAAAAAACAAGAGATTTAAGGAAATGGCAAGAAAGGATTATCGAACTTATTCTTTAAAAACGAGATTTCTTGCAGACCAATACGCAAAGACAAATATTAAATGTGAAAATGATTATTTCATTTCTACATTGCATTCAAAGACTTTACTAAATCCCAAAAACAAGATTGATGGAATAATTTATCCAAGCGTTGGTTATTTATATTGTGGTTTTAATTACGCGTTTCCACCAAGTCTCTTTGAGGATAATTACTTTGAATTATCAGAAGTATTCCTTGTTTATGTTGAATTTTGTGATAAGAATTATACGAAATATCCTAAATGGAATGTTTCAAGACAAACTTTTGACTTTGATAATGATAGAATAAAATGGTAAAATGGCAAAAAACAAAAAACATGAACGCAAGAAAACTAGATTTTAATGGATTTGAAATGGCTATGCTTAATCAAGCATTTGCAAAAAAAATATTTACAAAGCCTAATATAGGAGATATTTGGTTTGTTGGACATAAGCAAGACAGTGGTAGTACTTTTTATTTCAACCTTGAGTATTATAACCAATTGAAAAATGATATGCAATTTGCATATAGCCAAGGTAAATTTGCCCAAAGCAATGCAAATACTGACTGGATAAATTTAATGAATCGTTTTTTAACTGCCTTATTCGAATCTTCTGAATTAGAAAACAATATAGACAACAACCGAATTGCATTAACAGAATTGGAACATATTCAAGTCCTTCAAAAATTTATGACTACACAAAGAAGTACAGAAAAAAAACTTGAATTTGCAGAACAAGTAAATGTTAAAGTAAAAGATGAACAAAATCGTCCATTAGAAGAAGATAAATATAATAAAGAAGGTAAATTGTGTAAAACTATGTATTATACGTATTTAGACCATGTAAATATTGTAGAAAAACGAACTATTGATATGTCTGGTTTTATAGATTATTCTTTTATTCACCGATACAAAAATGACAAAATCCTCGAAGAATGGATTTTTATGGGTGGGAGATTATCGTCAATAGATGAGTGGATTTATGATGAAGGTGGAAGATTTGTGAAAAAGATTACATATCCAGCTTATGGGTAAATTTTAGAATATGGTAGTAAAAGGCGGAAACACCTGCACCCAACACACGCTCTCGTATGTTTGCATTGATTTTTTATAGTGATAAAAAATCGAGATATTTGCAAGCAAACAGGAAAGAATTAGCAAAGGGAATAGCAACACACGCCTGATAACATTTATGTATATCGTAGCATAGATT
>Ga0209429_10000609_pt1 | contig 23737 bp, 19 predicted proteins | sample BarGraNGADG00212_3_FD_184493 | JGI IMG/M metagenome (GOLD analysis project Ga0209429, IMG submission 184493) | Arctic peat soil microbial communities from Barrow, Alaska - Barrow Graham LP Ref core NGADG0004-212 (SPAdes) (version 2) | ecosystem: Environmental > Terrestrial > Soil > Wetlands >...
ATGCACATAAAGAAGAAAACTCTCGAGATCAACTATCTGGTAGTTAGGCAGTGGGCTACGGAACCACATTAAAAAATCCGCGCACCTTACTCAAAAAACCTCCCAAAAAAACTCCACCTCACACATAAGTCTCTCAACCGAATAATTAAAGTGGATTGTGATTTGCCTTTGGCAACCGCCACAATAAGTATTCGGACACTTATAAAAAACAAAAAAACAAACACATTACAAAAACAAACAGCCATAGCTACCAGTTAGGTGATCTCGAATTGTCAATTATGTTATCATAAGAGACGAAATGAGTATAAATGAACATCCACCACATAACTTGCTACATATTCCAGTTTTACTAGAGTCGACACTTGAGTTGCTGCATCCGAAGAAGGACGAGAATTATCTCGATCTGACTGCTGGGTACGGTGGTCATGCCAGTCGAATTTTAGACACTACCGGAAACTATGCCGAATCTGTCTTGGTTGATCGTGATGACTACGCTATACAGCGTTTGAAATCACTATCAAGCAAAGGGGTAAGGCTGCTGCACACTGATTTTGTTACTGCCGGCCGGCAGATGATAAAAGAGGGTAAAGCATTTAGTATTGTACTGATTGATTTGGGGGTGTCGTCACCACAACTCGATCAGAGCGAGCGAGGGTTTTCCTTTACAAATAGTGGTCCGCTTGATATGCGAATGGACCAAAGCCAGGAGATGAGCGCAAAAACGCTTGTCAATACAGCCTCGGCCGAAGAACTGACGCGTATCATTACTCAATACGGTGAAGAGCCACTTGGGTTTGCTAAAACAATTGCAAACGCAATTATTGAGAAAAGGCCATTAAATAATACAAGGGAACTTGCCGATCTGATCAAAGAATCATATCGTGGCAAATGGAAAAAAATCCATCCTGCCACACGCACATTTCAAGCACTCCGGATTGCGGTTAACGACGAGCTACGGCAGATCGAAGACCTTTTGCCACTTTTACCCCGCCTCTTAAAACCAGGCGGGAGAGTTGGCATAATAAGCTTTCATAGTCTCGAAGACCGATTAGTCAAACGCTATTTTAAAGAGCAATTTGACGCCGGATTTGAGGCTGAATTACTGCCACTGACTAAAAAGCCAATCGCAGGGAGTATTTACGACGTTCACAACCCGCGTGCAAGGAGTAGTAAGCTTCGAGCCGCAGTGAAAAAATAAAACAAAAATAAAAGGAAGGGGCAAAACACCATGCCAATTCGAATCGCAGTACAGTACGCAGACATCGCTCAAGTAGTGACTGTTCGCGTAAAATAACACAAATTCTTAGCCTCGTTCGTTAATGACGAACGAGGCTCCAAAAAATGTTCTAAAATAAATATAAAAAACAAAAAGAGACTCCACCACAATGTCTTATCAAATCGCTCAAAATTATAGTAGCAGGCGTCAGCAGAATTGGTCTCGCAACCAAAACACAGTTGCTTTCGTTCCAGCTATCAAACTTGGCCCCGTAATGCATACAGTGCTAATTGCACTTATGATCACAGTACTTGGTTTGATATATTTGACACAGGCAACCCGTGCAACGAGTTATGATTATGCAGCGCAAAAAATCGATAGCCAAATTGCTGATTTGAATACTCAAAAAAGTGATTTAGAGATTGAAAACGCAAGACTTACAGCTCTTGAAACTGTTAAAAATAGTAACGTTGCTAAAGCAATGACAACGCCAGCTTTAACTGAGTACGCTCAGTAATAAAATTATGAATTTAGAACTACAAAAAGGTAGTCGTTCGAAAATACTTGCGGCCATATTGTTCGGCATTATGGCTATCTTTACTATAAGATTATTTTACTTACAGATAATTCAGCATAGCTATTATGTTGGATTAGCTGACCAGGAACAGATAAAGCGTCTGACTATTCCCGCCAAAAGGGGGCTTATTTATGCGCTTGATGGTCAATCACCAGTTCCACTTGTTATGAACCAGACTGTTTATACTGTATTTGCAGATCCACAGACTGTAAAAGATGACGCTAAAATTATTGAAACAATTAAAAAGATAGCTGGTGGAAATGCTCGATCTGATTTACAGGTTCTTCTAGATAAAACAGATAGTCGATATCAGATTTTGGCAACCAAGATTTCTCGTATTCAAGCTGATAAGATTAAAGAGGAAAATTTAAGTGGCATCGGTTTTCAAGAAGAATCACAACGAGTTTATCCAGAAGGTTCACTTGCTTCACAGGTGCTTGGTTTTGTTGATTATAGCGGCATGGGCCGATACGGTATTGAAAGCGCATTAAATGATCGCTTGGTTGGCAAAGACGGCTTATTACAATCTGTTACTGATGTTAGCGATGTACCTCTGACTATTGGGAAAAATAATATTAACACACCGGCTGTTGACGGTGAAAATGTAGTTCTTAGTATTGATCGTAATGTTCAATCTTATGTCGGCCAGGCTTTGGCAAGTGGGCTTGAGCGAACGGGCGCAACTAGAGGAAGTGCCATTGTTATGGACCCTCAAACTGGAAAAATCATGGCCATGGTAAATCTACCAACATACGATCCTGCTAAATTCAATGAAGTTCAAGATGCCTCAGCCTTTAATAATGGAGTTATTTCAGCACCATATGAACCAGGTTCGGATATTAAGACGCTTACAATGGCAACTGGTATAGACAAAGGGGTAGTTACACCAGATTCAACCTATATAAATAACGATTTTATTAAAGTTGACGATAGAATTATAACCAATGCAGCCTATGGTCATACTGGTACGATTTCTTTTCAATACGCTTTAAATTGGTCTTTAAATACGGGTTTTGTTACGATTGCCCAACGCCTTGGTGATGGGCAAAGCATTACTCGCGGTGCGAGGGACACTATCTATGATTATTTTCATAATAAATTTCACCTTGGCCAATTGACTGGTATAGAATTGGCAGGCGAAGCTGCTGGAACAGTAATATCTCCAACAGAGACAGAAGGAAACGCAGTTCGTTATTCAAATATGGCATTTGGACAAGGTTTAGACGTCACAATGATACAGGTTGCATCTGCCTTTGGGGCATTGGTTAATGGCGGTAAATACTATACTCCAACGGTATTGGCTGGGGTTATAAATAATAGTGGAGAATATACACCAAATAAAATAGCAAATCCAACTATTTCAGTTTCAGAATCAACGGCTAATCAAATGCGTGAAATGACGCGGGTTGCTAGAACGTTGTTCTACTTAAGGGGTGATACACCTGGATATTATATCGGTGGTAAAACTGGTACTTCACAAGTTATTCGTGATGGTGTTTATGCAGATGACGAAACTATTGGTACTTATTTAGGGTTCGGTGGTAGCGCAGACGTAAGCAGGTATGTCATAATGATACAGTTATCGGGCGACCATAAAGAATTAGAGGGTGGTACCGATGTTATGCCGGTCTTTACGGATATTTCAAACTGGATGCTTAATTATTTAAAATTACAACCGAAGGGGTGATGTAATGCATACAATAGCTGAACTAACAACTGAATTAACTGGAACTTTCATATTAAGCGTTGGGGCATTCTTATTAGCAATGGCGTTGACGCCTGTTTATACGCACTTAGCTTATAAATATAAGTTTTGGAAAAAGCAAAGAACAACTAGTACTACCGGTGAAAAACTAACAGTTTTTAATAAATTACATGCTGATAAGTTTAAACGAAATTTGCCAACTATGGCTGGAATAATCTTTGTGGTTTCAATTTCGGTTATTACTTTAGTCTTTAACTTAAATAGGGGACAGACTTGGCTTCCACTTGCCGCGCTTATTGGTGGTGCCTTGGTTGGTTTACTGGATGATTATATCAACGTTCGTGGACACGGCGAGGGTGTTGCAGGATTACGTTCAAGCCTTAAATTTGCTATGATTTCAGCTGTTGGCTTAGCCCTGGGTTGGTTCTTTTACGCAAAAATTGGAGCTGTAGGTGTTAATGTTCCATTCGTTGGAGATTTTACACTTGGTTGGCTAATTATTCCATTATTTGCTTTTGCAGTTGTTGCAACTGGAAATGCGGTTAATATTACTGATGGATTAGATGGTTTGGCCGGTGGTCTTGCCTCTGTTAGCTTTGGTGCATTTGGAATTATTGCTATTTTTCAATCACAACTTATGTTAGCTGGTTTTTGCTTCACCGTAGTCGGTGCGCTGCTTAGCTATTTGTGGTTTAACATTTTTCCAGCCAGGTTTATGATGGGTGACGTTGGTAGTTTTGCACTTGGAGCCTCGTTGGGGGTTGTAGCTATGCTTACAAATACTTTATTTTTACTACCAATCATCGGAATTCTTTTCGTTATTGAAACTAGCTCGAGTATAATCCAAATTTTTAGTAAAAAAGTATTTAAACGAAAAGTATTTATATCTGCACCAGTTCATCAACATCTGCAGGCAATTGGTTGGCCAGAGACAAAAGTCACAATGCGTTTTTGGGTGATTGCTGTTATCTTCGGGTTTATAGGCATATTACTAGCATTGTCCGGAGGCAGTATTTAACGTGGGGGCTCAACCTGCCGATATATCATCAGTCCGTCGCCATAAACCTGATTATCTAGTTATGCTTTTTATGGGACTTCTAATGCTTTTGGGATTAATTATTATGTATGCTATTGGGCCACAACGGGCAAATGTGCTTAATAATGCCTATGGTAGCAATTATAGTGATACATATTTCTTTATTAAACAAGCTGTCTCTTTGGCTGTTGCTTTGGGCGCGTTCATTTTTATGGCTTTTGTACCATATAAACTAATTTCTAAACATGCTGGTAAAATACTGTTATTTTCTTTGGGAGCTTGCGCACTTTTGGCGGTTGCTAGTTTGGCAAATCTGGGCATTGCAAAAGAATCTCTTGGCGCAACGCGTTGGTTTAATTTGGGTGCCTTTGGTACTTTGCAACCAGCCGAGATGCTAAAATTTGCATTGCTTGTCTTTTTGGCTGGTTTCTTAGGTGCAAAAGCTAAACTGGGCAAGATAAATGATGTTAGCGAAACTCTAATTCCTCTCGCAATTTTGACGGCTATCTCTATGCTATTTGTTGTTGTTATTCAAAAAGATCTTGGAACTGGCATCTCACTTGTGAGTATTATTATCACCATGTTAATAGTCGGTGGATTAAATAAGAAAAAGGCTGGTGTCATTTTGCTTGGCTTAGCAATAGTTGGTTGCATTTTTATCGTTAGTGCTCCACATCGACTTGATCGTATAGCTACTTATCTAAAGGGTGATGACACATCTGTTAGCAATGAGGATAGCTATCATATTGAACAAGCCAAACTAGCAATCGGAACTGGTGGTTTATTTGGAGTTGGAGTTGGTAATAGTGTCCAATCGACAGGATATTTACCAGAAGCTACTAATGACTCGGTATTTGCAATTATGGGCGAAACCTTTGGATTTGTTGGTTTAATTGTAATTTTAGCGTTATTTTCAGGCTTACTTTTTAGATTATTAAAATTAATGGACCATTTGGTTGATTTTAGACTAAAATTATTAGTAGCAGGCGTCTTTGGCTGGCTTGGCTCTCATGTTATTCTTAATGTAGCCTCAATGATAGGAATTCTACCATTAACGGGCATTACGCTGCCTCTGCTGAGCTTTGGCGGCACAAGTATGCTATTTGTCACGGCAGCATTAGGCATTGTTTTTCAGCTATCACATTATACGATCTATTCGTTAACAACAAAGGAGATGCAATATGAGAGTTCTAGCAGTCGGCGGGGGATCGGGCGGTCACGTCACACCAGTAGTGGCGGTTTTAAGAGAAATTAAAAGTATTCATCCGCGTGCCGAGATTAGATTTTGGTGTGATTTTAAGTTTGCTCCACAGGCACGCTCTATCATGCATGATTTTGATGAAAAAATTCCAGTTCAGAGAATCGTTGCTGGCAAATTACGACGTTATTATCATCTGACGGTCATTCGTCAATTATTATGGCCATCACTTGTACTTAAAAATGTTAGAGATTGTTTTTTTGTAATCGCTGGTTTTTTTCAGAGTATAGCTAAGCTAATTATATGGCGACCAGATGTAGTTTTTGCCAAAGGTGGCTATGTTTGTCTACCTGTTGGTATAGCTACACGGTTACTTGGCATACCTCTGGTAATCCATGATTCCGATGCTCATCCAGGTCTTACTAATCTTATTTTAAGCAAGTGGGCGACGGCAATTGCAACTGGTGCACCACTGAAATATTATCCTTACCCAGCTAAAAAAGCGCGTTATGTAGGCATACCTGTTGGTTCAGAATTTCGTCAATTTACAGACCGAGAGAGACTTGCTGCCAAAATTAAATGGGGGATTAAAGCTGACCAACCCCTAATTGTTGTTACAGGAGGGGGATTAGGGTCTAGCCGCATAAATGATGCAGTCATATTTGCGATTGAAGATTTATTGGTATTAGGTTCTGTGGTGCTTATTTCGGGCACTGGTCAATACGACGAATTAAGATCAATTACGCCTCCAAATAGTAGTAGATTCCAACTACATGCCTTTATATTCAAAGATATGGCATCATTACTTGGTGCTGCAGACGTTGTAATCACAAGAGCTGGAGCAACCACGATACTTGAATTAGCAGCATTAGCAAAGCCTACTATCTTAATTCCTAATGGCAAATTAACTGGTGGTCATCAGTTAAAAAATGCTGCCGTTTATCAAAAAGATGGTGCGGTTGTTATTGTTGATGAAGATGAAATGGTTGGAAATCCTAAGATTTTGGTTGATGCAGTTCGAGATATTCTATCTAATCCAGAAAAAGCTCAACAGATGTCAATGGCTTTTGCGCCTTTTGCTAGACCAAATGCGGCAAGAGATGTTGCGGATATGGTTCTTGTAGCGTCAAATAGATTATAATAAACATAAGGTTAATGATGGGCTTATTTAAGAAAAAACAATCAAATGTGCCAAGGCGCAGATTAGATGGTAGTGGTGTCACGCAAGCCGCTTCTTCAAATATGTTTAAACGAAACCGAACACTAACTGGCACAACCTCAAATCATTTTGATAGCACAAATGTTAAATCTGATTTGGAATCGCCAAGAACTCATGCTCATAACCTTACTGTTCAGCGTCGTAAAGTTTTGAGTATTTTTTTATTCGTAATTTTATCAGCAGGCCTACTTTTTACGCTTATCAGCAATTTTACGGCCATTGTTAATATCAGCTTAGCTGACACTGCTATTTCTAAGACAATTGACTCATCTTATTATGTGAAAGCTATACAAGAATATTTAGATGTTAATCCAATGAGTCGTTTTAGATTTTTATTAGATCAAAGCTCTTTAGCCTCTTATATATCAAGTAAATTGCCCGAAGTTGTTAATATTGAACAACAAAATACTTTTGGCGTTGGTAAAACAAGTTTTGTAGTTACTATGCGCAGGCCTGTTGCCGGTTGGGTTATAGATGGGAAGCAATATTATGTGGATTCAAAAGGTGTGGCATTTGAAAAGAATTACTTTTTAGCCCCTACTGTACAGATAGTCGATGAAAGTGGTGCCTCAATACAAACATCAACAGGTACTGCCATTGTTAGTAAACGCTTTTTGAGCTTCGTAGGCCGTGTAGTTGCCCTTTCAAAGAGTAATGGTTATACCGTAACAGAGGCCATTCTGCCAGCTGGGACAACACGAGAGTTGGAAGTACGCCTTAAAGAGGGGAATTATCTAGTAAAATTATCTATTGATCGCCCAGTGGGGGAGCAGGTAGAGGATATGAGCAGGGCAGTGAAGTTCTTTTCTGGTCGCGGTCAAGTTCCAAGTTATATTGATATTCGTGTTAGTGGTAAAGCGTTTTACATATAGATAACTAAAGGGTAGAGCACATCACCGCCACTCTTCTAGTGTTCTATTTTTGTTCTACAAATTAGAAAATTTATGAAATAATAAAAAAACATATTTCTATATATAAATACACAAAAAGCAAATATGTCAAAAAAAGCGGGAAGAGAAGTAGCTTAAAGAGAGATGTGTCTATAACAAGCTGCGTTGTGGAAAACTATCCATAGTAGCTAGTTATGACGATCCAGGCATATCAATGTACGTACGTATTACATAGTATAGTAATTAAAATAATATATTAAAATAAATAGTATAACGTTAAGTGTTAAACAAATAATAATAGACAGTAACCACTACTCTACAGGGCATGTGCCAAAATAACACTATAAGTAGACGCATCAATAGTCATCTAGGCAATCAATATCTAATGTCGTAAAAGATATATTGTGCGACATTGGGTCTATATATAAAACATGATTAGCAATACGTTCTTTTGTTGGCACTTTTAATTCTAATCATCCACATTACTCTGCTGACATTTACTATTTAAATCCCCCAATCGTTTTGACAATCATTTTTATGTTATTTTAGGTTTTATGTAGTTATTTTAATAATTTGTAAATGATTGTTATTATTGGCAATTGTCGCCACAATTTTGTGGCTGTTCTATTCTGCTAATTTATGATGTCATTTTAATGTTCTATTTTTGTTCTATATCGTTTCGAACAAAGATGTTTAGTTTAAATAGTAAGTAAGTTATATAGCCGTGCGGGTCCTGCCGCTTTGGTTTTCCCTAAAATTTTTTACCGATTACGATAAAACAATTTTAGGGGTCCCAACCAAACGTCACCCGTGATGACTACTTAAATCAGCTTTTGCCATATTCCAAAAGCCACATTCCATTTGCTAACTCGCCGTAAGCCATTAATCTCACATTATTGCCCAATCACGTCAACTATCATTACTTTATACCCAACGACCTGTGCGAAGCAGCCGAACGCCACGTGCTGACAAAGTCACACGTAGAGTGTGCCGTTGGTATAAACGTAATGAGAGTGGACGGTAAAAAAGTTATATCTAACAAAACAAGCGCTTTGTCATTTAGTGCCTAATTTGAAGTGAATCTTCTGCAATTTCTGGCTGAACTATATCTGTTTTAATCTGGCTATTGATAGGTTCAACTGATGATCCTTGTAATGCAAAAGTATTTTTTTTGTGGCTGCGCACTCGTTTGCGTTTTGGCCTTGGAGCTTCTTCTATATCTGTTGTAACAGGGGTGACAGGCCTACTCTCCCCTGTCGGCTTATATGAATCGTCAATTGGGCTAATGCCAGCTGGCCACTTAATTGTATTTGGTACATGAGGAACCGGTGGCCTCTGCTGATTTTGTTGAGGATATTGCTGCGGATTATTTTGTTGCTGAGGCTGCCTGTATGGTTGTGCCTGTTGAGGTCGTTGTGGGCTCTGTAGCGTGTCGGGGACTTTAATTGCTAATGATATCTCTTCTTCGACTTCGGCGCGGCTACGGCTGTAATTTCGGCGAGTATTTTCAATAATACGACCAGTGTTATCCATCTGTGGTTTCGGAAGCGTTAAGGTAGTAGCATTAAAGGCTGGGGCTTTTTCGCCCTTGATGACCATGTTAATGACAAAGTTACGGTTGTGCATCTGCAATAGGTCGTTTGGCTCAAACTGTGGCTCAAACTGTTTAGAAAGAATTGGTGCATCATCAGCCGAGATTCTAAACGAGATCATTGTACCGACATTACCAAAGACGGCGTCACGAACAGTTTCGCTCATTTGGCTGATATATTGGTTAGCCACGGTTAAATTCAAGCCATATTTGCGAGCTTCGGATAAGATTGTGGCGAATGAATCGGTCGCAAAGTTTTGGAACTCATCGACGTAAAGGTAAAATGGTCGCCGATCTTCAATTCTGGCAATATCGCTACGGCTCATTGATGCCAACTGAATTTTAGTTACCAAAAAGGCTCCCAAAATAGCTGCATTATCTTCACCAATTAAACCCTTAGATAAGTTGACAATTAAAATTTTGCCTTCGTCCATAATCTTACGAATATTAAATGTGGACTTAGGTTGACCAATGATATTACGAATGATTGGATTAGCCGTGAAAGCTCCGACTTTATTAAGAACTGGCGAGATAGCTTCGGCTACGAATTTATCGTTCCAACTGGCGAATTCTACTTTCCAAAAATTCATAACGACGGTGTCTTGGCAATAACTAAGGGTCTCTTGGCGAAATTTCTTGTCAGTCAACATCCTAGTAATATCAAGCATGGTTGTAACAGGACGATCTAGTAGTGCCAAAATTGTGTAGCGCAAAATATATTCCAAACGTGGGCCCCATGATTCACCAAACATACGTTTCAAAACTCCAATAACCTCAGAGCTAATATTAGTTTTTTGGTTAGGATTAGTAACTTCGAGAGGATTAAAGCCTAATGGAAAGGCAGTATCGGCAGGGTTAAAGTAAACAACGTCTTCTAGGCGACTGCCAGGGATAAATCGCATATTATCAACTGCAAAATCTCCGTGTGGGTCAATAATGGCGTAACCATGTCCGTAAAAGATATCACTAAGTGCCAAGAGGGCCAACATACCAGTTTTTCCGGCGCCGGTTTGGCCAATAATATAAACGTGTCGTGATCGGTCAGAACGGAGCATGCCAAACTGATGGTTAATACCACGGAAATTTGTCATTCCGAAGGCGCTAATATTTTCATCTATTGTTGGGTCGCCGGTAATAATTGGTAATTTTGCTGGTGGCTCAGCAGTTTTAGTACTTGCCCAGACAACATTTGGAGTTTCGACGTTAGTATGAGGAAGGTGAAAAACACTGGCTAACTCTTCAATATTAAGGATAAATCCCCCACTATTGAATGCCCTAGCGCGATATCCATCTAGGTCTTCTTTTTTAAAGCTGGCATTTGACATCTTAAAACCATTTAAATTTGTACTGTTAAATTGTTTAAATGTGCCAACGATGGCTTGCATACGTAAACGGGCGTTAACGGTACTCTCGCCCATATAGACTAGGCGAATTTTTACCTTATAGCCAAGCTTAGTGGCTTTCTTTTCAGCTTCGGCAATTCTGGTTTTATTTCGATCGCTTAACTCTTTTGGAGCGGCTGTTGTTTTTGAAGCTTCAGGTGGTTGCCATAAAGCTGCAAGTAAGCCGCCAAACCAAGATAAACTCATTTCACCACCGAATGGTGACAAAAATTTACCTTTTTTGACATCTCGGGCCCATTTTTCAGATTTTTTGTGCCAGTTATCTGCGATTGGTCGGGCCAAAATCTGAATCCAAACCTCTTCGCCAGTTGACTCTAGTTTAGCTAGAGCTCCGGTAATGCCGGCTAATGGGTCGACTTCAAAGTTTTGGAAGGTTTTTATAGGCAACATTTCACTGTCGGCAAGTGTTATTTCAGCTGAATAAGCCACTGAGTGCTTACTTTCACTAGTTATATAATCTTCATCAGCTTTATGAATTTGAACGGTTGGATATTGTGAATAGATCTGTCCTTCGACAAAACTACGTAAAGTTCTTGGAACCCAAGCATAAAAGCGAATCTGTCCATTAACAGAGGCGATCTCAAAACTTAGGTGTTCTTGGACTCCACTATTTAATTTAAGTTCGTTTCTGTCGCGTAAAATACCGTGAAGACTGGCAAAAAGTTGTTCGGCCGCAAGCTCACTTTTGTCGTTAGCTTTTGGGATTTCAAGTACTAAAAGATCACTTTCGACATCTGGGGTAGTGTCGACTTGACGATAATTTCGCCAAGTTAAAAATGCTAAAATAAGTACGGCCGGTAGCCATACGTACCATTGCAAAAGTAAATTAATAATAGATGACATTATGCCCATGATTACCCTTTTATTGTCTCACTCAAGAGGCAACTTGGCAATGTTAGTTTGATTTTGTTTCGAGCGCGTATGTTGCTTTAGCAACACGCTTAAATTGTGATTTGCTTTGTAGATTTAAGAGAATTGTAGTCTCTTTGACTTGACGACTTTTTAGAACTCGTCTAACTATTTCATCACGATGTAAAGGCTCTTTTGAATCTTTCAAGACATCGGCAATGATATCTGCCACTGTTCCCCTGCTAAATCCCCAACTACTTAGGGCGTAAATACCGCGACCAATTAATACAAAACGTGAATCTTTAATTAATTCGTTGTGGATTGCTTGAGTTGTGACGTCTTTGCGTTTGAAACTACTATCTTTAATTGAAGCAGCTATTTCAGAAAAGTGCATTGGTTTTTCATTTTCGGCCAAGATAACGTATATCTTGTCGCGAATGTTTTTAGGGTTGACGGTTGGCCACTTGACCAATCCCCAACTATCTTTCAAGTGTGCTAACAATTTTGAAATACTGGCAAGGGCACGAACATAGTTTGGGTGATCGTAAGTTAATTTGTCATGTAACTGTTCAATTGTAAGTGGTTCACCATGCTTTTTAATTGTCGCAACGATGGCATCAACTTCTGAACGAATTTTTTTCTCATCACCGTATTCACGGATACCAATACTGTGAAAATAATTGTCATTTTCATCAATAACAGTTAAGCCAGGAGCAAGTTCGGCAATAAATGCGACGTGAGCACGTTCGCGTTGGTTACTGACGGTATCGAATAATTGATCGGTTAAATCCTGAACACGAGCCACTCGGCCCATCTCAGTTAATTTACGGATGATAACTTTTTCAAGACTATTAACAGAGGCGACTTTACCGTTTTCGGTAGACATTTTGAGCTTAATTAAGATAGCTTTTTCAAGTTGGCGTACTCGTTCGCGAGTAATGCCAAGTAATTCACCAATTTGTTCTAGGGTCTCGCGTCGGTCATAAAGGCCGAAACGACGGGTAATAATTTCACGTTCACGTTCTTGCTCAATAATTGCCAATATATCATTGACACCAGTTTTAAAGTCGATTTTTTGCTGATTTTCAGGTGTTCCGCTCATAGTCTAGTCTTTCTTCTGTCCACCTCAGAAATTGTTTTTTAATAAAAATCTACCCTTAATTATAAAAGATAATTTTTATAATGTCAAGTAATTTGTGTACTGTGTTCATTATAGCATGAAATAGACATGTCATGTAAATGGTGGTGTAAAAATTATTTAAGACTTTTTGCGTTTGATTGTCTTTGTTGCCTTACGAACAACCCGACGTTTTTTACTGGCTGGTGCGCCACTGATTAACTCTTTAGCTTGCTCGTGAGTAACGGTTGTTGGGTCGGTGCCTTTAGGTATTTTAGCGTTTTTGGTTCCATTAGTAATATATGGTCCAAAACGACCCTTTAATACTTTTATCCCATCGCCAAAGTCAGCAATATATTTTTCGGCTTCACTAGTTAATTTCGCATTATATAGTTCAATCGCCTCATCAAGTGTGATTGTCTGTGGATCAAGTGGTTTAATGCTGACGAATAATTTATCAATTTGGATATATGGTCCAAAACGCCCGACATTAGCTTTAATAACCGATCCGTCTGGTAATTGTCCAACTGTGCGAGGTAATTTAAAGGCATGCAAAGCTTCTTCCAGTGTTACCGTTTCGATTTTACGTCCAGCTGGAAGTGGTGCAAACCTGGGTTTATCTTCATCACCGTCTCCGCCACCAAGCTGTAACATTGGTCCAAAACGACCAAAACGAGCCATAACTGGTTTATTTGTCTTTGGGTCAATGCCAATTTCGCGAGCTTTAGTAACAGTGCTGCGGTCGATACCGCCTGATTGTTCGATTAACTTATGGAAAGGTAAATAAAATTTTTCAAGCATTACGTTGCGAGCCAGAGCGCCAGCTGCAATCTTATCGAACCAGGTTTCAACCTTGGCAGTAAAGCCATAATCAACGATTGGTTGGAAGTGATTGGTTAAGAAGTCGCTAACAACTTCCCCGGCTGGAGTTGGGATTAATTTGCCACGCTCTGAGCCAGTTTTTTCTTGAACAATTTCGCGAACTACTTCGGCTTTTTTTAGATTTAAAGTGATAATGTCGCGTGGTGTACCCTCGTTTTCGCCCTTTTCGGCATAGCCACGAACTTGAACGGTATTAATAATTGTGGCATAGGTTGATGGTCGGCCAATTCCTAAATCTTCAAGCTTTTTAACTAAGCTACCTTCACTATATCTTGCTGGAGGTCTGGCAAAAACTTGTCGAGCACTTGCAAACGCTAGATCTAGCGTGTCACCAGAAGATACGGCTGGCAAGATTTCAGCGTCTTTTTTGCTGCCACCATAAACTTTAAGGAAACCATCAAAGATAATAACTTCACCTTTGGCTTCAAAATTAGCGGTTGGAATGTGGCTATTGGAATATGGCGGGTTAATTGCAATTGTTACGACGGTTTTTTCTAATTTAGCTGGGGCCATTTGGCTGGCGATAGCACGACGACGGATAAGGTCATATAATTTTTGGTCGTATTCATTACTGCTGCCGTGTTCGCGGGACATGTCGGTTGGGCGGATAGCCTCATGAGCTTCTTGGGCGCCGGCGCTCTTGGTTTTAAAGGCTCGGATTTGGCTGTATTTTTCACCAAACGTATCTTTAATATAGTTAGTCGCCATGGCGATAGCTTGGCCGCTCAATGTCATTGAGTCGGTTCGCATATAAGTAATTTTACCTTCTTGATACAACTTTTGGGCACTAGACATAGTGGCTTTGGCACTGAAACCAAGTCGACTGTTGGCCTCTTGTTGCAAGGTGCTAGTTGTAAAAGGGGCGGCTGGATTGCGCGTTGATGGACTGGTTGTGACATTTGCGACTGTAAAGTTTGAATCAACAAGGCTTTGTAAAAAGTCTTTTGCTTCGGTTTCGGTATCAAAACGGTTAGGAAGTTCGGCTTTTAAAGTGTCGCCACCATGTTTAAATTCGGTAATAATCTTGAACGTAAATGATCCGTTAAATGATTCAATCTCACGTTCGCGTTCGACCAATAATCTGACGGCTGGCGACTGAACACGACCGGCAGATTTGCCACCTGGGACTTTGCGCCAGACGACTGGTGATAGTTCAAAGCCAACTAGGCGGTCCAAGATTTGACGAGCTTGTTGAGCCTGTACGAGGTCCATATCGATAGTTCGAGGCTTTTTGAGGGCCTCTTCGATTGCGTTTTTTGTGATTTCATGAAAAACGATACGCTTGGTAGTTTTAATATCAAGTTTCAAAACTTCACAAAGATGCCAGGCAATTGCCTCCCCTTCGCGGTCTTCATCGGTTGCTAGCCAAACGGTGCCAGCTTCTTTAACGGCTTTTTTTAATTGAGTAATGATTTTAGTTTTTTCGCTGTCAACTTCGTAAGTCGTCTCAAAGCCATTATTAACGTCAATCGCTTCGCCGCCTTCTTTGTTTTTCTTGGCAATGCTACGGATATGGCCAACACTTGAAAGCACTGTAAAATCACTGCCGAGATATTTCTCGATAGTTTTAGCTTTGGCTGGGGACTCGACGATTACTAAATTTTTGCTCATAGTCAATGACTTATGCTACTCGACTTATATTATTTTGTAAACCTGGACTAAATTTACAATAGCATAATGCTAGTGCTATTATATTAAAAGATATGGTAAATAAAAATAAAAAAACTAGCGGTTTCACTATCCTTCGACGCAGCTCAGGATTTACAATAGTCGAACTTCTTGTTGTTATCGTTGTCATCGGTATTCTTGCCACTATTACAATAGTTAGTTATACTGGCATATCTCAGCGCGCTAAAGTAGCCGCTATTCAATCTGATTTAACTAATTCCTCAAAACAAATAAAACTATTTCAAGTAACTGAAGCCAGCGGTAACTATCCAACCGCTAACAACTGTCCAACTCCTGGCGCTTCTGAGATTTGTCTAAGGTTAAGTAATGGTAATACCTATACCTATGCACCATCAAATGGCACTAACCCTAAAACCTTTACCCTAGATGCTACTAACGGTTCTACAACTTACCGTATTACTAATGACTCAGTACCAGTGAATGTAGCCACCGTTCCAATTACTGCTATAGCTACTATCACTGGTACTCCTCAAATCTCTCAAATATTAACAGCTGGGGCCACTACCCCAGCAGCTGCTACCATAACATATCAATGGCAGGTTGCTACGACATCAGGTGGTACATATACTAATATATCAGGAGCAACCGCAAGTACTTATACCCTAAACCCAAGCCATGTTAATAAATATCTTAAAGTAATAGTAACTGGCACTGGCGATTATACGGGCACTCAAACATCGGCTGCTACCACGGCCGTAGCTGTTGATGCCAACTGGCTAACTATCGGTACTCAAACTTGGGCCAAAGCCAACTTAAATGTTGGCACTATGGTTACCAGTGTAACAACTCAATCTAACAACTCCATCCTAGAAAAGTACTGTCCTAATAATGCTGAATCGAATTGTACGACCTATGGCGGCCTCTACTTGTGGGATGAAGCTATGCAATACGTTACTACGGCAGGTGCTCAAGGTATTTGTCCTACCGGTTCACATATTCCGACAGATAATGAATGGAAAATATTAGAAATTCAACTTGGTATGACACAGGCTCAAGCCGATGGTACTAGCTGGCGTGGCACTGACCAAGGAACTCAGCTTAAATCTGGTGGCTCATCAGGTTTGAATATGTTGCTTGCAGGTCTCCGCGACGTCGATGGCTCATTTGTTGACTTTTCTTCGAGCGCCGTATTGTGGTCGAGCTCGGATTCTAGTACAAACGTCTGGGTTCGTAGTTTATTCTCGTATGCCACGGTGAACAGGGTCGCGGATCCCAAATACTACGGCTTTTCGGTACGCTGTATGGGAAATTAAGGTGTTATTTTAATGTCCATTGATTGCCACCGAGGGCACGGATTGTGCCAGATATTTCCATCATAGTAAGTGTCCCAGAAAATTCACTAGCCGCGGCCTCTGATAAATTTTGTAATTCATCACCGTCGCGAATGCCAGATTGTAGCAAATTTATAATTTTAGATTCCAGTGGTGTCGACCCAAGTGGCAATAACGTTTGAGTTCGTAATAAATCTGGTGCAATTATTTCAATGACGTCATTGGCGCAAGTGATAGGATGAGCGCCTTGTTTAATTAAATTGTTACAACCGGCCGATAATGGGCTGGTAATGTTGCCCGGCACAACAAATACCTCACGTCCCTGCTCTAGAGCGTGTGCAACGGTCGACATGGTTCCACTTCGAATTGCGGCTTCAGTTACGATTACGGCGTCAGACAGGCCCGATACGATGCGATTTCGTTCCAAAAATTGAAAATCCCTGGCATCGACGCCAGGTTCATATTCGCTAATAATCGCTCCCCCGCTTTTTATTATGCTTTGACCCAAGTCGTAATTCGTTGCCGGGTAAATTCGGTCTACCCCATTTGCAAGTACGGCGATTGTTGTGCCGCCGGCGTCGAGGGCACCACGGTGCGCGATTGCATCAACTCCAAGGGCCAGGCCACTGACTATAACAATCCCATAGCTAGCCAGGTCGTGCGCAAATTGATAAGTCACCTCTTTACCATATGCGGTTGGCCGACGTGTTCCGACTATAGCAACGGTTGGTTGGCGTTCACTTGGTAACTTTCCAACAAAGTATAACTTTTTAGGTTTAATAGCAATAGTATCTATAATCTGAAGATATTTGTAGTCTTGGGGTGATATTGTATTGATTTTCATAAGATTTTGTTTCAAAAAGTATTGACTTAAAGTCAAATACGTGCTAATATCGTACTCAATTGGTTACATTGCGAGATTAACCAAAAGCACTTTATACACCCCTATTCTAACTAAAAGTTAGGTTACATACAATGTGTTTTTAAGGTAGATTACCCTCCATCCTTAAGAAATGATACTTCGAGTATGAATCATTGTGTGTATACTAATCCCTTTAACCAGCGGGCGGCTGCGATTTTATCGAGTTGGCCTAGCTTACCTCCGGGTGGGTTAAAGGGTAAAATGCGCTCACAGCGATGCCCACCCTTGCTGCGAGCGCTTTTTATTTGGAAAATTATTTATCGTAGTATTAATAAACCTGACTCTTAAAACCCCCTCGGGTCCTGACGCTCGGTCCACCCCTGATTTATAAAAATGGATTACCATTTTGTAGTAAATCGGGTGCCGCCCCGCCGAACGCCACCCGCGTTAGGGTTTTGAGAGTCAGGGTTTTAATATTGACAAAAGTGATTAAATGTGCTAATATTCAATTGCCATGTCGAGATCAGAAATGATAGTAGATATGAGTAACTTGAAAAGGTTCGGTGGTTTGTATGATTTTTGATACAGCAATAATTGCCAGATATTTTGGCCCGTCGCTTGCTACTTTTTGGATAATAGTAATCGTTACGGTTGCTATCTTCCTGCACAAAAGCAAAGCAGTAAGATTAATCTTATCGGGAATTGATATCTACGTGTTTTACATGTGGGTATTCATAATGCTGATAAGTAAGGGTATGGTTATTTATAATCATACCATTTATGACATAGCTAACCAGGTTCCTACCTTTGGCGCTGTATTAATTGCACTTGGTATTGTAATGAAAAAATATAGTGACAGAAAAGCGCGCCGTGCAGTTTGCAGCCTCCCAACCCTGCCTCCAGTGGATAAAGAATGAGTTTAATCACTCTTCAATATCTACCACCAGAGCTCCCCTAAAAAAGGAGCTCTAAATATTTTATTCTGTTGTCTTATAGCTGGCGGGATCGATATCACCGCTACAAAATTGCTCAATCAATGTGATAGTTTGTGGGGTTATATTCTTTTCAAGCTGGGCCACTTCGTCGGCGCTAAATTTAGCTAATACAAAATTAACGTCATCCATTTTTTCACGGAGTTCATTATGTGTACCAATTCGGATACGGGTATAGATCGGATCGACGTAAGTGTTGATGGATTTGATGCCATTATTACCACCGTCACTCCCCTGCCTGCGAACGCGAATTGTTCCAAATGGTAAGGCCAGGTCATCGTGAATAACTAATAAATCAGTCGTTGGATCGAGTTTATAAAAATCAACTATGGCGCGAGCTGTTGTACCAGTCTCGTTATAATACGAGGTTGGTTTAACTAACATTACTTTTTCGCCGTCAATATTAACCTCTGTGGTTATGGCGTGAAATTTAGGCTTATCGGTCCATTTAGCGCCAAGTTTTGTTGCTAGTGAATTAAGAATTGAAAAACCGACATTATGTCGTGATGCTGTGTACTCTGGCTCGGGATTACCTTGAGCAAGGATGAGTTTCATTATTCCTCTTTCGTTTTTTTGGCCAGCTTTTCTTTTTCAAGCTGTTCTTTTTCGCGGTTGGCTTTGATTTGTTTTTCGTCGCGGAAACTAAATTTAATAGCTGTACCTGTGTAATTATATGTTTCGCGAAGTTGTCGTTCAAGGTAGCGTTTGTAGCTCCAGTGAAGAAACTTTAGATTAGAACCAAAGATAACAAACCATGGTGGCGTTGTATCAGTTTGGACCATATAACGAAGTTTTGGATGAGTGTTTTTAAGTCCTGCAGGCGGATGTTTTGCAACACATTTTTGCAATAAATCGTTAAGTACGCGAGTTTTAGTTGCTTGTTTGCGGCGGTCATCAATATCAATTGCAAGGTCAAATAATTTAGTCACGTTTTGGCCAGTAACGGCGCTAGTAAAGATAAGTGGTGCCCATGGCGTAAAGTCAAAAGTACGTGAAATCTTTGGGGCTAATTCGTCGCGAGTATAGGCATCTTTGCCTTCAACACTGTCCCATTTGGTTACAACAATTGCCATGCCCTTGCCGGCTTCGTCAATAATACCAGCGATGCGTTGATCAAGTTGTGTGTTCAATTCGTTGGCATCCATCAATAAGAAACAGATGTCAGATTCTTCGATGGCTTGCAAAGTACGTAGAACACTAAATTTTTCAATGCCGACTTCTTGCTTACCTGGTTTGCGCATGCCAGCGGTATCAAGGATTTCGATATCACGTTCGCCATAGCGGACCATGGTGCGGTTAACATCGCGAGTTGTACCGGCAATATTAGCTACAATTGCCTGTTGTTTGCCACATAAGGTGTTAAATAAATAACTTTTGCCAACATTTGGGCGACCAATTAAAGATACGCGCAAGATATCATCTGGAATATTCTCGCTTTTAGCTGGAATAAGTTCGGTAATGGCGTCAAGTACATCTGTGATACCAAAATTGTGTTCGGCGCTGGTGCGAATAATTTGTTTAATGCCAAGGCGTTTAAATTCGTCCTGTGGTACTGTGCTTTTAAGGTCGGCTTTGTTGGTAAGCAAAATTGTAGGTTTTTTACTACGTAATGCTTTTTTAGCAACAAATTTATCTTGGTCGCTGGCGTATTGGCTACTGTCAACGACAACCAATATAACATCGGCAGCTTCAGCGGCCTCTGTAATTTGCTCTTGGATTGAAGCTTCAAAGTCATCGTTTGGATCTTTAAGCCCAGCGGTATCAACTAGCCAAAAACTATAATTATCGTATTCAACTCGGCCAACGACGTTATCGCGGGTTGTACCAGCTTCACGAGCAACAATTGCCTGTTGAGCGTGAACCATACGGTTAAAAAGCGAACTTTTTCCAACGTTCGCCTGTCCAATAATTGCAACTGTAGGGAGTTTTGATGCCATATTTATGATTATTATAACAGAGATAGTATCTGTTTGCGAACATAAGCGATAATAATGCTATTTTAGAAATAGAATAGCCGGCTAATATAAAATTAACCGGCTATATGGCTTGAATTGGGATAATAATTTTACCAGATTTCGTAGTAAAGTCGTGACAGACTGACTTTTATCCCTTTCTTCTTGCAATATTGCAAAAGAATTGGAATATTTTTAAAATCCATTACCAAAGTCAGCGTTTTGTAATTAGTCCCATAGTCATCATTTGTTCTGCTGATTGTACGAAGGATGCAGTCGGGTTTTACCCAAGCGAACTCCGCGTCACATACAAAACTAACGATGTCATCGCTATTACCCCAACCCAAAATTTGGAAAACGGCGGCGTTGGCTGTTTTGATCGATACAATGTCGGGTTTGTGCCGTATATCTCCCTTGTATGTCATAAACGCGGCATCGGTGGAATTGTCATGTTCTTTTCCCGCCAAGTATGCCTGATAGCAGGTTCTTTTCAACTTATCAACGTTAATAGCTCCAGGTAAACCAGGTCTTATTACAAGTATAAGGTCCATACGCTTCTCCTTTTTCAAAACCATTGCATTGCCCATACAACGCACTTCTCTGCTTCAAAATATATTGAAACAAAGAAGTACCTTGTATCGACAGTGGCTTTAGAAAAATTATCCAGTTCAATTCTGAAGGTGCATTTTTATATTGAAATAAAAACAATGCTAGTTTATCAAACAAGCATTGTGGTTGCGAACATAAGCGTTAATAGTATTAATTTTGTTAAATTAAAAGAGGCCAGCTAAAGCAATAATGCGATAGCTGGCTTTTATTTTGAATCGGATAGATTATTCTGGGTCGATTAGTGTAAGTGTTTTTTTGACTAGATCAAAAAGCCATACGCTGCCTTCGTTGAGGGCTTGTAAATATACGAGCCTCTTCGAATAGTTTACAGCGAAGTATTCCGGAAAATATTTCATTGGATTTTCATTCACTATCGCTAGTAGTACTTCAACGGAAGATCTTACGTTGCTCGATTTGAAGCGAGTTAGCGATTTAGCAAATTTTTCTGATGAAATATTCCCAAGATCTTTGGTGTAGTTTTTGACATTAATATTGAATTCATCAATAAAAATATCGGTTGTTTTCTCTGTCATCTTTTTTGATGTTGAAATAATTGCAACTCGCTTACCTTTTGCAAGTTCTGCAATCTTTTCGGTTACGGTATCAAATCGATATATTCCATCTTTATCGGTGTAGCTATATCTAATTGTTCCGTATTTCGAGACGACCAAATATTTGACCCTCATACTATTAACCCTCCTTTCCAAATTTTTTGCACTACACTTGCAATGCACTTTTTTGAGACAAATATTTTGTCACAAAAAAGTGCATTGTTGATAACGCAAATTTGAAAAACAAGATTCAATCTATCTGATTCTAAAGGAACGTTTATTAATTAAATAATAAAATGCAAGGATATCATAACAGTAATAACCTATTGCTGCGAGCATAAGTACTACCGTACATGAAAGAGTCGCCCTGGCTGGGCGACTCTTAGTTTTGGTTTATGAAATATATCACCTAGCGATTATCGACGATTTCGAACTGACCAGACTCTATATCACCCAGTGCATAATTACCAAAGTTTGTTCGACGTAGCTTTACTACTGAGTAGCCTAGTGAACCAAAGGTGCGGCGAATCTGACGATTACGTCCTTCGTGCATAGTGACGGTCCAGCTTTTACGGTCATTATCGCTCATTCGTTCTAGCTGAAGTTTACTTACTCCGTCCTCTAATTTAACACCGTAATCACTGATCATTTGCTGATGTAATGGCGCCAGGTCGAAATCAAGGCGAACGTTATAAATCTTGGTCTTATAAAAGCTTGGATGAGTCATGTGGTAAGCAAAATCACCATCGTTGGTAAATAATATGATTCCACTTGTATCTCGGTCCAGGCGGCCTACTGGCTTTAAATGATGATACTTTTCAGGTAATAACTCATAAACTGTTGGGTTATCACCTTGTTTGCGACGTGAGCAAACATAGCCGGCTGGTTTGTGCATAGCCAAATATTCATAGTCAGTTTTTTCACCAAGCTCTTTGCCTTCAACGGATATCTTGTCGCCTTCATTAAAGCGAGCGCCGAGTGTCGCTAACTTACCATTAATAGTTACTTTTTGTTGATCTATTAAATTGTCTGCTTCGCGTCGTGAAACGCCAAGTTGTAGTGCCAAATGTTTGTTCAATCGTAATAAAGGGGTTTGTGGTTGCATTGTTATCTTATTATAACAGAGTTAAGATGCAGAATATTGCTATTGTGCTTGGGTTGGAGGAGTTTGTGGCGTGCCACTAAGCTCTTGGGCCATAAGTGTAGCCATATCTGGAGCTGATGAGGCTGGTTGAATCGGATTAATTGTTTGACCGCCTAAAGATGCTGGTGCAGTTGTCGTAAACGGCGCAATTGGCTGAGGTAATTGGGATGGTGCCATCGAAGCCGTCATTGGCAATGGTGCTGGGGGCTGTGTGGTAAACGTTACAGGTTGTTGTGCCATTGGGGCTGGTTGAACCATATGAACTGGTGCAGGGGCTGGAGTGGGTGCAGGAGTTAGAATTGGTGCTGGGGCTGGTGCAACTGGCGCCTGGTATTGAGTTGGCTGTGCCATTTGACTTTGGTTAGGCATTGATGGAGTTGGTACAAAAGTAGGTGCTGGTTGAGTAATTGGAGTAGGATCTAACATTGGAATAGCAACTGGTGCCAGAGGCTCGGCTGTTGGAGGTTGAACTGGCGCAACTGTAACTGGCCTTGGGGCAGTAACTGGTTGTAATGTTTGCCTTGCTGTCATAGTAGGTGCCCCGAAGTTATTAATTGCTGGGGCTGTTGGAATTGGTGAATCAGCTAAGACATCGTGAACAGTTCGGACAACATCTTCGATGCCGACTTGAGATTTGACTAGATAGCGATTAGCACCAAGTGATTCGCCGCGAGTTCGTTGGTCTTCGCTGCTGAGTGCTGTCATCATAATGACTTTAACATCTTTGGTTTCTGGTGTAGAACGCAAGATATCTAACATATCAAAGCCACTAATTTTTGGCATCATGACATCACTGATAATTAAACCAGGGTGTTCTTTGACGGCCATAGCAAGCGCTTCTTCTCCGTCGCCGGCTGATACAATTTGGTAACCTTCGGCTAGTAATCTTACACCATATATTTCGCGTAAGCTTTTGTCGTCTTCAACTAATAGAATTTTAGTCATATTTACCCCCATTGTACTATAAACACATTAAAAAATGCT
>Ga0209429_10000612_pt1 | contig 23705 bp, 21 predicted proteins | sample BarGraNGADG00212_3_FD_184493 | JGI IMG/M metagenome (GOLD analysis project Ga0209429, IMG submission 184493) | Arctic peat soil microbial communities from Barrow, Alaska - Barrow Graham LP Ref core NGADG0004-212 (SPAdes) (version 2) | ecosystem: Environmental > Terrestrial > Soil > Wetlands >...
TTACATTCTACCTGATAACAGTCTTTTAATTAAAAAATTGCAAGGAAGATTCATTTTATTTCGAACCTCTCAAAGATAGTAATTGACATCAGTATGAGAAAATAAAAATAAAATTTTGTGAAGTAGAAATTTTGACCTTATTTTGCAATCCTGAAACGGTGGATGTAGTTCAGTTGGTTAGAACGTCGGATTGTGGTTCCGAAGGTCGCCGGTTCGAACCCGGTCTTCCACCCAAAAAACAAATGGGCTAATCCCATTAAATATAGTAGAGACGCGCAAATTGCACGTCTCTACTATATTTAATTATTTCTTCAATTCCGCCTGTTTTCTGTTTCCAATGTATTTTATATATGCCACCAGAGATATCGCAGCAAGAGCGATCACAGCTATATAAACGAATGATGGCACAGGAATCGGATCGCCCGATGCGTAAGAATGCATCCCCGACAAATAATAATTTACACCGAAGTAAGTCATAAGAACCGATGAGAATGCAAACAGAGAAATCAGGTTAAATGTAAAAATATCCTTCATCCCAGGAATAGTACGACTATGAATTACGATACTATATATTATAATGGTAATAAGCGACCAGGTCTCTTTTGGATCCCATCCCCAGTAGCGGCCCCATGATTCATTCGCCCAAACTGCACCCAGGAAAGTTCCGATAGTAAGAAAATAAAGACCTAGGGTAAGCGTCTTGAAATTAATCACTGTAAGCTCATCAATAGTCTTGGATATTCTTTCACGATTACTGTCGTTAGACAATATCAGAAGTATCATTGTGATAAGTCCAAGTATTGCTCCCAATCCCAGAAATCCGTAACTGCCTGTAATAACCGACACGTGAAGAGTAAGCCAGTATGATTTCAGTACCGGGACCAGGTTAGTTATTTCAGGATCCATAAAGCTTAAATGGGCAACCATTAGTGTCATTGAAGCCAGAACGGCAGTTGCTGAAAGAGAGAATGCTGATTTGTGACTGAAGATGAATCCTGCCAGGAGTGTAACCCATGAAATGAAAATCATCGATTCGTATCCATTTGTCATTGGCGAATGCCCGGCGATATACCATCTTAAACCAAGTCCGAGTGTGTGAAACAGGAATCCTCCAAAAAGAAGCCATCCAAGGATTTTCACAAATAATGATTTCTCTTTTCTTCCTTTTATCACCATCGTAATCAGCCCAATAAGCATTATCAGGCCAACAGTTGCATAAAAAGGAAAGAGCTTTTCGAAAATATTCAGCTTATAATATAATAGCTCAATGTTTGTCCTTAATTTTGAAGGCAATTCGTATTTAGCGAACATCAGTTGATATGAGCTTACCGATCCTTCTACCTGCCTGATAACTGCAATATTATTTGTCTGAAGGGCTTCTGCTAAAACCGGGATAATCCCTTTCAGATAGGCAGAATCTTCTTTGGTAACAGCTTTTTGAAGAGCGGCTTCAGGTGATCCCCAGTCATGAGTACCGTCTTTTAAAGGGAATATTTTCATAAAATCTCCCTTGTAAATCATATAAACAATATTCACCCGTTCGTCGATTTTCATCAACTCCTTGTCCACCTTATTTCTGTCCCCTGGTGCTTTAGCATAAGCAGCATTGACTTCTGCAGATAGTTTATAAGAGCCGTTCCCTTCCAGGTTAACCAGTTCAGAAAACGAAGCAAGGTTTCTGCTTATACCAAGTTTATTCTGAATATCTTTATTTGAAACCACAATCAACGGTACATCTTTCCAGTTATTAAAATCGAGATAAAGGCCAAGAAAAACCTGCATCGAAGAAAGTCCCTGGAACTCATTCTCCCTTGTCACCTTACGCAGAATATCATTACTCAGCGTGAAAAGCGGTTTGGTCCTCCCCTTTTGATCCTGAACAAGTACTTTTCCAAACTCTTCAGCTACAGCTTTATCAGGAACCAGTTTCTGTGCATTTACATTCATAAATCCTGACAGGATCAGAACCAGAATGACTACAGGAACAGATTTCCTGATGTTTGATTGCCAGTGTCCTGCAGTTATGTTGCGGAACAGGGTGTCCTTACTTATCATTGCCAAAATGATAAAAAAGAAAAGAAGAGCATAACCTGTATATGTAACGAGCATACCTGCCATATCGTGGTTAACAGAAAGGATGGTACCTTTTTCATCCTGATCGAAGGAAGATTGATAAAAACGGTATCCCTGATATTTAAGGATATTATTCATGAAGATCACAAAAGGCTTTTGAACATTACCGGCTTTATCGAGAAGAACAACATCGCTCTTATAGCCCGAAGGACTGCTTGACCCCGGATATCTCTCAAGAATAAAATCGTTTAGCTTAATGCTGAAAGGAAGAGTTATAACCTTTGGTCCATAACTGATTTCGACTGTTTTGTCACCAATAGTACATGAGCCGGAACCAACTCTTCCATCTTCTTTGTCCCAGACATATACTGTTGACGATTCATTCCCATTATAAAGATTAAATATGAAAGCATTTTTCCCGGTGTTCTGTTCTGCAGGATTCACCCCTACTGCTTTTCCATTTACTTCAGCAGCATTCGGAATAATCTTTGCCAGCACCAGATCATAATCCTTATTATTGACTTTAATTGTCTTTTTATACTCGTCAGCAGTAGCAGAAGTCATCGAATATTTCGACGAGTTCATATCAAGAATTTTGCCGTCTGCTTCCTTAATTGAATAACCAATAAATTTTTCAGTTGAAAAACAGCTGTTCTGCTCTTCTCCTTCCCGGATATGAATTGTGCCTTCCCAGCCAAAATATCTTGTTATACCGGCACCGGCAATCATAAGCACAAATGAAAGATGAAAAAGGAAAACAGGAAGTTTTGATTTCTTGTAAAGTTTGAAAATTATCATCTGTCCGACAAGGTTTGCAGCCAGAAGCAGTAATATCAATTCGAACCAGAAGCTGTTATAAACCGAATTGTAGGCTGCAGCAGAACCAAAATCATTTTCGATAAAGGTAGCAGCTGCCATTGCAAAGGCAAACAGGACGAATAAAATACCCATTAAAACCTTCGAAAAAAGAAATTTAATGTATTTCATGTTGTTATGTTGTTATGTTGTTACTATTTGTTAAATTACCTAAGTCAGAAGTAAATAAACTGCAAGCTTCCGTCTTTCATCTTTCCTAGCCTTTTTCTGAAATCTGAATCAATCTTTCCTTGTCCAGAATTTTTATTTTTGAAGAATCAGAATAGATTACTCCTGAATCCTCAAGTTCCTTTAAGATCCTAACCACACATTCCTTAGCCATTGAGGTCATCTCACCCAGTTCCTGCCTCGATAGTATCATATCATATTCGTCATTATTGAATACGTCGTTTGAAAAATATAATAAAACTTCAGCCAGTCTCCCCGACATTCTTTTCTGTGCAAGATTGACCATTCGGAGTTGAGTTTTCAGCGATTTAGCGCTAATATCTTCAATAAGGCTTTCGGCGAATGCTCCATTAACCCTTACCAGCTGTTTAAAAATATCAAAACTTATAAAACAGGCATGCACTCTTGTTATTGCTGCCACAGAATATGTGTGACGTGAGTTTACATAGGCTCCCGGGCCCATAATAAGCATACCTGGTAAGCCAATACCCATTATGAAATTTTTACCTTTCAGACCTTCCATATATATCTTGGCCATACCATCAGCCAAAAATAATGCATTTGACGTCGGGGATCCTTGTTTCAACATAACTTCACCAGGTTTGAATGTTGCTTCATACCTGTTCTCGTTTATAAGAAGCAACTCACTTTTTGTCAGAAGCTGCAAATTTTTCCATCCACTGGAACAATTCTCACAATTCTCAATAAGATTTTCACCTGACATATTCCTTTTTTTAAGGGGTTCAAAAATAGGTTTTTAATAGTAATAGAATCCACAAATCTAATAAATATCACTCTAATAATTGATATTTATCACGATAAAATACTATATCTATCAATTATACATATCGCAAATAGCATATTATCTGTTAATAATATAACAGAAGTTTTATTAGCTTGCAGTACGAAAATTTAACTAAAAACCCTAATATGAAAAACCTAATCAAATTACTATCATTATTAACTCTTGGAGGGTTTATTCTTACCTCCTGCGAAGGTCCAATGGGTCCTGCCGGTAAGAATGCGAATGACGTATGTATTACATGCCATAACACGGCCAATATGGACGCAAAAGAAGCGGAGTACAATTTGTCAAAACACTATTATGGTACATCTAGCTCAAGGAATACCAAGTATTGCGCAAGATGTCACACCAGCCAAGGTTTTCAGGAAATAACTTCACAGGGGAAATATGTAGTGTCCAATGATATTCCTAATGGAACCAGGATTACCTGCCAGACATGCCACAAACATTCTGCATTTGACTTTGCTGATGACACAGTTTCCTTTATTCTGAGAACCACAACTCCAATTGCCTTAAACTATAACGGTAATACAACAACAACTGATTTTGGAAAAATCGATAACCTTTGTATTACCTGTCATCAGATCCGCGGTGTGACAACCCCTACCGTTTATAAAAATTCAGCTGACAGTATTGCTAAAAAAGCTGATGCTACATGGAACCAGCTTCCTTTCTTCCCATTTGACAATGCAAAAGAGGGTACAACTGTAAAATTGCAAATCGGACAGAGCTTTACAGTACACGATGGGAACCAGTCTAATCTCTTTTCCGGGATAAATGGCTACGAATATGCTGGCAAAACTTATACCAGAACATGGAAACATTCTGACAACTCATGCACTGATTGTCATATGAATGAATATGATCCTACAACAAAAACAGGAGGGCATACATTAAAGCCTAACGAAGCAAAATGTACGACATGTCATGGTTCTGATAAATTAACTATAATCCAGACAGCTGTTGATGCCAAGCTAAAGGAATTAGGTGATCTTCTGGCTGCCAGAAAACTTTTCAAAATTACTGTAAGTCATGGTGTTTCAGGTTATGCGCCTGTAGAATCACATGATTATTATGGCGTTCTTTTCCCTACTACTCAGACCACCACAAAATTTGGTGTTGCTCTTACAACTTACAATACCGTATCACCAACAACAGGACTTGTAGTTTATGCAAGCACAGTAAAACTTGGTACAGATCCCGATTATGCTTCCAGACCGGGTCGTGAATGGAAATATGGAGAAATTGGCGCTGCTTACAATTATGGTTTTATTAACAGTGAATTATCACGTGGTGTTCATAATCCTAAATACGCAATAGATCTTTTACAGAAATCAATTGACTGGTTGAAAACAAACTAATTTCAACTATAATAATACCTTCTTAAAATAAGAAAGGCTGTCAGAAATGACGGCCTTTCTTATTCAATATTGATATGAAATTTTTAGGATTGCAGGGACAGGGCACAAAAAAACAGGGACAGGTCGCGACCTGTCCCTACATTAATATTATTAATTCCGGTAAAACGTTATTTTTTGAATGTCCTCATGTAATTAACAACATTCCAGATATCATTATCTGCTAATTTACCTTCATATTTTGGCATTTCACCTCTTCCTGTTTTTGTTTTGTAGAAATGATCACCATCTGTTTGTCCCTGGAAATCAGCTTTTGAAAAATCACCCGGGAATGTTTTAAGTGCCCTGGCTTTTACACCATCGCCAAGACCTGCTTTACCATGACATGAAGCACAGTTTTTAGTATAAAGAGCAAGACCTGCTTTTGTACTTGCATCTCCGGTAGCTACCGGATTTTTCATCGATTTGGAGTTTGCCGGGACCACCCATGGTTTGGGTTGTGCTACCAATGTTGCACTGAATACTAAAACAGCAGCGCCTACAAATAAAAGTTTCATTTTTTTCATAATAATATCGATTTAATTAGTGGAATAAATACAATTATCGTGCAGAAATCATTCTATTAATCTGAATTCATCCAAAGCTTTTTGTCATATCAAATATTTATACTTATAAGCCTGATTAAAACAAATATACAACGATCTGAGACAATATCAAACAAAACTAACCTAAATAAATAAGCTATTTTCATGATGTTTATCCAGTATTTTAAATATCATTCAATAATGTATCTGAGAATAAAAAAAAAGGATTAAATTGCTGAAGTAGTTAATGAAATTCTTTTCCTGATTTTTTGACACTTTTTTATCCTTAACTCTGCAAGAGAGATTTACATTTTGAGGAGACCTGTTAAAAATGAATAAACCGATTATCACTACATTATATTCAATAAAAGAAGTTTTTCTCAATATATTTTATTATTTATTTGAAAAGTAAATTTGACATGAAGGAGAAATTTTACGGAAGTATTAAAATTCCTGCTATTTTAATTGCCATCTGTTTTACGCTGTTCTTCAGCTGTAAAAATAAAGAATCAGTTAACCCTGAAATAAAAGATGAACAGAAAGCCATACAAAAAGCAGATAGCATTAAGAGCGACACGAAAGTTGAAGAATACGCAGTAGAAGCACCTCCATTCAGTGATGGTATATTTCCCTGCATGGATTGCCATGCAAACTTTCCGCCGAAACCTGAAAGGAGAATTCTTACAGAATGGCACGATGATATATCCGGAATGTTTAATCATGACAGTGAAAATCGCTGGTGTCTCGATTGTCATGATCTTAAAAACAGAGATTATTTAAGACTTGCCAGCGGGAAATTACTGGATTTTAAGGAATCCTATAAGCTTTGCGGTCAATGTCATGGTGAAAAATACAGAGATTGGAAAGTTGGGGTTCATGGAAAGAGAATCGGGGAATGGAATGGTAAAAAAGAATACTTTCTTTGTGTTAATTGTCACAACCCTCATTCACCAAAATTTAAGGAACTAAAACCGGAACCTCCTCCTACCAGACAGGAAGATATTAAATAGATTTACTTATTGAAGATTAGCAAAAATGAAAAAAGGAAATTCAAGAAGGTCGTTTATAAAGAATGTTTCATTGGCAACAGTCTCAACTATTGCACTTTCTGGTTGTGGGTCAAAAGCTTTTGAAGATTTTCTTCAGCAAAACTTCAGGACACTGACAAAGGAGGAAAAAGATGAAATAGTTAAAAATCTGGAACTAAAATACAAAGAAAAGTACGGAAAAGAATTTCATGTATCGGACAAAGGAGCAATAGACGGAACTTTATTCGGCTATGCCCTCGACCTGTCAAGGTGTGTAGGATGCAGAAAATGTGTGTATGCCTGTGTAAAAGAAAATAACCAATCACGTGAACCTCAGATACATTGGATTGAAGTTCTTCAGATAGAAAAAGAAAAAGGGATAGATTTTGCTGATTCGAATGTTCAGTATAATCCGGAAAAAGTTCCTGAAAAAGGATATTTCTATGTTCCTGTTCAATGTCAGCAATGCAGACACCCTCAATGTACTACCGTTTGCCCGGTAAAAGCCACATGGCAGGAACCTGATGGAATCGTTGTAGTTGATTATAACTGGTGCATCGGATGCAGGTATTGCATGGCAGCCTGTCCGTACGGAGCAAGGCATTTTAATTGGGGTGAGCCAACTGTTCCGGCAGAAGAAATCAATACTGAAATGCATTATTTAGGGAACAGACCACGTAAGAAGGGCGTTGTTGAAAAATGTACTTTTTGTATTCAGAGAGTAAGAAAAGGCAAGTACCCGGCTTGTGTTGAGATATGTCCTGTCGGAGCCCGCAAGTTTGGAAACCTGCTGGATCCTGAAAGCGAAGTAAGATATATCCTCGAGAACAAAAGGGTTCTTGTACTGAAACAGGAATTGAATACTCAGCCTAAGTTCTACTATTTCTTTGGTATTTAGATATACCTGATAATTTATGTGCGTTTTGAATCAGTAAAATATTAAACAAAAAATGATATGAATTTTATTCGTTTTATAACAGGCAGTATTAGAATAGTATTTCATGGAAGCAAAACATATTTTGCGTGGCTGTCTCTTTTGCTGATATTAATAATTTGGGGAGGATTTGGTTATTCAGAGCAACTGATAAACGGCTTAATCAGAACCCACATGCGTGATTCCGTATCCTGGGCATTTTATATTGGCAACTTTACTTTTCTTGTCGGAGTCGCTGCTGCGGCCGTAATGCTTGTCATCCCTGCTTATTTATATGACTGGAAACCGATAAAGGAGATTGCAATTTTCGGCGAATTGCTGGCTGTGTGTGCCGTAATAATGTGTCTTGGATTTATCATTGTTGACATTGGAAATCCACTAAGGTTCTGGCATATGTTACCATTAATAGGAACATTGAACTTTCCTTCATCAATGCTTTCCTGGGATTTTTTCGTTCTCAACATCTATTTACTTCTTAATCTTGTAGTTGCAACCTATTTATTATATTGCATCTTTTACAAAAAAGAGTACAAAAAATCGTTTGTATTACCTCTTGTCCTGCTAAGTATACCCATGGCAGTTGCAATTCATACAACGACAGCTTTTCTTTATAATGCCCTTCCGGCACGTATCTTCTGGAATAGCGCCCTGCTTGCCCCGCGATTTTTAGCTTCTGCGTTTTGTTCCGGCCCGGCTATCCTCCTGATTTTGTTTCAGATACTAAGAAAAACAACGAAGTTTGAAATAAAAGATGAAGCAATCTGGAAAATTGCTGAGCTGATGGTTTATGCAATGTTCATTTATCTGTTTTTTACCATTGCCGAACTTTTTAAAGAGTTTTATTCAGGTACTGAACACCTTTTATACTGGAAATATTTACTTTTTGGAATCGGTGATCACAAAGAAATTGTTCCCTACAGCTGGGCTTCAATAATTATGGGATGCATTGCATTCGTACTATTTTTATTTCCTAAAACCAGAAGAAATTTTGTTACTCTTAATATCGGAGCAGTTCTTATATATGGAAGTGTGTATGTTGAAAAAGGAATAGCGCTTATTATTCCGGCATTTACACCTGATGTCCTTGGGCAGATTTATGTTTATACCCCGTCTTTTACGGAAATACGAACTGCTGTGATGATATTTTCTATCGGGTTCTTACTATTCACATTCTTATCAAAAATAGCAATAGCAATTGTTTTTGAAGATTACAATATTCAGAGCTTAAATCCCAAAAAAGAGAGGCTGCCCAAATAGGGACAGCCTCACTTTATAAGAAATTTATAGCTTTCTATTTCTTAAGAGTTCTGACATAGTTAACTACGTTCCAGATTTCTTCATCTGATAATTTACCTTCATATTTAGTCATGTCGCCTCTTCCCGTTTTGGTTTTGTAAAAATGTTCGCCATCAGTCTGGTTCTGCGATAATGCTACAGTGAAGTTGGTTGGAGTAGTTTTTAGTGATTTCGCTTTTGGTCCGTCACCAAGTCCTGTTTTTCCATGACAAGCTGCACATGTTTTTGCATAAGAAGCCTGACCTGCTTTGACACTTGCATCACTCATGGCAACCGGATTTTTCATTGATTTGAAGTTAGCCGGAACAACCCATGCTTTTGGCTGAGCTATTAATGTTACACTCAGTAATAAAACTGCAGCGCTGACAAATAAAAGTTTCATGTTTTTCATAATAATCTTGTTTTAATTAATGAGTATAGTACAAATATCGTGCAAAAATATTAAATTTTATATTCTTCCCGTGCTTTCCTTTTAGCTTCAATTCTAATTCGGATAAGACTGATTATAGCAAAAAGATAATGGCCCCATACTCCGGCAAGCAAAACCGACAATGTATATATCATCCATTTAGGGGCAGTTTTTGTCCAGAGAGCCCTGTGCGTTGATGGTACTGAATAATCAGTAGTCAACCCCCACTTAAGCGTTTCTCGTTTTTCTACATTTCCAAAAGTAGGATTTTCTTCAAATTTTGCTATTATTGTTAAATTCCCGTCTTTATTCCCGGGAAGATCAGAAGGAAATTCTGTTGTTGCAGTACCAGATTCATCGAGGGTAAGCTCACTGATGGGGAGAAGGCTGAACATTCTTGGTACATAAATTTTAACAGCTTCGCCCGAAACTGGTTTTTCGGTTCCATTCACTTTGGTAAATGCTTTTACAGTAATGGTCTTTATGGTATCAATAACTGTAAGTGCCATCTCGAGTTTTACATCTTTAATAGTAATCTCCGATTTACCGACATCAATTGTATCGTTTCCTTTGTATTCAGAACTAAAACTCCACATTCCATCCTTATCAGACTTAAGTTCTATGTCACTTTTAAGCTCAAGTCTTACAACGCCCTTATTGTCAGTGACTCCTGTGGCGATTAATTTCTTTTGTTCTCCACCCGAATAGAAGGTAACTTCCATCCCGGAAAGGGGTAATTCCATCCTGTTCTTTGAATAGGTCAGGGATGTTTGCAGAATACGCTGATCATCGGTATTTTTAAAATACTGTAGCTGAATATATGGACTGATTTTAGTCACTTCCTGTGAAAACAGCCTGATTGAAAAGACTGGAAGCAGTGATAAAATCAGAATCGCAAATATTGATAACTTCTTCATGATTTCTTTGATTTATCAGTTACTTCATTATTTCATTTTCGTCCTTTTCCTGCATTTCGGAAATCGAAATAATAGGAGCAATTTTTGATACGAGCATGAAAAGCATCGCAAATACAGCTACTCCAGCCAGGGTTAATGACCATTCTACCCAGGTTGGTGAATATGTTATCCAGTCAGGACGCGTATCCTGAATTGGCAGGAATGGAGTTTCAAGTGTAGGAATTACGATAATATAACGGTTTACCCATAGTGCACTGATTGCAATTATCGCGGCAATTGTAATATTAGGGATAGTTCTGAATCTGGGAAAAGCGATAATAATACATGGCAATAAAATTCCGATGTAGTTTGCAAAGATGAAAAGCGAATAATAATCTGTGAACAGCTTATCAATCAATATCGAATCCATTTTTATTGAACCATACCACTTTGTAAGATAATCGCTGAAAGTGAAATATCCATAAAATGCAGCTATTACTGTCAGAAGTACTCCGACATTAACAAAATGACGCTTGGTGATATATTCTTCCAGGTGATATATTTTTCTGAATATCCACATAAGGATTATTAAAAGACCTGTGCCTGAGAAAACAGCTGCAATAACAAAGTAGGGTCCAAAAATTGTTGAATGCCATCCCGGCTGAAGAGTAACCCCAAATATCCAGGCAAGTACTGAGTAAACAATAATGGCAATTGCAATAATCATAGCTGCCATGATAATCCTGGCATTTTTCAATATTTTTTTCTCTTTCGGAGTTCCTGTAAAACCAAGTGAAAGTGCTTTATAAAGTTTCTTTTTCCATGGAGGAACATTCAGATCCGCATAATCACGAAGTATTGCAAAATCCTCAATGAATGAAAGATAGAGGTATGTAAAACATCCGACAAGGTCAGTGATGATTGCAATAACGTCCCATGTAATTGGTGATTGTATCCGGGCATGAATGAAGAGGAAATATAACCTGTCGAGACGTCCTATACAGAAAAATATAAAGAAAGGGCCTATAATAAGCGAAATCACTGTGATAAGTTCAGCAATTCTTATCACAGGTTTTCTCCATCCTGTATGAAACAGATGCAGAACTCCTGATATCAAAGCTCCGGAATAGCTTAGTCCCATAAAGAAGATAAAGTTCACTATATAAAAACCCCAGACTACATTATCACGCATTCCGGTGACAATATGTCCTTTATCTATCTGCTGGATAAGTCCATATACTCCCACTGCAAAAACAGCGAAGAAGATAGAAAAGGTTATATACCATGTCAAACTTGTCTTCTCAAGTTCCGGAGTAAGATCTTTGAGTAACTTATTATCTGCATCCATAGTTTTCTTCAGATTTCAAATGAATTTGTTATCGTGGACCGACATTTTTATACCTACCCTTAATTGATTCATCAGTATCCTCCAAACCACTTTCCACCGGGAACATTCTTTGTGTGGGAGGAAGATAATAAACGCTGGGCAGAGTACCCAGTTCCTCACGATACCTGTAACCGGCTCTGTCGACCATCAGTTTACTGAACCGCTCGGTTTCGTTGCCATTGGTAACTGTATCTTCAAGTATATCACCAAAATAGATTACTCCCATCGGACATGCTGTAACACATCTTGGCAACTCATTTTTTCTTAGCTTATCTGCACAGAAGATACATTTTCCAACTGTACCCTCCGTTGCGGGGATATTTGTTTCCGGATCATAAACATGTCCCTCAGGAACTTTTACCTCAGGATCTTTCCAATTGAAAACCCTGGCTGAAAAAGGACAACCGGTCATGCAGAATTTGCAACCAATACAACGCTGATTATCAATAAGAACTATTCCATCGGGCCGTTTGTATGTTGCGCCAACAGGGCATACACTCACACACATAGGTTTGTCGCAATGAAAACATGGCCTTGGAAACCAGTATTTGGCAGTATGAATATCATCCTGCAGGAGATAAAGTTTCATCCACTCGTGATCTTTCGGCAGCAAATGTCCTTCCTGACAAGCCTCAACGCATTTTCTGGCATTCTTGCATCGTGCCAGATCAATAACCATTGAGAATTTTCTGTTTGGAAGACCAGCTCTTGCTTCTTCCTTTAGATCGGCAACTATCTCGCTGGCAGGTTTTATATCATCTTTATCAACTTCAACCAAAGTACCATCAGGAGAAAGAAGTTTTATCTTTTCACCTGATTTAACCTTACTTGCTGCAAGAACTGAAGATCCGGCAATACCGGCAATTGAGACAGCACCTACACCGATACCTACTTTCTTAAGAAAATTACGTCTCGATGACCTGTCATTTTCGCTTTCATTTTTCACAATCTCTTTCATCTTACTTGTTTTAACTCAAGTGCTCGTCTGACCGATGATATCCCGAGATCATTCCCCAGAAGAGCGAAGTCGGTTTTGATCCAAGAGTACATGTATAAATATGAATCAGCATGAATATCGAGAGGAAGAATCCCATGGTAATATGAAGAATGTCAGTTAATATAAGACCACTCACTCCAAAAAACATTGTTATTGTGATTTCCGGAAAAAGTAATCCTACTCCTGAGATTATCAGCAGAGGTAAAGCAACATACATTGCCAGAACATAGGTAACCTTTTGTAATGGATTGAACTTCCTTTGTTCGGTTACAGGATAAGGATGTTTTTCACCCTGAAACATTCCCCAGGAATAATATTTTAGCTGTGTAAAAAGTTCTTTCAAAAAATTCTCTTTGCCTATTTTATAATACTTACCGTTTTTTGTAAAAAGATTACCGGTTACAAAAATCATAAAATTTATTGTAAGCAACAGAGCAGCAAAATTATGCCACTTGACTGCTTTTGCAAATGCGACAACGTATGAAGTATTTTCTTTATCGGTATACTGCATACTTAAGCCTGTAATAATAAGAATAAGGAACAATATTGCATTTATAACATGCCAGGCCCGCAGCCATTTTGGATAGAGATACATTCTAATCTACATTAATAAGTTTTATTATTCTTCCTTATCCTGAATAGTATATGGATACCAATAACACCGATTACACCAGCAAACATGATCAGACTCAGAAAATTCAGATATTCATTCCGGTTTGCTCCAATCACGTATGATTCATTTAATATTATTCCATTAAAAAAGCCGTCACGTCGTTGTGCTTTAGACTCATACTTATACAGAGACGCCATCAGGATTGAATTTTGCGAATGGCATTCATTACAAAGCTTTACAGCTTCTGCTTTAGGCTTAATCTGATGAGATATAGGAATTTTATTATTAATAGAGGTATGACATTCGATGCACCTGACATTCGCAAAGTGCGATTTCTGATTTGGCAGCCAGTCATGCTTACTAATAATATTTATCTCTGCTTTATCTGTCAGAAGCTGATACCTGCTGAAATCTGAGTGGCAATTAAGACAGATTGCATTATCATATGCAATTGTTTCCTTAAGATTATCTTTGTTTCTTACACTTATCCTGTAGCTATGCGGGTCATGGCATTTCCAGCATGAGAATCCTTCGTCTTCGAGTTTATAATGTGTGCTTTTCTGATAAGCAGAATCTATTGCCTCAAAATGATACTGAGCAAATTTCTCATCACCACCATGACAATCGATACAATTTAACTTTTGCTCCATTCTTAATTCACCGGCATGAGGGAATTTTGTATATTCTGCTGAATGGCAATCTGTACAACTGAAACTTTTGTGGTTCGATCTGTAAAAATCTGCTCTCTTTACAATTCTTTCTGAAAACATAAGAGCCTTTACCTGGCGTCCGAGAGTTTCGTTAGTATATTCATACCTGCCCTGACCATGACATTTAAAACACCTTTCATTATCATCATGAAAGGGAGAAACAAATGTTGCAGTATCCTTCGTACTCTGATTACCCCATTTAAATCCGAATACTCCTGCAAATGATGCAGAAGTATAACAGATTTGAAACAATATTGAAATAATCAGGAATCTGAAAATCTTCATTAATGATTCCGGTTATTATTTAGAATCTTACGGTTACGTTAAACCCAATAAGATATTTCCCTTTTGTAAAATCGTTGGTATTAAATAAGAGATTTCTCTGATTGATAATCTGGTTGAAGTTGGTAGCAAATATCTGGAATGTATGAGTTGCAGTATTGATTTCCCAACCAAGTGACAGATTCGGTTTCGGCTGAACGTCAAGATTCTGTTTTGTAAGTAATTGATCATATTCAAGTATAACAGAATGTGCTCCGAATAAATTTGCACGGGCACCAACTGAAAATCCCAGATTCAGATTCTTATAACCAGTTGAATCAGTATATTGTGGTACAGAGTTGTAATAAACCAATTCGGGTGCTACCTGAACAGAAAACATTTCATTAATCTTTCGGGCTACAATAAGTTGTGAGAAATATGATATTCTGTGAATATCCTTGTATCTGTCTGCAGCTCCGAATACTTCTTCCTTTTCTAAGTCAGCAACAATATTCCCAAAGTATGAAAGAGAAACAGGCATTTTGTTATCTTCAGTCTGCTGCAGGATAAGATATTTCCACTGAATATCCTGGAGTTTATAATCCTTTGTCGTTCCGGCACCGATCATTAGCCTGTCGGTGATTCCATAATTCAAACCAATACGGGTATTTGCTGAACCCTGTATTCCATAAAGATTATGATAATTTTCTATCAGGCTGAATCTATGATGAATTTCGAGCTCCAAACCACCTTTATAAGGGGAAGCGACTGTCTGATTATCAATAAGTATAGTCGTTCCAAATGTAAACCGGACCGCTTTGGATGCTTCTTTAGTTGTTGTTTCTTCCTGAGCGAATAAGGGAGAAATGAATAATGATAAAGTCAAAAGGATAAAAATCTTTTTCATATTAATTGGGTTTATCTGGTTTAATATTTTTAATTATTAAGGGCTCCCTGGGTTATCCAGTAGAGAACTTTAAGTTTTTCGGACGAGGTCGTTCTTGACATATGACTTGCACTTGTTATCTGTAAATAAAGCCCGCTTGACTCCCCCGGAGGAGTTATGAATTTGATTTTGGAAAGTGATGCATACGACTTCCCATCCCTTAGATCAGGTGCCTGAGCCCCACCATGACAAGTAATACAGTTAGAATTAAAAATAGGTTGAATGTCAGCTTGAAAATGCCAGGTGGCATTAGGGTCCACCGGACGAGGAAGGTATTCATACTTCTCACATGATGTTAACCCTTCAACTGCTGCAATAAGAACCAATCCAACAAGTATCTGTCTGATCCTTTTTAATTTCTGATTCATATCTAGATTAGTGTTAATTAATTCACAAAGATATCTTATTCTACTGATTTAAAGTCCTTATCAAGTGGAATTTTAGTGGTTCTTCAATGCTGTTTAGCATGTTGAAAAGTGATCTATATCACTTCAATAAATGATAAATATATTTTCAGCATTAGCAACTCCGGCAGATTAAATAAAATGGAAATTCCGGCAGCAATTACTTTATCAATAACTACCACCGGAATTTTAAATAGGTTTGTGTCAGATTCTGAGAACTATTTTTTATAATATGTCATAGCCTCTGGAAGTGCAGCTTTGATCTTATTTATTCTGGTTGCATCAGATGGATGTGTACTCATAAATTCAGGTGGTTTCGACCCTCCCATAGAACTCATCCTTTCCCAGAAAGCAATTGCAGTTTGAGGATTGTAGCCCGCCATAGCCATAAAAATCAAACCAAGCTTATCTGCTTCAAGCTCATGATCACGGGAATACGGAAGCATCACACCATACTGAGCTCCAAGTCCATAAGCACCATTGAAAATACTTTTTGTCTGTTCAGGTTTAGTCTTAATCAGCTCATTTAACGCAACACTTCCAAATTGTGCCAGAAGCTCCTGACTCATTCTCTCATTACCATGCCGGGCAACTGCATGGGCAATTTCATGACTAAGAACTACTGCCAGTCCATTCTTATCCTGGGTATAAGGTAGTATTCCGCTATAAACTACCACTTTCCCACCAGGCATGCACCAGGCATTCGGAGTAGAGTCGTTTTTTACCAGGTTGAATTCCCACTGGTAACCATCAAGTCGTGATGAAAGATTATTATCTCCTAAATATTTAATTACTGCTGCCTGTATATTTGAACCAACCTCTTTTACCAAGTCTGCATTTTTTTTATCAGGGGATACATGATTTACTTTCATGAAATCTGTGTAACTTGTCAATGACATAGAAATCATCTCAGATTCAGGCACAAGCGATAATTGTTTCCGTCCGGTTAAAGGAACAATCGAACATGATTGGTAAAGTATTGCAAATGAAATAATTGCGAAGATCGCTTTGGTAGTTTTTCTCATTATGGTAAGTTTTATTATTACTTAAGATATTTATAATCTTAACGAACTTCCCTGGTTATTTGTTTAAAATAAGAAGTAAGAACATTAGAACAATCGAAAAGCGAAATCAGAATGGAATGTAGGTCTGCATTCAACATTCGATGGTTCTTCATTCTTAATTCAATAAAAATGGGTGCCCTTTTAAGAATGGTTCGTTAAACTTGATAATGTCATAAAGGCAGCATTCAGGATTTCCCTGTTTGGTAATCCGAAAGATATATTGCTTGCTCCCATAGTGATATTAAGCCCAAGTTTCTGATGAATAAGCCTGATTGTTTCCATAGTAACCATACATGCATTTGGATCAGCACTGACAGCCATAGCAAGAGGGTCGATAACAACATCCTCTTCTTTGATCCCCAGCTTAACTGCTCTCTCCAGTATCTTTTCAGCTATCGCAAGTCTTTTTTCAGGATCGTTAGTGATCCCGTTATCATCCATTACCAATCCAATTATGGCAGCGCCAAATTCTTTTGCAACGGGCAGAACAGCATTTAAGGAACGTTCTTCTCCATTAACCGAATTAATTATGCATTTGCCTTTAGCAACCATAAGTGCAGCCTCAATGGCTTTCGGGTTTGGAGAATCAATACAGAGCGGAATATCGAATTTATTCTGAATTGCTATTACAGTTTCCTGAAGCAGTTTTACATCATCAACGCCGGGGAAACCTACATTGACATCCAGAACATCAGCCATTGCCTCAATCTGTATTCTGGCTAACTCAAGCACATATTCAAAATTTCCATCCTGTAATGTGGATACAAGCTTTTTTCGTCTCGTAGGATTAATACTCTCTCCAATAATTATAACCGGACCATTGGTATCAATAATAACCTCTTTGGTCCTTCCGCACAGTATTGTTTTCATTTACAATAGGTTAAATAGCTATGATGCAAGATTTTTTAAATAATTGACAGCCCCCTGTGGATCAGGTGAATAAAAGTCAGCACCGATTTTTTTACAGTACTCCATTGTTACCGGGGCTCCTCCGACGAGTATTTTTGAATCTGAATGTTTCTCCTTAATGGCGGTCACTATCTTTTTCATGTTATCCATAGTTGTTGTCAACAGGGCTGAAAGACCAATTACTGCACCGGGGTTTTCGTCAATAGCTTTGAGAAATTTATCTGAACCTACGTCTACACCCAGATCGATCACTTCCCATCCACCTCCTTCAATCATCATTGCGACAAGGTTTTTACCTATATCATGAAGATCACCTGTAACAGTTCCTACAATGAATTTTCCTTTTCTTTTGGCTTCGCCTGACTGAAAAAATGGTTTAAGATGAATCATTGCAGCACTCATCGCTTTTGCGGACATCAGCATCTGGGGAACGTATATCTCGTGCCTGCTGAATTTATTACCAACAACAGCCATTGCAGGGATCAATGCATTTTCAAGAATCTCTGTTGGTTTAATACCATTATCAAGAGCTTTTTTTGTCAAAACATTTGCTCTATCCTGATCTTTCATATCAGCAGGATAGGGAGTTATTCGGTTTATTTTACCATATTCGATTCAAAGTGCGATTTGTTTTATTAGATCATTCATCTGGGATATATTTTATTTTAAACAACTTTAACCACATATGAGGACGAAAAGTTTTTCACCAAGTAATAATTTATTGAAAAGAAGTAGTTTCTGCTTCGGAATTAGCAACATCCGACAAGCTGTGTGGATTAAGTTCTATTTTTGAGGTAACCAGTTCGGGTACATTGTATGATTTCAGGAATGTAGCGTAAAATTCCGGATCCTTTTGAGGTAAAATAAATGGTTTATGTGCTTTACCGCTGGTATCGAAATAGCTAAAATACAGTCGTGTAAAAAGTCCGTCGATACGCCGGCTGCTGAAAACGATCCATCGACCGCCCGATGACCAACTGTGGTAACTTTCAGATTGAGGACTATTTATTTCTGGTTTTGATATTTCGCCGGATTCAAAGTTTTTGAGGAATAAATCGCTTTCAGCATGCCAGATAGAGAAATTTCCATAATTCGACATGCAAAACAGCAGGTATTTCCCATCGGGAGAAATCCTTGGAAATGAAACGCTCTGGCCAATATGTGATGCAGATACGATTGTATCGACGGTCCCAAACCTGCATGTTGCTGTATCAAAAGAGATTCGTAACAAATCGTAACGAATCTTGTTAAACTGAGTCTCAGGCAATGCCTTGGCACTGCAAAAATACAAGTACTTACCATCAGGCGACCAGGTGGGAAAGGTTTCGAACCTGTCCTTTGATGAGATTGTAGGGCAGGTAAATACCTTATTTTGCTCCGTATCAAAAACAATTAAATCCGACAGCGTGTCCGTTACTTCAATTTTGATCTGGCGTATAGAATGAAAAACCTGGCCTATATGGTTCACTGAAAAGGCAATATACCGTCCACCGGGATGCCATGCGGGATATACACCTGGCGATATAGTATGATCGGTTTTTGTATTTACTTTAGTCACTTTCCCATTGCGGTAAATTACAGTGCCAGCATGTTTTGCGCGCATGTGAAACATCATGATATGGCTGTCATTGCGACAGAACGAATGACAATTCATGCAATTGCCATCACTCATATCGTTTATCATTATTGGACTTTCAATGAAATTTTCAAGACAGCGCTGGTATATTCCCATTTTATTCCAGGTTTCAAATCCGGGATCGATCAACCTGTAAGCCAAATAGCTGTCGATCGGATCAACCGCAACATTGTTTATGATTGGAGGAAACTTTATCCAGCAGCTATCTTTTTTTACAAATATTTCAATGAACATTTTCTTTCCTTTGCATTGTTGTAATAGTTTCTTCCATTTTCCTTCAGGAATACGGATTTTTCCCGTTGATGATGCTATAGTTATGGTCTCCCCTCCAGCTTCATAAAGCCTAACCAGATACTTTTCTCCATTTTCTTTGATAATGAAGTTCAACGGTGCAATGTTCGGAGGTAGAGTAATCCCAGAGTAATCTGGCAAAATGGACACTTCCCTTTCAGCCTCTGGGCATGTTGGTATTTTACCGGAACATGCATTGAGAAATATACTGGTTAAAATAAATAGAATTACTATTGTCTGAGACAGAGCAATATCTTTAATTTCTTTATTTATTTTTTTCAGCATTCTTTTGTTGGGGTTGATTATTAATGAATTTCAGATAGTACCAATAGGTTTTCCCAAATTTACTGTACATTGCCTTGGCAGCCGTTTCGGGATTATCGCCAAAAGAAAAAAACATGTTTGTATAATCGGAGAAACGGTTTTGGGTAGTCACTCTGATAACATATCCTTCCGGAATAATATTCTTTTTCGTGTAACTCATATACGCCAGCAGTGCTTCTTCGTAATGTACCGGTATAGATTTATACCCCAATTCTTTTAACCGATAAATATTTGCAGCAAATCCACTTAAATTTTTCTCAAGTAGCATCGAAGCCATAAGATACTCATAGGCCATATGGTTGTCGGGATGGTTTTCCAGTAATTGCGGTAACCTGATATCAAAATTATATCTCGAACTAATAAAATCTGTGTGAATTTCGAAATGACATTTTTCGGCGAGTTCCTTATCCTCCTTGATGCGTTCAGGATGATTGACATAGTTTAGGTAGTGTTGTGCCCATCTCCGGTAAAAAAGACTTTGACCCAACACCTTTAGATATTTCTCAGCAAGCGCAATGTCACCGTTGACCAGGCTAGTAAGAGTTAATCGTTTCAACGAGCGGGGATTTGGTCCTTTTACTACCATGGCTTCGAAATCCCAGCGATACGCTTCGCTGGTATAGGCAAGCTGATAGTATATTTCACCTCCGAAAAACGGTGCTATCCCGTCACGTTTCCAGTCAAGCCATAAACCACTGGTTCCGGCTTGCGGGTAATGAAACAACTGATCACCCATGTGCCCCGATTTGTAAAGGGCAAGATTGGTAAAATACATAACCAGGCGGTTAGTACCCGGATAGGCAGAAGAAAATTTCAATGCCCCATTCCAATTGGAATGTTGTACACAATGATCCATTCCCAGCAATATTTCTGTTTTCCGATCATATACATATTTTATCATCCAGACTGCCAAAAAAACTATTACTAGTGTTCCGTTCATTATGGTTTTCCAGTTCCAGCCCGGTGAAAGTAACCCCCTCTTTGAATATGTCAACCACCCCTTTGAGACGATTAACACTAAAGGATAATAAACTAACAATAGAAACAGTATGTATTTAACAGGAGCTTCAATAAACATTGGCAGAAAGAATGTCCATGCCATGGGTGCTTTTATGTAAAAAATGAGCTGTGAAGCAAGGTACGGAACCAACAAGGCGAGTATTGGAAAAACAGGAGCGATCAGAAAACGGGAGCGCTTACGGCTAAATAACAATTCGTGAACAAAGCAGAGCAACATCGCCTCTAATGCGTATCCGCCTGCAAAAAAATACAATAATGGCCAGCCAGGAAACAAAAAAAAATAACTCAGTTTATTATTTCGCATGGAAATATAGACTGCAAAATACCCGAGAGAAACGATCAGCCCAATGGTATAGGCTAGCGTATATAGATGATGGCTGTGCAAGGCAGCCAGTAACACTACCGGCACGAATGCCCAGAGCACCCCGATAACCTGATGTTTACGGAAGATGTACACGGTAATTGCATATGTTGCAAGCCCTGCTAATGTTACAATTAAAGCTCCAGCGAAAGGAAAAAGGAATAATTGGGTTAGAAATGCACCGGTGTATTCCATTAAACCACCCGGTCTCGAAAGAAACTCTGTAAAATAGTTCCAATCGAAACGGAAAAATTGGATTTGTTCCTGATAAATAAGGTGGTAGCGATTAAATGCGATAAAATAGAGAAAATAAAAAGCAAAAAATACGCCGGTGGTAATCCATCGAAAACTGGTGCTTATGCGGGATGTGTCCATTCGAAGTGAAGCATTTATGTTCAGATTAATCACAAAAAAAGCTCGTTTTAAATATCCTGTTACAATTTAACTGTTTTTTCGTAAAAGTCATTAAAAACGCAAGGAATAATAATGTTCACCAAAATTTATGAAGGTGTAGTTAAATGATCCTTTAATCAACTTTTATTTTTAAAAATTATCGTATGGATAGCGATTGGCATGTATTTTTTTTTAAACTCTGTTAAAGTAATTGACAAAAAAAACAATATTATGATTGATTCCAAGTTTTTTTTATTAAATTGCATAAAGAAAATAACCGTTGATCAGCAAATACTATGCAAATTTAATTAGTAACTAATTAGTTTTCAGTATACCAACGGAATTTTGGAATAATAGATTTTAATAAAACTGGCGATTCACAAAGATAAACTTTTAATAAAAAGGAGTTAATATGAGAACCATTTTATTTGCATCATGTATAGCAATATTTGTATTCGTGAATACAGCGTCTGCTCAAAATATGACAGTCGATGGTGCTATGAAATACCAAACTATTCACGGACTTGGGGTAAATGTCAATCCTCAATCATGGAACGTGAATCCCGAATCAGTTAAAAAAGTCCTCGACAGTCTGATCACGGGAATGGGATGTACGAGCTTCCGGCTCATGTTTGATGATAGCGACTGGGAAGGCGTCAATGATAACAACGATCCCAATTCATACAATTGGATCTACTACGATGCCGTCTATAGCGCTCCACGATTTACTTGCGTTTGGAATACAATACAATATTTAAACAGCAAAGGTATCACCGACATTACCCTCAGTCCCGATGGTGCAGCCCCAGGTTGGATGGGTGGAACAAAACTTTATCCAGGAACAGAGGCGGAATACGCAGAAATGATGGCGTCAATGGTTTATTATGGTCAAAAACGCCGAAGTCCGACCATTCAATTCAGCATGCTGTCACCGATAAATGAAACGACTTGTGGGGGAGGTGAGGCTCCTGTTATGACCGCAAATCAACTTGGTACCATATTCAGTAATATAGCTACCCATCTTATCAACGATGGTATTACCAATGTCTCCCTTATCGGACCAGACGATTGCGGTGGTTGGCCCTCCAGTTTTCATGCGATGATAACAAACAGTATCACAATGTCAAAACTCACTCACTTTGGCGGTCATCAATATGGAAATAGAACTTCAACGAGTCGGGGCTTGATAGACTCAGTTAAAAATTCCGCCTATCCGGACAGAGAAGTGATTATGGATGAAGTAAACACAAACTGCAAAGGATGTGATGGTGGATCATACAACTCAGATTATGGGTTCATCAAATACGCGGGTCCGGCATATAAATATGTCCTTCAACATCTGAATGTTGGTGTTACCGGAATTCAGATTTGGGAAGGATATGATAGCCAATATCATCATCCAAACCGATATTTGACTTGGAGTATGTGGGGGATTTTTGCAGTCAATGACACAATTCATCCGGCCGTGTACACAAAACGGACCCATTATTACGTATTTAAACAGCTTTTTAATTTTGTCAAGCCAGGTTTCAAAAGGATTGATATTTCTACAAATCTCTTAAATATGACGGTTTCAGCATTCTATAATCCGGCCCTTGGAGCCATCGTTATCACTGGAAAAAATGACAGCGACAGTGCTCAAACAATTGATGGTATCTTAAAAAACCTTTCAACAGTATCGACACTAAAATATTACTATACGGATGTTTCACATAATTTTTTTCGGGGTTCCGATGTAACGGTTACCAATCAAACCTTCTCGAAGTTACTTCCCGCTTCCTGTGTCTTTACCTTGGTAAGTAAGTAATATAAATAAAATAAGTTCCTACACAAACAAATTAGTTGATCCTCAAAAAGTGATATTTATAATTTAAAACATTTGGACAAACTTTTTGGCTTTTACATGATTAGCTACACTAAAGGTATTATATTGGTATCGATTGATTTCTCGTTCTCTTCCAA
>Ga0209429_10000613_pt1 | contig 23695 bp, 22 predicted proteins | sample BarGraNGADG00212_3_FD_184493 | JGI IMG/M metagenome (GOLD analysis project Ga0209429, IMG submission 184493) | Arctic peat soil microbial communities from Barrow, Alaska - Barrow Graham LP Ref core NGADG0004-212 (SPAdes) (version 2) | ecosystem: Environmental > Terrestrial > Soil > Wetlands >...
AGGAACAATTCAGAAACTGCTCAGAAATTTTTGATAAACTCTGAAAAAGAAAAGAGATGTCTTTCCTTTATCGAATTTTCATGTCAGAATTTTGGATTCAGAATTAAATAATATATGAATCCATGAAATGAAATATTGAATTTGAAGATAAACCGCTGTCTGGTTTTTGACGAAAACTGTCCCTTAAAAATTTCAGCTTAGACATAAATTTTGAGTAAAAAGGTGCGACTTTTTTTGTCTTTTTTTGGAAAAATTTAAAATTGTCTCCCAATGGCTTCCAATGGCTTCCAATGGCTTCCAATTTCACAGTTAGAATACTTGACTTTATGGTATACTGTGTTGTAAATTTAGGATAATATTAATTTTAAAATTTATTAAACATGGGAACACTAAAAGGCCCAATACAATTTACCGGTAGTGTTGGAGGAATCAGGTGCTATTATGATAAAGCACTTAAACGGTGGATCATCTCGACCAAGGGAGGCCAGTCGAGAGAGTTGGTTATGAAAAGCCCGGCATTAAAATTGCAAAGGGAAAACATGAATGAGTTTAAAATTTGCAGCCATTGGGCTTCACAACTCCAAAGGTCACTTATCAACCTCAGTCATCTGCACAAAGGCTATTATTTTCCAAAGATTGTACAGTTGGGGGAAACGATCAATAAACATGATACGATTAATGTGCATGGATTACGATCTCTAGAATCAAGTAAGGCTTCCAGATTGTTGTTGGGTATCAATTTCAATTCGTTTCATCCTTTTGATGAGGTATTTAGCTTCCCGTATACGGTCTTGTTTTCCGAGGATAAAAAGACGGTCACTATGAAGCTTTTGGGTCTGATTTCCCGTTACCACATTAAATGGTTTGAAGGCTATGCTTCATTCCGGATCACATTGGTTATTGCACAGGTATCAGATTATGTGTGGAATAAGAAGGAAAGAATGTATAAACCTGTTATTGAGAAAGCTGTGGAACTTTCAGAAACTGCTTATTCTAAATGGTTGGCGCCAGGGACTGAACCACAAGATGTCATTTTGGAGGCATCTTTTGCAGAGCCGACTTTACAAATTCCCGGTACGACGGTTATAGTTGCCATGGGGATTGAGTTTTCAAAAACCAGGGTATCACCAGATGCAGATACCACCGGGGAGGGAACAATGAAGATCGTAGAGTGTTTTGTGGATTAAATAGGGCATGGAATAAGATTGGTGACAGGAACCATTATTTTCCCCTCAGTTTGAACTGTCAAGTATTCCTTGACAACTGAACTTTCATTTAACTCGCCATCGTCGAACACATCAAGCTGCTGAAGGAATATGACTTTGAGGCTGTGAGTAAAGAGATTAAGGCTAAATTGGGACTAAGTTGAGATCAAGTCGGGACTATGCTGGCACCAAGTTGGCACTAAGACAGCACTAAGGTTCAATCTTGCAGTAAAAGGTTGACTTTTTCGGTTAGGATAGTTAATTCGAGAATGTATTTATCTGCTTTATCAAGATCGTCATGAATGACTGCGTATCTTCCCTCCACAGCATAATAATTCAATTTCATTAATAATTTCCGATTTGTAACTAAATCAATTTTATTTTCATCTATTAAATTAAAAAGTTGTTCCAGATCATGTGTTTTCGGGAAATATATCTCATTCTTTGACAAGGTGGCCTTCAGGAGCTTTTCAACACATTGTTGAAGGTGGAAGAAAATAATTTCAAGATCTAGTTCTGCAGCACTATTTTTAAACTGATCCAGCAAGATCTTTGCTGCCGTTATATCAGTTTTAGCCTTATTGAAAAGTATTTGATACTGTTTTAAATACTTGACCATAGAACTTTTCCTTTACGTTCAATATCCATAAAAACCGATCCATATTCATTTTTATAAAAATCATATTCTTCCTCACCCACTACAAGAATATCTTTTGAAATTGACAGATCTTTAAGCCTGCTTCTGATTTTCTTTTGTTCCTGATATTTTGATTTTATCTCCTTTTTAACAAAGCAAATATCCAGGTCGCTATCTTCATTAGGTGTACCATATCCATAACTGCCAAACAATATTATTCTCAAAGGGTTAAGTGGTTTTAACCTTTCAACAATAGTTTTGGCCAGGTTTTCATTAGCGAATTCCATGATAGGATTTATTTAATACAAAGATACTATAAAAATCAACCTTTTAGAAGGATATATTTTTCTCATGTAATGGGCAAGAAGCTCATTTCACACATTTAAAAGCACTGGATTAGGTGAATATCACTTACATTTACACTACCCTTAAAGTACATACCCCAAACCTGTGCCGGACGTGACCCCTATGTAGCTATACGGTGAAGGCACGGCGAGGGTGGGGTGAATGTGCGGCCAATGCACGGCATACCTCTTTTGTATATCCAAATTTTAAGGATCATTTTCCTGTTTCATCTCTGGCTTTAGTTTCATTGTTCTTCCAGGGGAATTATAGTAACAGGCACAATTATTCTTTTCAAAAATGTATTCGTTCCCAAAAGTGTATTGTATATACACTTTTGGGAACCTAAAATGTGCATAAAGTAACACTTTATGGAATATGAGATTCTGGGATGAAGGTGCTTGACGCCATATGTTTTTCACAGTAACTGAAAATCCGGGAGATGTCTATGGAAAGATGGTGATTTAACCCCCATATAACAAGGGTATAACTGTCATCCCTTCCGTAAAACGTCTGTCGGAGGTTCACAAGAACTACATTACACCATCGTATTCATTGTATGGTGGTGATACGGTCGGCCCACGGACCTCCTATGGACCAGTTACTGAAGGGATGGAAGTTATATCCCAGTTAAATCTCTGTTTTAGGGCAATGTTCCCAGAGATAATGGTGCCTGGCACCATTATTTTTCAATCTGTTATAGATTTGCATATTGGGAAATAATTGATTTCTTTTGTTAAACACTAACGAGTCATCATGTTTTACTTGAATCATTTACTTATTTGGAATACATGAAACATAATTTTTACTCAAACCAGTTTAATATTTTAATAGCAATCTTGTTTTTTTTATTAGCTGTTAATCAAAATGTTTTTAGCCAGAAAGTAACTACTCAACCTTATACCTGGAAAAGTGTACAAATGGTTGGAGGTGGATTCGTTCCCGGAATCATTTTTCACCCAACAGCAAAAGGTGTGTGTTACTGTCGCACAGACATGGGAGGCGCCTATCGTAGAAACCCTAAAACGTTGCGGTGGGAACCTTTGTTGGATTGGTTGTCGAATAAAGACGTTAACCTCGTTGGAGTTGAGAGTATTGCGCTCGATCCTTCTGATCCGGAAATGGTTTTCCTGGCATGCGGAACCTATTCTAATCCCCGTTCTCCAAATGGTGCAATACTCCGTTCTGCAGATCAGGGGAAAACTTTTCAGCGGTCGGATGTGCCATTCAAAATGGGTGGAAATGAAGACGGTCGTGGCAATGGAGAGCGGATGCAGGTAGATCCAAATAACGGAAGCATTCTTTATATGGGCACACGTCATGATGGATTATGGATGAGCACAGACCGCGCAGTGACATGGAATCAGGTAAAAAGTTTTCCGGATATTGGAGAAAATCCCCCTGTAAGTATGAAGGATGCCGATAGCATCACTAGATGGCGAAGGGCAAATCAGGGAAGCGGAGTTATTTTCGTAGTCTTTGACCCGAAAAGTGGATCAAAAGGGAAAGGGAGTTCAACTATTTATGTTGGGGTATCTTTGATGAATCATGAAAATATGTACCGTAGCAACGATGGTGGTAAATCATGGCAACCAATTCCGGGACAGCCGTTACAATACCGTCCCACTCATGGAGTGCTTGCTTTTGACGGAACGATGTACATTTCGTATGGAGACGCTCCCGGGCCTTCTCGTATGACCAATGGTGGAGTGTGGAAATTGAACACGAAAACAAATGAATGGACTGAAATCACTCCTGATAAGCCTGATGCTAACAACAAAAGGGCCTTTGGTTATGGTGCCGTTTCATTTGATGCACATAATCCACAGGTAGTTATTGCAAGTTCATTTAACAGATATGGTATTGGTAGTGGCGAAGATCTGTTCCGTACAATTGATGGTGGTAAATCATGGAAACAGGCATTCGGTGGAGGTGGAACTTATGATGATTCTTTAGCTCCATATGTTAAAAAGACTGGGATTCACTGGTTGCTGGACATCGAAATTGATCCCACAAATCCCGATCATGCAATGTTTACGACAGGTTATGGAGGGCACGAAACTTTCAACCTGACAGATATGGACAAGGGCAAACCAACGAAATGGAGTATAATGAGTACGGGCATTGAAGAAACGGTTGCGCTCGAACTGCTTAGCCCGACGAAGGGAGCGCCACTGATTACGGCTATAGGTGATTACGGTGGTTTTGTGCATTGGGATCTGGATAAACCTGCTGCCGGTAGTTTCGACAATCCAAGGTTTGGAAACACAAACGGTATAGCCTGTGGAGAAAACAATCCCGATATTGTTGTTCGGGTAGGAAAAGCAACAAATAACAATAACAGCAGAAATATTGCCTATTCTACCGATGGCGGCAAAACATGGCAGCCTACTGCAACCCAGCCAAAACCTGAATGCAGTCTTGGAAATATTGCTGTTTCGTCGGATGGAACAACCTGGATCTGGACTCCTGCTCAGGTACGAGGCGGAAGTAGAGCAACCCCTGGAATAACTCAGCCAATGCCGGTATACTTTACTATTGATCAAGGTGCCAGTTGGAGCGAATGTAATGGGATTCCCGGCAATACCCGAACAGTTGCAGACCGTGTTAATCCTAAAAAGTTTTATGCTATAAACCTGTTCGAAGGAAAACTTTTTCTCAGTACTGATGGGGGAGCGAATTTTACAGAACAGGCCTTGACGTTACCTGGAGGTATTCCAAAACGTGGAAGTCGTGGTGACTCCCGGGGTGGACAGGACCGGATTTATACTGCGCCCGGAAAAGAAGGAGATCTTTGGGTTGCTGCTTTTGACGGACTGTATCACTCTATAGATGCAGGAAGCACTTTTATTAAACTCGAAGGTGTTCAGGAAATCAGTGCTTTTGGATTTGGCAAAGCCAAGTCAGGTGTCAATTATTCAGCATTATATCTGATTGGTACTGTTAATGGTGTCAGGGGTGTTTTTCGTTCTGATGATATTGCAAAGAATTGGGTTCGCATCAATGACGATCAGCACCAATGGGGATTGCTACTTCACGTTACAGGTGATCCAAAAGTATATGGCAGAGTTTATGTTGGAACGCATGGACGCGGAACATTTTATGGCGATCCTAAATAAAAACAGAGAAACAATAAGTCAAATTGATTTATTGTTTCTCTGTTTAGAATATTAAAAAAGAAGATTTATTTGCGAACCTCGTGTCCCTTCATTGCATAGAAGAGAATAAATGCGAACAGTGGAATTGGTGCAAAGAAACCAACCGACATTGATGAATTATCAGCAATCCATCCCATGAACATTGGGAAAACAGCTCCACCTACAATTGCCATCACGATCCATGAAGAGGCTTTCTTTGTCTTCTCTCCCAAATCTTTTATACCCAATGCAAAAATGGTTGGAAACATGATAGACATGAAGAAGAAAATCAGGAATAAGGAGACGATAGAGATCCAGCCCATGCCAAGGCTAACGATCGGAAGCAGCAGTATACACATTGTTGAATAGAAAGCCAGAATCCTTGTGGGTTTGTAATAGCTCATCAGAAAACTACCAGAGACCCGGCCTATCATAAAGAGACCCATTCCACCCATACCTAAAAGAAAGGCTGCTGTTTGGTTAGTGAAATGCGGTGTGAGTTTGGGGTCTGTTACATAATTAACGAAGAAACTAAATACACCGGTCTGTGCGGCAACATAGCAAAACTGTGCAATGACACCTAAGATAAAATGTCGTTGTTGGCTCAGTGGTTTTGCTGAAAAAGCTGTTGCTTTTGCATCAGCTGCAACGCCATGTACGGGTTGTTCTTCAGTGATTTCCGGTAAGTTAACTCTCAGATATATCAATGCAATAACCAAAACAATTGATCCTATTACGAAATATGGAAGAGCCAGAGATGACATACCTTTATTTCCTAAGATAAAGAGTCCACCAATGATAGGTCCTACAATCCAGGCAAGACCATTAAATGACTGGGAGAGGTTGATCCTTCGTTCTGCTGTTTCTGTGGGGCCTAATTTAGTTGTGTAAGGATTTGCAGCAGTTTCGAGTGTAGCAAGACCACAACCCAGGATAAACAGACCTGTTAGAAAGATCCAGAATGCCCATTCAGAAGGGATGAGTGATGCCGGAACAATGATATAGGCACCGATTGCAAAAAGAGAGAGTCCAAAAATAATTCCCTTTTTGTAACCAAATCGTTTCATGAACATCCCTGCAGGTAACGCCATTAAGAAATAAGCAGTGTATACCGACATCTGTATGAGTCCGGATTTAGCTTTTGATATTTGGAGTACATCCTGAAAATGCTTGTTCAAGACATCCAACATTCCATGTGCCATTCCCCAAAGGAAAAAGAGCGCCGTAATCAGAATAAAAGGAAGTAGGTTTTCTTTAGTCGTAAGTTTTTGGTGTGCCATACTTTAAATGTTATTTGTTTGATTGTTAGCGGATTTATTTGAATACTGACTGATAATTCTGATAGAGTTGCTGATAGGCATGACTGTCTGCTCCCGGCTCGTAAATATAGTTATTACTTGCAACATTTTGCGAAGCCTCTTGAATTGATGCAAAAATTCCTGCAGCAGGCATGGCGAAAAGGGCAGCACCAATAACGGTTGTCTCTTTTCGGTCTGAAACTTTTACAGGAATGCCCAATACATCAGCCCTGATCTGATTCCAGAGACTGTTCTTTGCACCACCTCCAACAACTATGACAGATTCTGCCTTGAAGTTTCCGGCTTTCTGGATCATATCCAGCCCATGACGGGTGTAGTAGGAGAGGGCTTCGAGCGTGGCTCTGTAAATATGTGCACTGGTTGTATCGTGTTGCAGTCCTGAGATTGATCCTTTTCCGTTAACAAATCCTCCCTGGAAGAGTTCAGGAATAACAGTGACTCCCTTGCAACCAGCTTCAATCTGACGGGCCTCTTCGATCATAATGTCGTAGAGATCTGCATTTTTCTGCAGGTCAGGATAAAAGAGTTTGCTGACCCATTCCAGAACGCCTGAAGCTACCCACTGAACTCCAAGATCGATCAATCCGGATTCAGCATCTAGCTCAATCGTTACACCTTCTTCCTGTTTAGGAAGTGAAACGAAATCACCATTTGCACGAACCATCAGGATTTCCCATGTCCCTGAGCTTAATATAGGCTCGTTGATAGAGGCTCCTGATCCATAGACTGCAAACTGGGTATCATGACCGGCGGCTACAACCGGTATTCCGACTTTGATGCCGAGTTCCTGAGCAGCTGCAGGAGTGATCTTTCCTACAATTGTTCCGGGTTCAACAAGCTTTGGAAAGATAGTGGTTGGAAGACCAATTTGTTTAAGAATTTCTTTTGAGAAATCGCGTTTCTTCAAGTCAGTCAGCATAGAAGTGCCTGCCATGGTTGCATCTGAAACAAACTCACCGGAGAGTTTGTGTAGAAATATGGATGGCATGAACACATAGTGATCCATTTCTTTGAGCACTTCAGGACGATTTTCTTTTAACCAAACCAGCTTGTTGATGGTGTTGAAATGGTAAGATTGTAGTCCTGTTAGATTATAAAGACGTTGGGGGTCGATGTATTTTCCAATAGCGTCCATGACAGGAACAGTACGGCTGCATTGCCATGAAATGGCAGGGTAACAGAGGTTACCGTCGTTGCGCATGGCCGCACCATCAACACCAAAAGTAGTTACTGTGACTGCTCCGATTTCGGTGTCTTTCAGTGCATGCATGACCTGTTGAGTACAGGTAATAAATTTCTGCCAGATTTCTTCGATATCCCAGATCAGTCCACCTTTATATAAAGGGTCGTTTACGGTTCGGTTGGGCAGAACATGGGAGGCCATGATTTGACCTGCTTTATCGACAACTATAGCCCTGAGGTTTGTTGCCCCACAATCTAAAACAAGAATCGCTTTTTTCATTAATATTTACCATAGATTGGACCGTAGTTTTCACATGCACGGTAATCCTGTCCTTCGGTTTCCATTCCGAATGAGTTCCATGCACTTGGGCGGAATACATTTTCGGAAGGTACATTGTGCATACAAACAGGGATGCGCAGGATAGAAGCAAGCGTAATCAGGTCGGCACCGATATGACCATAACTGATAGCGCCATGGTTGGCTCCCCAGTTATTCATCACGGAATAGACATCTTTAAATGCGCCTTCTCCGGTAACACGTGGAGCAAACCATGTTGTTGGCCAGGTTGGATCGGTTCTTTTTGTCAAAGTCTTGTGCATATCATCGGGTAATTCAACAGTCCAACCTTCTGCAATCTGAAGAACCGGGCCCTGGCCCTTAACAAGGTTGACGCGCATCATGGTGATGGGCATACCTGCCTTAGTAGTGAATTCGCTTGAGAATCCACCACCACGGAAATATTCATATACTGCTGATGGCCATGTTGTATTCTTGAGACATTCCGATACTTCTTTTTCAGTGATATCCCAGAATGGTTTTACAGCAGGTTTACCCTCAATGCTTTGACGTCCTGTAAAGTCAAGGGCTGAAGCACCTGAGTTGATAAGATGGATGATTCCGTTTGCGGCAGTGCCTGTGAGTTCTTTTCCGGTAACGCGTTTTACTGCATCCGGACTCCAATAAGTACGCACATCACTGAACATTTGTGCAGTGTTGGTCAATAGATTACCAAATAACATAGCAACTCCATTCAATGCATCATTTTCAGTTGCAAGGATATAAGCCTGTCTTCTGCCATTCCAGTCAAAGGAAGAGTTCAGGATGGCTTCCATGAAGTCACCATTGGGTGAATGATCTGTCCAATGACGCTGTCCCTGGAATCCACCTGCTATTGCATTGTGACCCAATGCCTCTTCACCGAAACCAAGATCTGCTAATTTTGGGTTACCCACCATCAGGTCATGACCAATAAGCGTCATCTTGACTACGATTTCCCAGATTTTATCTTTTTCTTCCTGTGTGCGTTGAACAGTTTTGTTTGCTTCTACTCCTTCTTTGCAGTTTGCACGTGTCCAGGCGTATGCTTTCTTGAACTCTTCAGGATCGTAAATGTTTTCTTCGATGCGGCGTGTGAATTCACTCATGTCAACATACTCGTTACGCATTCCCAGATAGGTCTGGAAGAAATGATCGTCGACGATAGAACCGGCAATACCCATAGAAACCGAACCCAGTGAGAGGTATGATTTACCACGCATAGTAGTTGCAGCTATAGCAGCCTTTGCAAAACGAAGCAGTTTTTCCTGTACGTCCTGTGGAATAGAAGTATCACCACCATCCTGTACATCATGACCATAGATACCAAAAGCAGGTAATCCTTTTTGAGTATGACCGGCTAAAACTGCAGCAAGATAAACTGCTCCCGGACGTTCGGTACCATTGAATCCCCAAACTGCTTTTGGGTAATATGGATTGGTATCCATGGTTTCTGAACCATAGCACCAACATGGAGTAACGGTTAATGTAGCTCCAACGCTTTCTTTTTCAAATTTGTCTGCACACATTGCAGCTTCGGCAACACCACCTATACATGTATCTGCAATGATACACTCTACCGGTGTTCCGTCAAGATAGCGCAAGTTAGCCGAAATAAATGCAGCAGCACTTTTGGCCATATTCATCGTTTGGGTCTCGAGAGATTCTCTGACACCTTTTCTACGTCCGTCAATTGTTGGGCGTATTCCAATCTTTGGATTTCTTCCGTAATACCTGTTCATTTTTTTGTTTTGTTTTTATGTACTGTTATGTTCTGTCCTGATGATATGTTAAAAAAATTAAAGCGATCCGCGTTCAGTAAGGGTTGTGGGGACAATAAACTGGAGCTTTTGTTTGTGAAGTACAAAATCGGCAGCCATTTTCCCCATCAAAGCAAAGTCGGTTGAGATGACGGTGATGCCATTTCCGATGATTTCTTTCATGGGTGTATCGTTGTATGAGATGATCCCTACATCTTTTCCAAGTTCGAGAGAAGCTGAGGATGTTATTTTTACGATTTTAACCAGGTCAAGTTCATCGATAACAAAGAATAATTTATTTTCAAAAGTATCAATGGCTTCGACTGTGGTGACTACCCGGGATTTGATATTATAATCGCGACAAAAGCGTTTGAAAGCATCTACGGTTTCTCTGGGGTGATATGTGTCGACAGGGAAAACGAGAACGAATTCCTGATAAGTTCGAATGCGTTGTAAACCCGAGACAAGACTGTTGTAAACAGCTTTATCAAAATCCTGACACACATATGAATATTCGTTTTTAGCAAAGCGCCCCCAATCGAATATGAGTAGCTTGTTCTGATCAATCTTACGCAACACATCACTCAGCATTTCATGATCGAAATTCATGATCACATACATGCTGTACTGTCCAATGTTGTCAAGGATGATAGACTCGAAAACCCTGAAATTGTAATGGTGAAAGAAGAGGTCCACTCCATAATTCTCAGGCAGTTGAGCCCTGAAGTTATGATAGAGTATGTCTTTGAATGAACTGTAATTGTCGAGAAACAACATGACTTTGTTGCGGTCTGAAGCTACAAAGTAACCATGTTGTGGTGCAGATTCGATCACCCCCCTGCGAACCATTTCACGGTAGACTTTAAAAACCGTATCGCGGGATACACCACCTTCGGTACTTAGCTTGTTTACAGACGGTAAAAGGTCACCCGGTTTTAGTTCGCCTAGGTGGATAGCCTGATTCAAAGCATTGATGAGTTGTTGGGTTTTGGTTATACTCAACTGTTCATCTGCCTTAAATTGAAATACAGGTTTGCGCTTCTCTCTGGCCATGTCTTAACTGTGCTGCACTGTTATGATGGCTCAAATATATGCATTAATTAAATTATTGCAACAAAGGAAAAAATATTTTAATGAAAAATGCTATGATTTTATGAAATCTATCATACCAAAATAATCCGGCTGATGATAGTCGGGTTTGGGAGTAAGAATCGGATTCCATGTGAGGTAATGTGGAACAGGTAAATCCTCTCCACATTTTTGAAAATTGGCTCTTATTTTCTTACTATCAAGAGATATAATGGAATGCTGCCAGAATGCAGAAAATGGGATTATCATCGTTAAATTCCATGGGGTATCTAATCTGATATTATCGAAAGGAAGTGAACTAATTGAAGAAAGCCTTCTTATCTGTTTTGTGATTTCTTGTGGTGCTCTTGGTCTATTGTGTCTGTTAATCCCAAACCCTAACAGGAGCGTCCCAATTGCATTGAATTCGAAGTTGTAATATGTGCCATCTCCCGAAGGATCGATAAAAAGTTCTACACACGAATCCTTATATACTTCCTGGTTGTCTATTGTGAATGTAGCCCGGGTATAATTTTCTTTTACATAAAACTTAATCAATAATCCATCATCAATTCCTGCAATTTTAAATCTGACATCCGGTTTATCAGGAAAGGAGTCAGACCAGTTCAGACAATCAATTGCATGAGATGCTATAGCTGATGATTCCATTAATTGAGAAGCCAATTCGATAGGCGTTTCAATAGATATTGTTTTTAGCAAAGAAACCTGAATACTATTCATAGTAAAAGAGTCGATGATGATTATTTCAGAATTTAAAGATAAAGAAAAAACAGAAAAGCCGGTTCTTTTTGAGAAACCGGCTTTTCATCATGAAGTATTAACCAGAAATCATTTATTCGTAGTTCTTCAGGATCTCTCTTACTCCATCAGGCGCTACACGACCATAGACCTTATCACCAACCATTACGACAGGAGCAAGACCACAGGCACCCACACAACGAAGACACGCCATAGAAAACTTTCCATCAGGTGTGGTTTCGCCTACCTGAATGTTGAGTATGCGCTTGAATTCGTCGAGAACCTTTTCTCCACCACGAACATAACAGGCCGTCCCCATACAGATTGAAATGGGATGCTGACCCTTGGGAATCATGCTGAAAAATGAATAGAAAGTAACTACACCATAAACCTGAGCTACCGATGTTTTCAATTCTTTGGCGACAACTTCCTGTACTTCTGCAGGCAGATAACCAAAGATACCCTGAGCTTTATGGAGTACATTGATCAGTTCGCCTTTTTCATTGTTAAATGATTTGCAAACATCCTGTAACTCTGTTAGCTGTTCGGGATTAAGTTTGAATTTTATATGTGACATTATAAATATCCTCCAAATTTGATTTGTTGCTATTTGAAACCTTACTACTCCCTGTTAATCAATGAATACATCATCCTGACGGTCAAAATATTTCGTGTGCAGCAGGTGATGAGATAACTCGCCACAAGGCTTGCCAAGGAATTCTTTGTACAGTTGAGTGATATATGGGTTCTCATGTGATTTGCGGATTGCTTTACCTGCGTCCTCACGGTAGATTGCTTTGAAGCGGGCTTTCAATATGGAAACATCTCCATGATGATAAGGCTGACCGCCACCACCAATACATCCACCGGGACAAGCCATGATTTCAATAGCATGGAATTCGCTTTTACCGTCACGGATATCTTCAAGCAGTTTACGGGCGTTACCAAGACCATGTGCAATACCAATCTTGAGACCAAATCCGTCTACATCAACTGTAGCGCTACGAACATTTTCAAGACCGCGTAATTGCTGAAAATCAACCTTTGCAAGTGTTTTACCGGTCTGGATTTCATAAGCCGTACGAACTGCAGCTTCGATAACACCACCTGTAGTACCGAAAAGAACAGCTGCTCCGGTAGACTCACCCAATGGGCGGTCAAAATCTTCGTCAGCAAGTGAGTTGAAATCGATATTGGCTTGCTTGATAAACTGTGCCAGTTCGCGTGTTGAAAGTGAGAAGTCTACATCCGGATTTCCATTAGTCTTGAACTCATCGCGTGAACACTCATATTTCTTCGCTACACATGGCATGATAGAAATCACAACCAGGTCTTCACGTTTCACTTTGATCTTTTCAGCAAAGTAAGTCTTGGCAATAGCGCCAAACATTTGTTGGGGAGACCTTGCAGTTGATGGAATATCAAGCATATCCGGGAAGTTGTGTTCGAAGAACTTCACCCATGCAGGGCAGCATGATGTCAGGATAGGCAATTTAACCTTCTTATCACCGGCTAGGAATTTGTTTAAGCGTCCCAGTAACTCAGTGCCTTCTTCCATAATGGTTAAGTCAGCAGCAAAATCGGTATCAAAAACATAATTGAATCCCAGCTTGCGAAGAGCAGCTGTCATTTTCCCGGTTACAATAGTACCTGGCTCCATTCCAAACTCTTCACCCAGAGCAACACGAACAGCAGGAGCAGTCTGAACGATCACAGTCTTGGTAGGATCGGCCAGAGCCTGAATTACCTGACGGGTGTGATCGACTTCAGTAAGGGCACCTGTTGGACAAACCGAGATACACTGACCGCAATATGTACAGGGTGAGTGATCGAGGTTCATTTCAAAAGCAGGAGCGACAACAGCCTGGAAGCCTCTGTTAACGGCTGAAAGAGCGCCAACAGTCTGAACTTCATTACACATTGTCTCGCAACGGCGACACATAATGCACTTGTCCATATCACGGATGATAGAAGGCGAGGTATCTTTGCGATAAGTTGATTGCTCTCCTTTATATGGGATCTCGCGGATACCCAATCTTTGAGCAAGTGCTTGCAGATCGCAGTTTCCGCTCTTGGCACAAACCAAACAATCGAAAGGATGATCGGAAAGCATGAGTTCAAGCACAGTACGGCGGGCATTCAGAACGCGCATATTGTGGGTGTTTACAGTCATTCCATTGGTTACGGGTGTCACACATGAAGGAGCAAGATTCCGGCGGCCTTCAACTTCTACCACACATATGCGGCAGCCTCCGGGATTATGCTTGATATTCATGTCACCCATGTTCATGTAACAAAGTGTGGGTATGTCGACGCCAATCAGTTTGGCAGCGTCATAAATCGTAGCGCCTTTTTCGACTTCTACGGTTTTACCATCTATAGTGATTTTAACTAGTTCCATTCTCTGATTCCTCATTCATTAATTAATAAAGATTGCATCGAATTTACATTTCTCGAAGCAGGCACCGCATTTGATACATATTGTGGTATCGATGAAGTGTGGTTTTTTACGTTCACCAGAAATAGCATTAACAGGACATACACGTGCACAGGCAGTACATCCTACACAAGCTTCCTCGTTAACAACATAATGCATTAAGGCTTTACACTGGCCTGCAGGACATTTGTGGTCTTTGATATGAGACATGTACTCAGGATAAAAATTATCAAGGGTAGAAAGCACAGGATTTGGTGAAGTCTGACCTAAACCACATAGAGAAGTATCGCGAATAACGTTACTCAGGTTACGGAGTTTATCAATGTCTTCCATGGTACCATTACCCAGACAGATTTTGTCGAGTGTCTCGTAGAGGCGTTTATTACCAACACGGCAAGGGGTACATTTTCCGCAGGATTCTTCAACCGTAAAGTCGAGATAATATTTGGCAATAGATACCATACAATCATCTTCATCCAATACGATCATTCCACCTGAACCCATCATTGAACCAGAAGCAATCAGGTTATCATAATCAATAGGCGTGTCGAGATGTTTTTCTGTTAAGCAACCTCCGGAAGGACCTCCAGTCTGAACGGCTTTAAATTTCTTGCCATCCTTGATGCCACCACCAATTTCAAAGATAATCTCGCGAAGGGTCGTTCCCATCGGTACTTCTATCAAACCAACATTATTGATTTTGCCGGCAAGTGCAAATACCTTTGTCCCTTTAGACTTTTCGGTTCCGATGCTTGAAAACCATTCAGCACCCTTATTGATGATGACAGGAATATTTGCAAAAGTCTCAACATTATTGACGTTGCTTGGTTTGCCAAGGTAACCCTTTTCTGCAGGGAACGGTGGTTTAACGGTTGGTTCACCACGAAGACCTTCCATAGAATGGATCAACGCTGTCTCTTCACCGCAGACAAAAGCTCCTGCGCCATAACGCAACTCAATGTCGAAGTCAAAATCGGTTCCAAGAATATCTTCTCCAAGCAATCCGTATTCACGTGCCTGACCGATAGCAATCTTCAATCTTTCAATAGCCAATGGATATTCAGCACGAATGTAAACAAGCCCTTTGCTTGCTCCCATACTGAATCCGCAGATAGCCATTGCTTCAATTACAGAATGTGGATCGCCTTCCAGTACCGAACGATCCATAAATGCTCCGGGATCACCTTCGTCAGCATTGCAAACTACATACTTCTGATCGGCTTTGTTCTTGCTGGCAATTTCCCATTTCAAACCTGTTGGGAAACCTGCACCACCACGTCCACGAAGTCCTGAACGTTTGACGATATCGATCACCTGTTCGGGTGTCATATCTGTAATACATTTTGCAAGGGCCTCATAACCATCGCGTGAAATGTATTCGTCAATGTTTTCAGGATTAATGAATCCGCAGTTGCGTAAAGCAATACGGATTTGCTTCTTGTAGAAGCCCATGTGCTTTGAATCGCTCACATGTTGTTTGTTTTCAGGATCAAGATAAAGTAAACGGTTTACTTTACGTCCTTTGATGATATGCTCGGCCACGATTTCTTTGGCATCCTCAGGTTTCACCTGAGTATAGAATGTATTATCGGGCAATACCTTGACGATAGGGCCTTTTTCACAAAAGCCAAAGCATCCGGTCTTCACTACCTGAACCTCATTCTCGAGATTGTTTTCTTCCAAGACACTTTTCAGATTGTCAAGAATTGCATCACTTTCAGAAGCCCGGCAACCGGTACCCCCACATACAAGAAGATGCATTTTGTATTTTTCCATCCGTAGATCCTCCTAAGTTATTATTTTTCGATAGTTTCGTAATTGACAGGGATAATTCCTTCTACCAATTCACCGACTTTAATGTATTTCTCTATGATTTCATCGGCTTTCTTGATAGTCACAAATCCGAATACGATAGGTTCTTTACCCGGAACCTTAACTTCGATAGTGGGTTCAGCATAACAATAACCCATGCAACCTGTTTGGGTTACGATAGCATCAATACCTCTTTTTTCAAATTCTTCAATCATGTAGTCCATTACCTGCTTTGCTCCAGAAGCAATTCCACATGTAGCCATGGCAACCTTCACCTGAACCATTTTTTCGGGATTCTCACTCTTTTCCCTCAGATCCATCTTCGACTGAAGTTCTGATTTGATTTTTTTCAAATCAGCAAGCGATTTTACTTTAACCATTTTTAATTCTCCTAAGGATTTTATGTTGTTTTATTAAGCTTGTTATTCCGTTCACAAAGGTATATAAATACAATTGGTAAGTTCGATTTTTATGATGCTTTTATTTCCTGAAGGTTTTCATTGATCATTTCCTTCAGGTATTTAAAAATATGATTATCGCTGATGGAAACTTCATCCAGCGCTTCTTTGATTTCACGCGTATCGAAGATGTATTGTTCACCGTTAACAGTGTGGGTATATACAAATTCGATTAAAGGGTTTGCAGATGCCAGTAAGACAATTGTTCCTGCCATATCTCCAAGGGGTATGCGGTCAATATTGTTGTAAACAAAAAGAGCCTCAACTTCAGTCCCTTTTCCATAATCTGAAGTAATCGAAAGATGACCTCCTGTCCGTTCTGCATTCAGCATTAAAAGAGGTAAACCAAGTCCGACTTTTCGTGTAGTACGTGATGTTACATATGGATCTAACACCTTTTTAGCCATTTCGGGAGTCATTCCCTTACCATTGTCTTTTATTCTGACACAATAGGTATTCTCAGCCGGACTTTCCTCAATGCTGATCTCAATCATAGTAGCATTCGCAGAAAGTGAATTCTGAACAATATCGAGTATGTGAAGTGATATATCTTTCATTCTGTTATGACGCTACGGTTATCAATATTGTGTAATGCTTTTTTGATCTCTTCGAAGTTCAGAGCTTCCATCACAAACAGGGTAGTGGTTTCGCCAATCAAATCTGTAAGATGAGCATCTGAGTTTCTGATAAACACTTTGTTTTTCAGGTATTTGTTTTTACTGATAAATTCTTCTTTGCCAATATGTTTCGACAGTTCCAGTGCATCGATGATTAAATCATCAGGGATAAATCCCAGCTGACTGATGATACTGTTTTTGCTTTTATTGATATGTGCAGGGATGAAAATTCCATTCAAAGAATGTATTTTCTGTTCAATCTTTTCGATTGATTGATCAATAGCCGAAAGCAACGAACGTTCTTCTTCGAAAATGATATTATCCTCTGCATCCACAGCAACCTGATATCCAAAGAGGTCAGGGTTGTTTTTTACATCTGGTAAATGGGCATCCAGATAAATCTGAAATGCATCTAATGATTCAGTAGTTTCAAAGAACGCCAGACAATGAGCCTCTTCTTTTGTGGTTACTTCGACTCCGCAAAGGACATAGATTCCTTCACGTTCTCCAAGTTCCTTTATAACAGCACATTGTCGCGTTGTGTTGTGATCTGTGATTCCGATCAGATCGAGTTGCTTGCTTTTTGCAATACATATTATATTAGAAGGACTCATCTCCAAATCTCCACAAGGTGATAGCACCGTGTGGATATGCAGGTCAGCCTTAAAAGTTTTCATGATCAGGAATGGAGCAAATTATAGATCTTTCCGGTTATTTCAAACGATTCATCTTCAGTTCCCAGAATAGGAATTCCTTCGATATTGCTTTGTTCCAGACAATCCGGTTCGGGTTCAAATCCTTTCACCAAAACAATGGCTGACAATTCTTTCAATGAAGCAATGGCCATCACGTTTTTATGTGTCTGAAGTGTCACCCAAAGCTGTCCTGCATCCGAATGTCCCATCACGTCGCTCAGTAAATCAGAGGTATAACCACCTTCTACATCACGATCCAGTCCTTCGGTACCACTAAATACTTTCAGACCCAACGAATCAACGATTTCTTTAACTTTCATTTTGTTTATTATTCAATTTTTGAATAGGGGTTTATTCTTTAATCTCCCCAGATATTCTTCATTATTTTAATTGTATCGTCCTGAGAAAGAGAGCCTCTTTGTTCATAAATCTTTTGTACAAAAATGCAGTCTGTCAGGTTAGCCTTCTCTTTGACAATGTCTTCGGCCAGTGCCTGACATGAAGGAGCTCCGCAAACGCCACAATCAACCTGAGGAAATATCTTCTTGAGTTCGTTAAAACGGTTCATCTTCTTCATCGCTATACCCATATCGTCATCAAATTTATGCATGGAACGGGGATAGAGTGTAGTAAGATTGATGTTTTCGATCAGGTAGTCATGATAATAGGTAATCGATTTGTCTTCAGGTTTGCCGGGTTCGTCACCCTTTCCTTTTCTCACTCTTGACCGTTTCCGAAGACGATCAGTAGTCAGAAAACGGTTTCCATTGGTCAGAACTCCACCTGCACAGCTTTGATCACAGGCTCGCAGTTCAAGAAAGTCTATATCGTCGATCTCTTCGTTTTCAACTTTTTCGAGGAAAGCAATGACGTTATGAATTTCATCAATGGCCAGACAACGGCCTTTCATTAATTCAGATTCACCACCTGTGAGGCTCCAGGTGATACTGTAACTTGACAGGGGACGTATACCCGGTACATCAAAATTGTGTGAGCCACCCTTTTTGATGATGCGATATACTTTGTTGTAAAGCACATCCATGTTGATCACGCCGGTGACGACGGAGGATTCCTCACCGACTGGACTTTTCACTGCAGCAATCTTTGCTGCACAGGGGGTAACATAAAAGATCCCCATTTCTTCCTCATTTGCACCTTGCTCGACCAGCCGCTTGCGATAATACATAGCCGAGACGTCCAGAGGAGGACGCAACAGCATGATATTGTCGGTGAGCGAAGGAAACTTCACCTGTATCAGGCGGATGACTGCAGGGCAAAATGAAGAAATCAACGGGCGGAGGTGTTCATGTGTTTTTGCGTACTCGGTCATTGTGAAACGGAGGATTTCTACACCTTGTTCAACTTCAAACACATGCGTAAAACCGAGATCTTTAATCCCGGCAAAGATTTGGGCAGCTGTTATATCTTCAGGAAATTGTCCCATGAAGATGGCAGGTACCAATGCAATTCGTGAGGTAAAATCAAATATTTTATTAAAATCGTCGTCTTCGATCGTAATGGCTTCAACCGGACAGACTCTGAAACATTCTCCACAGTCTATACATCGGTTGGGGTCTAATCTGGATTTTCCATCACGCACACGAATTGCTTCGGTCGGGCAGACACGCATACAATGAGAACAGCCTATACAGACCTCTTCTCTGATGTTGAGTGCATGATGAAAATATTGTTTATCCATCTCTTTTTAATCCTCTTTTAACAAGAATTCAATTTCAACAGTAGTCCCTTTGCCAACTTCACTTTGGATCCTGAGATTATCGGCGTTGGCTTTGATGTTGGATAATCCCATTCCGGCGCCAAACCCCATCTCACGGACTTCAGGTGTAGCGGTTGAATATCCTTTTTGCATTGCAAGTTCTATATCAGGTATCCCCGGACCATTGTCCGTCAGGTTGATATAGATGCGTTCGGTGTCGATGTCAATCCTGATGACACCATTATATGCATGTGCAACAATATTAACTTCAGCCTCATAAAGAGCGACAACCGTTCGTTTTATTAGTTTTGGGTCTACATTCAGTTGCTTTAAAACTTTTTTGAACAAACTGGATGCGGTACCTGCTTTTGAGAAATTTCCTCCTTCAATGATGTATTCAAATTGCATGCTGATTGTTGATTAGTAGATTGGTTCAAGCCCGGCCTGATAAAGAATCCCACTGGCCCTGAACATCGAATAGGGACATTCAATCAGCACCATGTCATTCTCAGCAGCCAATTGAAGCATCTCTTCATTGACCTTCTTGTTGCGGACAAAAATGATGGTGTTGATGTCTGACATCTCAGCAGTACGGATTGTTTGTACATTTCCAAGACCGGTCATTAACAGCAAATCATCAGACCTCAAAGTTAATACATCGCTCATTAAATCCGATGCAAAAACACTGTTTACACACCTGTCAAGATATTCTTCTCCACAAACAACCTTACCATTTAGTAATTCAGCAATTTGTTCAATCTTCATTCTCTCAGTTTTATTCACCTTCAACCAGTATAGTTAAAGGTGGTTGAAATTTCTTTGCAAAGGTACTTTAAATAATATTCATTACTGTTAGCGGAATAACAATGTTATTAAAATAACAAAATTTATAAAGATTCTAAATAGCTTAGAGTAACAAAAAATAACAGGACAGTTAAAATTAAAGAAGCTGCCCAAATAGGAGCAGCTTCTTTTAAATACTAACTAAGTAAACTATTAGACTAGTATCGGTTACGTCTTTTGTAATGCGTATGCAATAAGTCATGTGACTTATGACCATTAGGAGTACCTAGGAATTCCTCATAGATGGCAATAACTTCAGGGTTTTCATGACTCTTGCGCAGTGTCATATTCCGGTCTTCATCATAGATAGCCTCTGCTCGCTTAGCTCTGATTTCAGGTGAGGTCGGGATTGGTTGTCCACCACCACCCAAACATCCACCGGGACAAGCCATGATCTCAATGAAATGATAGTTACTGGTTCCGTTCTGTACACTCTCCATCACTTTACGTGCATTCGCCAGTCCGTGTGCAACAGCAACATTAAGTTCAACACCTTCCAGATGAGCAAATTCAGGCTTAACGTTTTTGATCTTGATGGAAGCTTCTTTCACACCTTCCATTCCACGTACGGGTTTAATATCAAGATTCGTAAAAGGAACTTCTCTTCCGGTAACTAATTCATAGGCTGTTCTTAATGCAGCTTCCATAACACCACCTGTAGCGCCAAAGATAACAGCAGCACCCGTTGACTCACCGAGTATGCTGTCATATTTCTCCTCTTCCAGACTTGCAAAGTCAATACCAGCCTGACGAATCATCAAGGCGAGTTCGCGGGTTGTCAATACAAAATCGACATCTTTAAATCCGCTACTTCTCATTTCAGGACGATCACACTCATACTTCTTTGCTGTACAAGGCATGATCGAAACAACAATCATATCCTGTGCCTTCACGTTGACTTTGTCAGCATAATAGGTCTTGGCCAATGCACCAAACATCTGTTGTGGCGATTTGCAGGTCGAGAGATTATCGTTCAGATCAGGGAAAACATGCTCAATGAATTTAATCCAACCCGGAGAGCAGGAGGTCATCATAGGTAGTTTTACTGTTTCATCCTTTTCAACCAGCACCTTGTGTAGACGTCCGAGAAGCTCATAACCCTCTTCAATGATGGTAAGGTCGGCTGAGAAATCGGTGTCCAAAACCTTATTAAATCCGATTTTCCTTAGAGAAGCAACCATCTTTCCGGTAACACGATGCCCGGGAGGCAGACCCAGTTCTTCGCCCAATGCAATACGGACAGCAGGAGCAGTCTGAACAACGACAAATTTATTTGGATTGTAGAGGGCTTTCCAGACATCTTCGATGTTGTTGCGTTCTGTTAAAGCCCCGGTCGGACATCTGTTAATACACTGACCACAGTTTGTACAAACCACTTCATTCAATGGTTTATTCAAAAATGTTGATATGGTCTGATGATCACCTTTAAAAGCAACTCCCAGTGCATTCACACCCTGAAGTTCTGCACATGTACGCACACAACGCTGGCAGTGGATACATTTAGAATTGTCTTTCACGATAGATGGTGATGAAATATCTGTAATCAGATCCTTCGGTTTCAACATATTCATGAAAGTATGATCACCAACCCTGTATTCAAAAGCCAGACTTTGTAGTTCACAATTGCCATTCTTCATACACTTGGTACAATCGGCATTGTGTTCCGAAAGCAATAGTTCGACGATATGTTTACGTGAAGTGCGTACTTTTTCACTGTTTGTCATTACCTCCATCCCTTCGGATACCGGAGTTGCGCATGATGCTGCCAGAAGGCGTGCCCCTTTTACTTCAACTACACATACGCGACAGATCCCTGCAACGGTAAGGTCGGGATGGTTGCATAGTGTAGGTATTTTAAAGTTCAATTGTCGGGCCGCTTCAAGTATTGTAGTGCCCTCTTCAACAGAAACGGGCATATTATTTATTTTGAGATTAACCATGTATTTGCTCATCTTCTTCAGTTTTGTGTTTAGTAAATGATTTCTTCCCTGAAATTATCAACGATAGAATTAAAAGGATTGCCCACTGACTGTCCAAGACCGCATTTAGCTGAGATCTTCATTGTTGCAGTCATTTTTTTCAAATCTTCCAGATATGAAGGAGGACGCTCACCACGTTTTACTGCTTCAATACCCTTCAATAATTGCTGGCAACCTATGCGGCACGGCGTACACTGTCCGCAAGATTCTTCACAAAAGAATTCTAGATAATCGTGTAATACATTGTACATCGATCGGCTACTGTTAAAGATCATCATTGATCCACCGGTCGGGATACCTTCAAAACCAATAATCGTGTCATTAAACTTTTTGCGGGTAACACAAAATCCTGAAGCGCCACCTATCTGAACGGCTTTGGTATCACCATCGCCAAACTCCTCAACAAAATGATGCAAGGGCATTCCCAGTTCAAGTTCGAAAATACCCGGGTTAGGGGTATCCCCTGAAACTGAAAATACTTTGGATCCGCGTGAATCGGTAGTGCCAAGTTTTTTGAATTTCTCAGGTCCCATGTGGCAAATCATGGTAGTATAAACCAGTGTCTCCACATTATTGATGACAGTCGGCTTTCCATTATAGCCGGCGACTGTAGGGTAGGGGGGCTTATTGCGTGGCTCACCACGGAAGCCTTCCATCGATTCAAACAATGCACTCTCTTCTCCGCAAACATATGCTCCGGAACCTGAACGAATATAAATTTTAAAATCGAAATTAAGTTTCTTCAAAAACTCATTAAATTCATCTAAACGTTTGTTGAGATTTTTAAGCAGGAAATTATATTCACCTCTCAGATAAATATAACCCTCTTTGGCGCCTATGACATATCCGCAGATAGCAATTCCTGTTAATATTTTATCAGGCACACGGTCAATAATTTCCCTGTCTTTAAAAGTTCCGGGTTCACCTTCGTCGGCGTTGCAGATCACATACTTTACAGGATTGTCTTCATTTTTTGTGAATTTCCATTTCAGTCCGGTTGGAAATCCGGCTCCTCCACGACCTTTTAATCCTGAATCAATAAGATCAAGGATAATATCGTCAGGATTTCTTTTGATCGTTTTCTCGAGAACTGCATAGGATAAACCCGGTTCATTCTCAAAGATGATATCTACTTTTTTTAATTTTTTAGTTTCCATTGTAAAAACATTTAAAAGTTACACGATTACTTTGAATGAGTATGCTCATTCACTATTTTCAAGGCAGATTCGGGAGTAAGCTCCGGATAAACTTCATCGTTTATGAGCATTACAGGTCCCTTATGACACCAGCCCAGACAATTGGCTGTCAGTAGTGTATACTGCTTGTCGTGTGTGGTTTCACCCACTTTTATTTTTAATGCATTTTCAATGGATCGGATGATCTCATCCTTGTTTTTCATGTGGCAGCTAATA
>Ga0209429_10000614_pt1 | contig 23689 bp, 14 predicted proteins | sample BarGraNGADG00212_3_FD_184493 | JGI IMG/M metagenome (GOLD analysis project Ga0209429, IMG submission 184493) | Arctic peat soil microbial communities from Barrow, Alaska - Barrow Graham LP Ref core NGADG0004-212 (SPAdes) (version 2) | ecosystem: Environmental > Terrestrial > Soil > Wetlands >...
GTTGTTCCAGGTGGCGTGGCGTGAGCCGGGCGGCGGCCTCGATGATAGCCTGAGGCAGGGTGGTGTAGTCCCACCAGTCGGGGGAAATGGCGCTGGGTTTGCGGGGCATGGACAAGGTGTGGGTTGAGATTTTGGATTCAGGTTTTAGAGCGTTTCGAGCCGGGATTCGTAGCGTTGGTTGACGAAGTAATTCGCGCCGAGCGCCGCGCGCAGCGGATCGGCGTCAGACGCGCAGAATCCGTAATGCAGTCGCCGGCGCCAGCCTTCAGCCTTTTTGAAGCGGCGCGACCTCCGGCCTAACTCGCGCGCGAAGCCCTCCATCGTCAAAAGGTAATTGTTCATTGTCTGGGATGCATCCAGCCACTCCTGCTGGCTGCGGTGTTCGGCCAGCGCGGCGCTCTTCACGGCCTGGACATCCGTCGTGTTGATGAACGCGCCGGGGAGGATGCGCTGACGGAGTGGATCGCGCAGACCGTGAGGCATGGCGTGATAAACCGTCACCTCGCTGGCCACGGGTTTGCGCGCCGGCTCGGTCTTGAAATTGCGCATGCCCCGGACGAACGCGGCGGTCACCGCGAGCCGGCAGGCGTTGGTATGATCCTCCATGTAATCCTGCGGGGAGGGAGCCAGCAGGATGCCGGGATTGACTTCGCGGATCACGGCAGCCAGGCGTCGCAGGGTGGATCTCTCGTAGTAGATCTCCAGGTCATCCAGCAGGCTGTCGTGGAAAATGGCGCCGAGAACGTTAGCGGCAGCCCGGCTTTCGCGGCGGCGGATGATCCGAAGCTTCGCTCCGGAATGCACGGCACTGCCGCAAGAGCCGCTGGCCAGGTTCAAATAGTGCGTCTGGTAGCCAGCGCGCTTCAAAAGCACGAGGGTGCCGGCCATCATGAACTCGATATCATCGGGGTGGGCCCCGATGGCCAGAGCGACTTTAGCGGTCACAGGTTTCCTCCGGTTTCACGGGCCGGCCCAGACGCAGCGAAAGGTCCGATGCGAAGATAACTTCATGCGTCAGCGGGGAGTTCGGCCTTCACGGCCGGTGTTGGCTGCGCCGGGCTCATGGCGGTAGTTTTTCGAAGTGCGGCTGATAACGTGCTTGATCTTGACCATAATTTTCGCCCGAAGGAAATAAGATTCTCTTAGTGCCAGTGGGACCCCATCAAACGTAATGCCATCGCAGCCACGAAGAGCGAGGAGAACCGTCCGTGGTCCGCGCTTGACCCGGTGTCTTCTCCTGATAAGGTCGATCCATGAGCAAACTCAGCAACCGATTCTCTCCTACCCGCCGGGTGTTAAGAGATGTTTTCCGATCGGTTCGATTCAGTTAACCCATTGCTAATAGCACAGTTGCAAATTATTAAGGAGATATTTTATGGCTGTTTCCAAGGTTCCGTTTTACGGGCATGTCCGGCAGTACACCAATATAAAAAGTGAGATCGATGCCAACATTCAGAAGGTCCTTCTGAGTGGCGAATATGTTCAAGGTCCGATGCTCAAGCAATTCGAAGCCGAGCTCGCCCAATATGCTGGCTCCCAATATGCCGTCGGTGTGGCGAACGGCACGGATGCTCTTTGGCTGACGATGATGGCGTTAGGCTTGAAACCGGGTGACGAGATCATTACCCATGCCAACACGTTTTTTGCCACCGCGGAAGCCATCTGGATTGCGGGCTGCAAGGCCGTGCTGGTGGATTGCGACGAGCGAACCCGATGCATCGATCCGAACAAGGTCAAAGCCGCCATCGGCCCCAAAACGAAGGCGATCATCCCCGTTCATCTCTACGGTCAGTGCGCGCCCATGCGGGACCTTCGCAAACTCGCGGATAAGCACCAACTTTTTGTCATTGAAGACAACGCGCAGGCCATCGACGCTCGCGGCGACGATTTCAAGATCGGCGAATTATCGGATGCGGTCTGCACCAGTTTCATCATCCAGAAAAACCTCGGCACCTTTGGCGATAGCGGCGCTGTCTGGACCAATAATGCCGCCATCGATGCCGCCGTTCGCAAGCTGCGCAACCATGGGTCAACCAAGCGCAATTGTCACAGTGCCGGTTTCAATAGCCGCCTGGACGATCTCCATGCCGGGATTTTGAGCGCGAAACTGAAGCACATCACTGAATGGTCGGATACACGTCGCAAGCTGGCCCAGCGTTACGCCAAGGGGTTGAACGGCTGCGATTTCATCACCCTCCCGTACGAACGGCCGGGATACCGCCATGTGTACCATCTGTATGTCATTGAAACCAAGGATGCGGCCGATCGCGACCCGTTGGTCAAGCACCTGGTTGACCATGGCATCGATGCCAAAACCCATTATTCGATCGCCATCCATCAGCAGGCAGGCTATCCGTGGGGCAAGGATGCGGAAATCCGCGGATCGTTAAAGAACGTGGAGAAGAACGCCGCGTCCTGTATTTCCCTGCCCATGTTTCCTGAATTGACAGAAGAAGAAGTCGATTATACCATCAAGACTGTTAAATCTTTTAAAAAATAACCAAGCCGCGGCCGTGCGCATCTCACTTTTTTCCGATACCCAATACCCTGTGGATCTGGAGCGCGGACATTCTTGTCCGCCTCTTCGTTCTGGTCAACGCCCAAGCGGACAGGAATGTCCGCGCTCCGAAAAAAGTGAGTTGCGCACGCCACGGCGCAACGGAGGCAATTATTTTTGAGTAATCCATATTCGGTTTTGGTGGTCGGCCTGGGGAAGCGTGGCATGCATCATGCCACGCATTTCCATGCGAACAAGCGCTTCAAGATTGTCGGCATCTGCGATATTCGAGAGGAGCTGCTGGTGGCGCCGGCCCAAGTGCTGGGCCATCCCAAAACCGGCATCGACGCCGCTAAAATGGCCGCGGAACTGAAGCCCGATTTGTTCTGCTTCTGCACGCTGCCCAACCTTCGTGTCGATATGATCAAGCTCGGCCTGGCGTGCGGCGCCCGGATGATTGCGTTCGAAAAGCCGGTGGCCTTGACCTCGGAGGAAGGCATTCAGATCAAACGGTTGCTGGAGGGCAAGCCGGTCAAGGTGGTGGTCAGTCATCAGCATCGCTATGGCCAACACTACCAGGCCGTCAAAAAGGTCGTGGCCGGGGGCAAAATCGGCAAGGTGCATACCGTTTACGGTTCCGCGCACGGCTGGGCGGCCCACATGCTTTCGCACCTCATCGATTATTCCATGTGGTTCAACGACTATGCCAAACCGCAGTGGGTCATGGCGCAGGCCGCGGGCAAGTGCAAGTTCGCCGATCCGAAGCTGCATGTGTCGCCCGATTATATCGCCGGCTTCGTGCAGTATGCCAACGGTGTCCGCGGCATCTACGAATGCGGTGGCGGCGCGCCGGATGTGCCCGAGGTCCAGCGCTGGTGGGGAAAGAATAAAATAGGAGCCATCGGCACCGAAGGGTATGCCGAGGTTTATACCGGCAATGGCTGGAAAGCGGTCACGCGGGACGGCCTTGTTGCCGGCGACGGCTGCATGGATTATGCGCTGGATATGCCGGGTTATATTCAGGACATGGCCGATTGGCTGAGCGATGACGGCAAGGTCCATGCCTGCTGTTTTGCCAACGCCTACGCCGGTTTTGAAGTCATGATGGGAATGTTCCGCAGTGCGGCCCAAGGCGGGCAAATCGCTTTGCCGCTCACCGCCGGCATGAACGAACTCGAAGCTTTGCGCCAGGCGATGCCGGACTCGAAGTTGCTCGTTACCCTGGAAGAAAGCAAAAAAGAGTTTAACTGCTGACGAAAAAGGCTGCCTGATGACTGCTTCGTTCAGATCTCGAGAGGCCGCAAGGCATTTCCAACAAGACTCTCCCCAGGATCGGACCGCGACCGGTCCCCGGTCGCAGCGGCCGCGATGGTGCGAAGGCGTTCAAGTGTTACGAACGCGCGCGTATGTTCCAACCCGCTGCGCGCCGGGACGTCGCGCGGTCCTTGGGTTGCGGTCAAGCCGCGTTACGCCACTGGTCATACGCGTTTGGGTTGCACTCTTCTTGGGCGTTTTCGCCACCGGGACGCGCGGTAGCGATGCGGATTCGTTCGCGGCGCCTTTACCGAAGGGCGTGCGCGCGGTTTGGGACGCGAGCAAGGCGTTTCGCGAAACTTCGCCGACCCGCGAGCGAATCTGTCTCAACGGCCTGTGGCGGTGGCAACCCGCCGATGCCCAACCGTTGGAGGCGCCCGCCGGAAACTGGGGTTACTTCAAGGTCCCCGGCTCCTGGCCGGGAATCACCGACTACCTGCAGAAAGATAGCCAATGGGTCCATGCCCATTCGAGTTGGAAGGATCGGAAGCTTGGCGACCTATCAGCCGCTTGGTACGAGCGGGAGATTGCCGTCCCTGCCGATTGGGCGGGCCGCCGCGTGGCCGCCACCTTCGAGTATCTGAATTCCTATGCGGTCGTTTACCTGGATGGCAAGCGAGCGGGGGAAATCCGTTTTCCGGGCGGTGAGGTGGACCTCACTTCAGCCTGTCGTCCAGGTAGCACGCACCGTCTCAGCTTGTTCGTCGTGGCCATGCCATTGAAGGGGCTCATGCTTTCGTACACCGACACCGCCTCGGCTCGCGAGGTGAAAGGCTCCGTGCCGCGGCGGGGATTATGCGGCGATGTTTACCTGGTCGGCACGCCCGGCGGGCCGCGTCTGGCCGATGTGAAGGTGGATACTTCGGTCCGCAAGCAGGAGTTCACGTTCGACGCGGCGCTGGAAGGCATTGCGTCCGAGGCACAATATTCCCTGCGCGCGCGAATCACGAAGGATGGCCGCAGCATCAAGGAATTCGACAGCCGAGCATTCTCCGGTAACAGCCTCCAAGAGCACCGCATCGCGTTCACCGAAAAATGGAGGCCCAACGAACTTTGGGATATCCACACACCGCAAAACACTTTCGACCTGCAGGTATCGCTGCTGGACGCCGCCGGCCAGGTGCTGGATGTCGGCTGGCCCGTGCGCTTTGGATTTCGCGAGTTCTGGATCGAGGGCCGGGATTTTTACCTCAATGGCGCCCGCATTTTTCTTTCGGCTCTCCCGCTCGACAACGCCCAGGTCGGCGCGGCGCTGGCCAATTACGCGGCGGCCCGCGAAAGCCTCGAGCGTCTCAAGAGCTTCGGCATTAACTTCGTTTATACCCACAATTATGGCTGCGAGCCGGGCTCGCATTTGGGCTTTGAGGAAATCCTGCGAGCCGCGGACGACGCGGGCATGCTCGTCTCGTTTTCACAGCCTCATTTCAGCCACTACGACTGGCAGGCGCCCGATGCCGACCGCGCCAATGGTTATGCCCGCCATGCGGAGTTTTACGTGCGCGCCGCGCAAAACCATCCGTCGGTCGCGATGTATTCCATGAGCCATAACGCCACGGGCTACAACGAGGACATGAACCCGGACATGATCGATGGCAAGCAAGATCCCCGCGACACCTGGGCTTTGCGCAACTCCAAGCTGGCGCTGCGGGCCGAGGCGATCGTCAAACACCTCGACTCGAACCGGATCGTTTATCATCACGCCTCAGGGAACCTGGGATCGATGCATGCGATTAATTTCTACCCGAACTTTGTGCCGATTCAGGAGTTGTCCGACTGGTTCGAGCACTGGGCCACCGAGGGCGTCAAGCCGGTGTTCACCTGCGAATACGGCGCGCCGTTTACCTGGGACTGGACGATGTATCGCGGGTGGTACCTGGGGCAACGCGAATTTGGCAGCGCCAAAGTGCCTTGGGAATTCTGTCTGGCCGAATGGAACGCGCAATTTTTCGGCGACCGCGCCTTCCAGATCAGCGAGGCCGAGAAGTCGAATCTCCGCTGGGAAGCCAGGCAGTATCGGGCCGGCAACCTTTGGCATCGTTGGGATTATCCCTGTGATGTGGGATCGCCGCGTTTCGACGAACGTTATCCGGTGTTTGCCAGCTATCTGACGGACAATTGGCGGGCCTTTCGCACTTGGGAAGTCTCCGCGATCTCGCCGTGGGAGTATGGGCACTTCTGGAAGTTGCGCGAGGGCGTGGACCGGCGCCGCCAGGAGTTCAAAGTGGACTGGGAAAACCTGCAGCGACCAGGGTTCAGTCCCGACTACCTCGATCAGCGGTACGAGCGGATGGACCTGGCTTTCGAGCGTTCCGACTGGATTGCCACACCGGCAGCGCAGGCTTTAATCCGCAACAACCGGCCGTTGCTGGCCTATCTAGGCGGCAAGCCCGATCGATTCACCAGCAAAGACCATAATTTCTTCCCCGGCGAAACCATCGAGAAACAGACCATCGTCATCAACAACTCCCGCGAAACCGTGACGTGCGACTGTCAATGGTCCTTCAGCCTGCCCCAAGCTAGGAGCGGCAGCAAACAAGTCACCGTCAGGCCCGGCCAGCAGCAGCGAGTTCCGCTGCGCTTCGAATTGCCGGCCACCCTGGCGTCCGGCCGGTATGAACTTTCTGCGAGCTTCAAATTCAGCTCTGGCGAAACCCAGCAAGACAGTTTCTCGATTGAAGTTCTGCCGCGGCTTCCTCGTAGCAGCCGAGGTAACGAGGCTCAAATACCTGGGTCTCCAACAACCACAACATCCGCGGAAAATCAGAGCCTCCTCACGTCGGCTGCTACTTCTCAAGAAGGCCCGAAGTTTGCGCTTTTCGATCCCAAAGGCGAAACCGTCACGCTGCTGAACCGGTGGGGAGTTCGAAGTCAACCGGTGGAGGCCAATGCCGATCTGTCGGCCTTCGATATTCTCATCGTGGGGAAGTCCGCGCTGACAGCGGCAGGTCCAGCGCCGGATATTGGGCGGGTACGCGAGGGCCTGAAGGTGATCTTATTCGAGCAAACTTCGGAGGTTTTGGAGAAGCGATTCGGATTCCGCACCGCCGAATACGGCTTGCGGCAACTGTTTCCCCGAGTGCCCGATCATCCGATTCTGGCCGGGATCACTACGGACCACCTGCGCGACTGGCGGGGTGAGGCAACGATTTTGCCATCGCGTTTGAAGTACGAAATGCGGCCCCGTTACGGGATTACCGTTCAATGGTGCGACCTTCCGGTTACCCGGCTATGGCGCTGCGGGAATAGGGGCAATGTGGCATCCGTGCTGATTGAAAAGCCCGCGAGTGGCGATTTCCTGCCGATCCTGGACGGCGGCTTCAGCCTCCAGTACAGCCCGCTCCTGGAGTGCCGCGAAGGCAACGGCCTGGTGCTATTCTGCCAGGTGGACGTGACGGGACGCACCGAAATCGAGCCGTCGGCTGAAACGCTGGCTCGAAATCTTCTCCGCTACGTGTCCGCCTGGAAACCGGCTCCACGGCGGCAAGCTGTTTACGCCGGCGAACCGGCTGGGTTGAGACATCTCGAATCCATCGGCGTGTCCGTCAATTCCTATGAGGGTGGAAACCTGTCGTCCAACCAAGTCCTCGTGGTGGGTCCAGGCGGTGGCCGGAAGTTAGCTGGCGCCGCCGCCGCCATTGCCGACTGGCTCAAGGCCGGCGGGAATCTGGTGGCGATCGGGCTCGACCAAGACGATGCCAACGCGCTGCTCCCGTTCCAGGTCGCCATGAAGCAAGCGGAACACATAGCAGCCTTCTTCGAGCCGTTTGGCATGAATTCGTTGCTGGCGGGTGTGGGACCGGCGGACACTCACAACCGCGACCCGCGAGACTTGCCTTTGGTTTCGGCTGGCGCGCATGTTTTTGGCAATGGCGTTCTGGCCAACGCGGAAAGCGCAAACGTGGTCTTTTGTCAGATGGCGCCCTGGCAGTTCGACGGCGGCAAACAGTCCAACCTGAGGCGAACGCACCGGCGCGCATCCTTCCTCTTTGCGCGCTTGCTGGCCAACTTCGGAGTCGCTGGCGCGACGCCGATCCTGGACCGTTTCCACAATCCGCTGGACGCCGCGAAACCGGAAAAACGCTGGCTGACAGGCCTCTACCTGGATCAACCCGAAGAATGGGACGATCCCTACCGGTTCTTTAGATGGTAATTGGGAACCCATCTCGTATAGACCCCCTGCCCTATTTCAGGGAACTCTCCCAAGCCAGGAGCGCGCGTTTTCGAACCTGTCCCCATCGATAGCCGCCCACCGCGCCGGTCTCGCGAATCACCCGATGACAAGGAATAAGATAGGCTACCGGGTTCTGCCCCACTGCGGTTCCCACGGCCCGGGCGGCGGTGGGCTTCTCCAGCGCCGCCGCCAGATCTCCGTAACTGACGAGCGTGCCGGGCTGGACCTGCAGCAACGCCCGCCACACCCGCACCTGAAAGGCCGTTCCTCGAACAAACGTCCGCAAGGCCGGTCGCGATCGGGAGCGGTCTGGCCGTTCGAAAATTCGACCGGCGAGCCGCGCCGCGGCGGTGTCGTCTCGATGCAGCCGCGCTTTCGGCCAGCTTTCTTGCAACGCGGTCCACCCGGCCGCGCCGTCTTCGGAGTCGCCCAATGAGAGATGGCAAATGCCGCGGGGACTCTCGCCCACTAAACACCTCCCGAATGGACTGTCGGCGAAACCGGCCGAGATCGTCCAACCTTCGCCGCCGGATTTCAATTCGGCGGGCGAGGCAGCCTCCAGGCTTACACCGAGATCAGGCAATCGGGCCGGGCCGGAAAGGCCCGAAATCAGCGCGGCATCCCGAACGCTCTTCCCTTTCCGGAGCCATTCCTGCGCATGAGAAAGGGTGAGGCACTGCAGAAAATCCTGGGGCGTGATCGCTGCCCAAGTGGAGAACAGACGGTGAAAGTGGAATGGGCTTAATCCGACGTATTCCGCCAACGTCGCCAAGTCAGGTTGCTCAGGGTGGCAGGCATCCAGATGGCGGATGACAAGCGCAATGCGTTCGTAATCGTTCATGTCTCCATTCTGTCACTGGGAGTTTGCCGTTCCCACCCGATTCTTGCGGCAATTGCTAGGGCCGGCTTCACTCTTCCGACTGGCTGAGACGGGCCAGAACGCTCAGATCTTCCAAGGTAGTGGTGTCGCCTTTGATTTCCGAGCCGGAGGCAATCTGTTTGAGCAAACGCCTCATGATTTTTCCGGAACGCGTCTTCGGCAGAGCCTCGGCGAAGCGAACGTCATCCGGTTTGGCGAAAGCCCCGATTTCCTTGGCCACATGTTGCCGCAATTCCTCGCGAATGTCCGGCGTGGCTTTAACGCCGCCTTTGAGGGTGACAAAAGCCACGACCGCCTGCCCTTTCAAGGCATCGGGCCGGCCGACGACCGCCGCTTCCGCCACCTGGTGGTTGCTCACCAGGGCGCTCTCGATTTCCGCGGTGCCGATGCGGTGGCCGGCCACATTCAGAACGTCATCGATTCGACCCATGATCCAAAAATAACCGTCTTCGTCGCGACGGCAGCCATCGCCGGTAAAATAGGCATGTTTAACCTCGCTCCAATAGACTTCCTGGTAGCGCCGGGGATCTTTCCACAATCCGCGCAACATGCTCGGCCAGGGCTTGCGAATGATTAATTTGCCGCCGGTGTTGGCCGGCACGGATTGGCCCTGATCATTCACGACCTCGGGCAGCACTCCAAAGAAGGGGAGCGTGGCCGTGCCCGGTTTGGTGGGCATGGCCCCCGGGAGGGGAGTGATCATGATGCAGCCCGTTTCGGTCTGCCACCAAGTGTCGACGATCGGGCAACGTTTTCCGCCAATGACTTCGTGGTACCAGATCCAGGCCTCGGGATTGATGGGCTCGCCGACCGTGCCGAGCAGGCGCAAGGAACTTAGATCGTGTTTCCCGGGCCAGGCCTCGCCCCATTTCATAAAGGAGCGAATCGCGGTGGGAGCGGTGTATAAAATGGTGACTCCATATTTCTCCACGATGCGCCAGAACCGGTCGGGTTCCGGAAAATTAGGCGCCCCCTCGTACATGAGGGTCGTGGCTCCGTTGGCCAGCGGACCATAGACCACGTAACTATGCCCCGTCACCCAGCCGATATCCGCGGTGCACCAAAACAGATCCGTCGCTTGGAGATCAAAGACATACTTGGCGGTCATTTTGGCGCCCAAGAGGTAACCGGCGGTCGTGTGGAAGACGCCTTTCGGTTTGCCGGTGGAACCGCTGGTGTAAAGAATGAAAAGCGGATCTTCACTTTCCATTTTTTCCGCCGGGCAAACAAAACCCACGTACTCCAACTCCCGGTGCCACCACACATCGCGCCCCTCTTCAATATGAATCTCATTGAAAGCCCGCCGTAAAACAATGACTTTTTCCACGGATCGACCCAGCAACCGGCCCTGATCGTCGGTTAGCTTGAGGGCTTCATCCACGTTTTTCTTGAGCTGCACAATCATGCCACGACGAAAACCGCCGTCGGCCGTGATCACGACGCGGGCCGCGCAGTCGTGAATCCGATCGGCGACCGAGTGCGCACTGAATCCGCCAAAGACGACCGAATGAATCGCGCCGATGCGCGCGCACGCCAGCATGGCAATGGCCGCCTCCGGAACCATCGGCAGATAGATGATCACCCGATCCCCCTTTTTAACGCCGTTGCGCTTGAGCACGTTGGCAAACCGGCATACTTCGCGATGCAACTGTTTGTAGGTCAATACCCGCTCTTCCCCCGGTTTGCTGATCGAATCCGGTTCGCCTTCCCAGATGATGGCCGCCTGGTTGGCCACCGGCGTCTCCAGGTGCCGGTCCAGACAGTTGTAGGCGGCATTAAGCTCGCCGCCGTCAAACCAGCGGACAAAAGGCTCTTTCCATTGCATCACCTGCTTCCACGGCTTGAACCAGACCAGCTCCGCCTTGGCCTGCCGCGCCCAAAACCGGTCCGGCCGGCGAATGGACTCCTGGTACATTTGGCGATACTGCTCCATGGATTTGATATGGGCGGCCGCCGCAAAGGATTTGGCTGGTGGGAAAACACGTTGCTCATGGAGCACGGATTCAATCGTGTTGGCTTCGGGCAATTCGGGGTTACTCATATCTGCGCGACGATAATTTTGTGACCCAATATATAAGCCATGCTTCAAAAAGCAATTAAATGCACGAATTCACAAAAATGCTTGGGACGCCCGCGCGGGAAAAGGAGAATTCAGAAAATCAGAGCCTCGTCACCGTGACCGACAGCAGCAACGCAACCTCCCAAGCCACGCTCCTGGCACTTGCCGAGATCGGATCTCTGGGATCACCAGAAGCCGCCGTTAGACGCCCGATTCAACTTGCTTCGAAAATAGACAGCTCACACCATGCGGCGAAAACTCAAACCGGAAACCCGAATTCCAGTGGACGCCTATGTTTCCGGCAGCAAAGAAGATTTTGGAAAGATTCGGGGAATCGCCACGATGTAGTGATAGACTGCGTATGACGACGAATGCCAAGACCCAGACCGAGGGCTCCCTGCCCACCCGCCCGAGCTTGATCGGCCGCCTGCGCAACCACCAGGACGACGACAGTTGGCGTGACTTTTTCCAGACTTACTGGAAGCTCATATATGGCTTTGCCATCCACTGCGGTTGCACCGACGCCGAAGCCGAGGAGGTGGTGCAGGAGACCGTCATCTCGGTGGCGCGCAAGATGCCCGAATACCGCTACGAGCCGGCGGTGTGCTCCTTCAAAGGCTGGCTCATGCATGTGACCAACTGGCGCGTGATCGACCAGCTCCGCAAGCGGCGCACCGGCAAGCAAGCGGCGCTCTCGCTCGATTCCGCCGTGTCCAACCTGGTCGATCAGATGGCCAGCTCCACTGCCTCCGAACTGGAAACGCTCTGGGAAAAGGAATGGCAAAAGAACCTGATTGACGCCGCCATGGAACGGGTCAAACGCAAGGTCAACGCCGAGCATTACCAGATTTTCTATCTGCTTCTGGTCAAGGGTCATTCGCCGCAAAAGGTTGCCGGCCTGCTCAAAATCAACGTGGCCCGCGTTTACCTGGCCAAACACCGCGTCTCCCGGCTGGTGCAAAAGGAAATTAAGTCGCTCACCCGGACCCAGCTTTGAACTGACCATGGATTACTTTTGGGAACAACTGTCGCGCTGGGGGGAGGCCTGGACCGGGCCCACGCTCCCCTTCGCCGTCTATAACGTCACGCTGCGCCAGGGCCGGCATATCATCCGGCGGAAATTGTTTCGCCGGCTGCGACACCGCATGCAATCCCGCGCCAGGAAACCGACCCTCGCCATTACCCCGTGAAAACATTGCCTCCGCTTCGAGAACTCTCCGCCAACCGCCCCCCGCCGCGCGTGCCCGATCATGAATTGCTCCGCTGCATCGGCCGCGGCAGCTACGGTGAAGTCTGGCTCGCCCGCACCACCCTGGACACCTATCGCGCCGTCAAAGTGGTGTATCGCAGCGATTTCGAAGACGCGCGCCCGTTCGAGCGCGAATACACCGGCATCCGCAAGTTCGAGCCCGTCTCGCGCTCGCACGAGGGGTTGGTGGACATTCTCCAGGTCGGGCGCAACGATCAGGAAGGCTATTTCTATTACGTCATGGAACTGGCAGACGATGTAGCGCCGGTTTTCAAACCGGCGAATCAGGTTGAACCCGCCGGCCCCACCTTGCCGACTGGAAAGTCGGCGTTACAGCCCGATTCCTACTCCCCCCGCACCCTCAGCGCGGAACGCCGCCTCCGTGGCCGCCTCCCTGCCCGGGAGTGCGTTGCTCTCGGCGTCTCGCTCAGCGGCGCGCTCGTCCAACTGCATCGGCACGGGCTGATCCACCGCGATATTAAACCCTCGAACATCATCTTCGTCGGGGGCAAGGCCAAGCTCGCCGATATTGGGCTGGTCACGGACGAGACCGAGCCGCTCTCGTACGTCGGGACGGAAGGTTTTATTCCGCCCGAGGGACCGAACTCGCCGCAGGCCGATGTGTTCAGTCTCGGCAAGGTGCTCTACGAAGTGAGCATGGGCAAAGACCGGCTCGATTTTCCGGAGCCGGCCACCGCGCTGGAAGAATTGCCGGACCACGACGAATTGATTGAATTGAACAGCATTCTGCTCAAGGCCTGCCAGCCGGACCGCCGGCAGCGTTACCCGTCGGCCGACGAGATGCACGCCGAACTGGAGATGCTTCACCACGGCAAATCCGTCCGCGAAAAGCGCAACCGCGAACAACGCCTGCGCTGGATGGCCGTCGCCAGCGTGTGCGTGGCCGCCGTGACGCTGGCGGCATTGGGCCTCGAACGCGTGCTCGACTGGCGCAGCCGGGCGTTGCAGGGCCAAAGCTCGACCATCCATCCCTCGCTGGCCGGCAAGATCGCTCCCCGCGACGCCGCCCTGCCGGGCGAACTCATCGACCTTTCGCCGGCCTACACTGCCCCACTGACCGAAAGCTGGTATCCCGGTCCGCCCGAGAACACGCTCGCCGCCCTGCCGCGCGGCCTGCGGAAATTCGAGGGGATTTCGTTCGACGTGCGCGGGATCGTTCAACTTTCCGGTGGTGAAATCAGCAGTTACGGTGCGAGGAGTTACCCGGCGAGCCTCCGAGACATCCCCATCGGCCGCTGGGTCAAACGCCTTCACTTCTTGCACGGCGCCGTCTCCGAGGTGAGCGATGGCATGACCATCGGCAGCTATCGCATCTACTACAACACCGCCCGTCAGATCGAAGTGCCGATCGTCTATGGCCGCAACGTCCGTGCCCTCTGGCAGCCGCAGTCCGCCAACGGTGAGGTCGCCCAAGCCACTGTTGCCTGGCGCGGACAAAACCCCGCCACCCAATCGCGCGGACTCGAACTGCGGCTGTACCGGTTCACCTGGGACAACCCGTGGCCCGCCGAGGAAATCGCTGCTGTCGATTTTGTGTCCGCAACGGCCAACGCCGCGCCGTTCCTGGTCGCGATGACCGCCGAGGACGCCCCACTGGCGCCCGAGCAAAAGCACGTCTCCGTCAACCTCGTGAAGGCGTTGCAGGACGCGGCCCCCTCCTTCCCGCAGCTCCCGATCCAGATTGGCACCCAGCCATTTCAATGGTCGCTCCTCAAGCTCAACACGCACCCGGCCGAGATCGGCGGCCGTTTCTATGACGGCTTCCGCTTCACCACGCCGGAGCACGAGCCTTTCGATCTCGTCTGGGGTTTTTCGCCCGAACGCACCCCGTTTCAAGGCTGGTTCATTCTCCCGATGACCGGCGGACTCAAGGTCGGCTTCGAGGATTGGTATCACGGCACGCCCGCGCGGAAGCCGGGTGCGGTCGCCGCAACTGTGGCGGACGAGTTCGTGGTGCAATTTCTGAGCGGGAAAAAGCTCCAGCCCGGACGCGAGTATTTCATCTGGTTCGGCGGCGAGACCAATCGCATGATCGAACTTCAAGCCGCCCTGCGTTTCGTGCCGTCCGGAAGCGTGGATCCCAACCAGCCGGCCGACCTCGCCAAGGGCCTGGGCCTGCCGCTGGATGCAGAGCCCAGCTATCATCGCCACTACTGCCTGGGGGCAATCCGCTGATCCACTGGTAGGGCCGAGCTGCTGCTCGGCCCTGAAATTAGGGCGGCACGGCAGCCTGCCCCTTACACGGATCTAGCAGACGGACGCGCCCGCGCTGTAGCGCAGACTTCCAGTCTATCAGTATCTGCTGGAATCGTCGCCGGCCGCGACGATTCTGCGGGGTGGTGGGCTGCGAGATCGTAGCGCAGATTTCCAATCTGCTGTATCGCCGACTTCCAGTCGGCAGACCGTCCGACAAGTCATGGCACTCGGGGCGGAAGGACGACTGGCGGATTGGAAATCCGCGATACAGCAGGTTGGAAACCTGCGCTACCACGGCGGCAGATGCGCATCGGACGATTCGTGAGCGGAATTCTGAAATGAGGCGCTACGGCTCGAACTGAGTTCGATCCTGCAACCAGCGCACATCGGGATTGTCCGAGGAAGTGAAATTGAAGGGAAGCCGCTGAGAATAGGTGACCGGCGGCTTGGTCCGGGGATCCAGCCACTTGTGCAATTCCACATGCCCGTCCGCGAACGATAGCGTCGCCGCCCCAGTGTGGAGGCTGCCCGGGCAACTGCCGGAACTGCCCACCAGGCCCCCACCAAACTTCCGGTTCTCCACCCAAAAGGAAACGAAATCGAGGCTGTCGGGGTGCTCATCCGTGAACACAAACAGGCTGCTCGGATTCACAATCTGCGACAGTTTCTGCGGCCCGAACTTGATGGGATCCGGAGTCAAACCGCACTGGCCCAAGCCTCCAACAAAAGCGTTCATCGAGATGCTCCGCACACGTGGCAGCACCTTGCTTTTGCTAACTTTAACCATGCTGCGGTCACTCGGGCATTTGTAGAGGGCCGCATTCCGTGAATACGGCCCGAGCTTGGCGTATTGGGGATCGATCAAGAGCGCCGTGTTGGTGTTCTCGGAATTGCCGCCGTCGTAATTCAGGAAACCTTGCGCCCACCAAAGACCCAACTCCGGTTGCGGTGGCGAGGGGATGTTCAACCCGAGCGGGACCAGTTTGTCGTCGTTATCGGCCGCATAAAGCGACCAGGCCAGTTGCAGTTGTTTCTTGTTGCCGAGGCACTGAATCGCCCGCGCCTTTTCCTTGGCCCGTGACAGCGTGGGCAAGAGCAGCCCGGCCAGGATCGCAATGATGGCGATGACCACCAGCAACTCGATCAACGTAAAGCCAAGCCGACCGGGACGCGTGCCAGCACTTGGCAAAAAGGGGCATTTGCGTTGTGCCGACTGGAAAGTCGACGCTACCTGTAACGCCGGTTTTCTAACCGGCGATGCAGTCTCACGCTGGCGGCCGGCGTTTGGGCGTTTACCCTGAGCCGACTGGAAAGTCGGCGGTACTTGTAACGCCGGTTTTCTAACCGGCGATGCAGTCTCACGCCGGCGGCCGGCGTTTGGGCGTTTACCCTGAGCCGACTGGAAAGTCGGCGGTACTTGTAACGCCGGTTTTCTAACCGGCGATGCAGTCTCACGTCGGCGGCTCCGGGTGATCGAGGTCTTCATCGCTTCGCTTACGGTTTCTTCAGCCGATAAAACTTCATTCCGCCCTCGATGTCCACCGCGACGGCCGTTTCATCGCCGATGGTGACGGGAGCGGCTGCGACCGGGACCCAGGTCGCCGTTGGCGAGAGCGTATCGGTCGTTTCCAAAACCGCACCGCTGACCGACGCTGGCCAGGTGATGAGCACAGTTTTGCCGGCAGGAATCACGGAGAGCGCGGGGAGGTATGGCGGAGTCGCCGCAGTGCCCAAGCCGGTAAAAACGTAGGCGGCGCCGGAGTCGGTGGCGCTGTTGTTGGACTGATCGCCGTTCACCCCGGTGGCGTTGCTGTCCTCGCTACCAAAAGAACTACCCGCACCGATCGCCACTGTGTTACTCGATAGCGCCACCGAGTATCCGAAGCAGTCACCCGCCCCCGTGTTGGAGGCTTTGAGATAAGCCTGCTGACTCCAATTCGTCCCGCTGCGCACGAAGATATACGCCGCGCCGGAATGCGTAGCGCTGTTGTCGCTCTGATTGCCGTTTACTCCGGTGGCGTTGCTCGACTCCTGCCAAGCCCCGACGACCACCGTGTCGCCCGATGCCGCCGCTGACCAGCCGAACTGATCCCCCGCCCCGGTGTTGGAGGCTTTGAGATAGGCTTGCTGGGTCCAGGTCGCCCCACTGCGCACGAAGACGTAGGCCGCGCCGGATCCAGGGGCGTTGTTGTCACTTTGATCGCCGTTGACCCCGGCGGCATTGCTGCTCTCGCCGAGCGCCCCGACCACCAACGTCTCGCCCGACAGCGCTATCGATCGGCCGAAATAGGCACCATCTCCAGGGTTGGAAGCTTTGAGATAAGCTTGCTCGCTCCAAGTCGTCCCGCTGCGCACGAAAACATGGGCTGCGCCTGAATTGTTGACAATGTCGTCCGCCTCCGACCCGACCACCAGAGTGTCGCCCTGCACCGCCACCGACACGCCGAAGTATTGGTATGGCCCGGGGTTGGTAGGTTTGAGGTAGGCTTCCTGATTCCAGTTCGTCCCATTGCGCACGAAGACGTAGGCCGCGCCAGAAAACGAGGCGCTGTCGTCGTTTTGGTCACCGTTCACTCCCGTGGCGTTGCTGTTCTCCCCAGTCGCCCCGACCACCACCGTGTCACCCGACACTGCCACTGACGAGCCGAAGTAGTCTCCATGGACATCCATCGGCAATGCTCCTCGTGTGTTGGAGGCTTTGAGATAGGCCTGCTGGGTCCAATTGGTGCCGTTCCGCACAAAAACATACTCGGCACCGGACCGCGTTGAGCGGTTGTTACTCCCGTCACCGTTCACTCCGGTGGCGTCGCTGGACTCCCGCCAAGCCCCGACCACCACCGTGTCGGCCGACACTGCCACTGAGTCGCCGAAGTAGTCTCCCGCCCCGGTGTTGGAGGCCTTGAGATAAGCCTGCTGGGTCCAGGTTGTCCCGTTCCGCACGAAGACGTAGGCTGCGCCGGAATCAGGGGTGGCGTTGTTGCTTCGATCGCCGTTGACCCCGGTGGCATTGCTGTCTTCGTAAGGTGCTCCGACCACCATTGTGTTACCCCACACCGCCACCGAGGAACCGAAGTAGTCATTCGCTCCGGTGTTGGAGGCTTTGAGATAGGCTTGCTGGGCGACGGATGCGCTGCGTGCTGGTTCAATCACCGCGAGCAAGCTGTAAATCACCAGCCCGAAACGGAACAGAGATGTCGTTTTCATAGCAGCATTGGCCAAAGGGCTGAGTTGTTGAATAGACCTCGCCTAGTTTTGTCGCCGTTTGGAAAACCGACGACACGGGTTCGCGTCTGTTTCATACCTGCATGAAACAGACGCGAACGGGATGCTTTCGGCTGATGTTTCCAACCCGTCGTCCTTCAATGGCTGACCTCCAGCACTGTGGCATGGGATTGACCGGAGGGGTCATTCGCCCATCCCGTCACGTAGAACAGCCCAGTAGTTGCGTCGGTGGCGACCCCCATCGCCTTGGAAGTGGGCCCGGAGGTTCCGGGATTGCCGTAGGGAAAGATCGCCTGACTCCAACCGCCTCCCGGACTCCACCGCTGCATCTTCCAGTTGAACTGGCTTTGCGTGCCCACCACCAAGAGATTCTCGCCGGCTGGATCGATTGCCAGGCCATTGATGATGCAGTCAGTGCCGGACAGGAGCGGGCAACCCAGGTCCTGCCAGGTGGTGCCGCCGTTCGCACTCGCCCACACATACCAATTCCGGGCAGAGTTGACCCCGTTCCCCATGCCGCCGACGAAGATGTTGCCGCTGGCATCACTGGTGATGGCCGTGGCTTCCGCAATGCCTAATTTCGGCGGAACCCAGGAATGCACCACCGGCCAGGTGACACCTGCGTCGCGGCTGCGCCAGACCGTCCAATTATTCCCGACCCGGCCCACCGCGAAGATGCCGCCCTGCTTCGATCCGACGGAGGGCACGAACTGAATATCCGCAGCGTTGTCAAAGTTGCCTCCCTTGCTGGACAACACCTTGTTTTCCCAACTGGCCCCGCCGTTGGCGCTTCGCCGAATGATCGGCTTATTCCAGTATCCATGCCGAACGTCGTAGGCGGCACGTCCGCAGACAAAGAGATTGCCGGAAAAGTCGGCGGCAACACCCTGGGCGCTGGCGCTCAGACCCGCAACCAATTGCCAACCGGAGATCAGCGGCAGCCAGTTGACTCCTCCGTCGAGACTGCGGTGGACCTCCCAGGCGGTGTTTGGGTTCAGCGTCTCACCCGCGGCGAAGAGCGCCCCGGAGTGGGGGTCGAAGCCAAGCCGATTGAGGCGACTCGGGAATCGGTCAATCACTCCGACGATCGGCGGGTTCTGTGTGAGGTTGGCGTCGAGAACCGCGTAACCGTAGTCGGGGGTGTAGGCGGCCAGAAACAGTCCGGGCGGCAGCGGGTTGTTTGGAAACGGATTCACCAGGACATCGCGCCCTAAGGTGCCAGGGCCGAGATCCAAAACCGGCTCCACGTTTTGGGCGGGGGTGTTGATGGATGTGGCGGCGAGGAGCGCGGTGGCCGCGAGGGTAGTGAGGAGTGTTTTTGGTGTCATTCTGAATCTGTGGGTTAAAGGTTTGTTGGCCTCGCCTTCACTGACGCGAGCGATTTCCGATTTAGTATAATTATTATTCATAACACCCATTACATCGAAACCAGAGGATGGAATCTTTCAAAAAAATGTTGCGACTGCCGATTCGCGAGGGACGTTGCTGGCGTTCGTGACGGATAAACGGTCCGTAATTTGGGCATTTGCACTGTGCCGACTGGAAAGTCGGCGCTACCTGTAACGCCGGTTTTCTAACCGGCGATGCAGTCTCACGGCGGCGGATGGCGTTTGGGCGTTTACCCTGAGCCGACTGGAAAGTCGGCGGTACTTGTAACGCCGGTTTTCTAACCGGCAATGCAGTCTCACGTCGGCGGCTACGGGTGTCCTTCATGGGCGTCGCAGCCGAAAGAATTGGCTGGCGACATCGCTCCGCTGGGTCACTGTGAACCAGCCCCCGAGCACCACTGGTGTTGAGCTGACGGGTGTCCAAGTCGTTGCCGTGGAGGCAAACGCGGGAGTCGATTCGAGCACGAAGCCCGTGAAGTTCATGGGCCAGGTGATCAGCACGTTCTCGCCCGAGCGGGCAATATTCAGCGCGGGTCTTTCGATGGCCGGAGTGAGCTTGGTGACATAGGCGTCGGCGGGGTTGAACGCGGTTCTGACCGAGGCATTGGTCGTTTGGATGGCGTTGCGGATGGGGAAATTGAGTGCGGCGGTTTGCCCGACGGCGATGAGGTTGCCGCTGGAATCCGGTGCAACGGCGTAGCCCCACTCCTCATCCGAGCCGCCGAGGTAGGTGGAATAGACGAGGCGCTTGCCATCGGCGCTGATCTTGGCCACGAAGGCGTCCTGGGTGCCGCCACCGAATTTCGGCTGCGGCGCGTCGGCGGTGGGAAAATTGCGCGAATCGGTGATGCCGGTCACGAACACGTTGTTGTCTTTGTCGAGCGCGAGGCCGTAGCCAACGTCCTTGCCGCTGCCACCCAGGTAGGAGAACCAAGCGAAGTTCGAGCCGTCGGGCTTGAGCTTGGCGACCCAGGCGTCAGCGCCCCCGTAACCCGGTTCCGGCTGAAAACCAAGCGGAAACGTGCCTGGATCCCAACCGGCGGAAATGACGCCGGTGACATAGGCGCTGCCATTCGCATCGGCGGCGATGGCGAACGCGGCGTCGCCAGTCGCGTCGCCAATGTAGGTGGAATAGACCAGCGCTGAGCCATCCGGTTTGAGCTTGGTCACGAACGCATCCCAGTTCTCGCCGATTTCAGGCACCACGACGTGGTTCGTCTGAAACGCGCCGGGTGTCACCGGAAAGTTGGTTGAGAGTGTCTGGCCGCTCACGTAGATGAAGCCAGCAGGATCAACGGCAATCTTTTGGTCTTCGTCCCGATTCTCGCCCCCGAAGTAGGTCGAGAACACGAGATTGGTGAGCGTGGCGTCGAACTTGGCAATAAATCCATCACTATCGCCGCCGCCGGGCTTTGGCTGAAGCGGGTTCTTGAGCGGCAGGTTTTTCGAGTCCGTCTGGCCGGTGACGCAGATGTTGCCGTTCGCATCGATGGCGAGGCCGTTGATCGTCTCGTCGCCGCTGCCGCCGAAATAGGAGCAGTAAAGCAGCTTCGATCCATCCGGCGTGAGTTTGGCGATGAAGCCGTCGCCATAGCCGAACGCGCTGCCGCCCCCATAGTCTAGTTGGAAGGCGTCTTCAGTCGTCGGCAGATCCACCGAGTGCGTTTCGCCGGCCACAATCAGGTTGCCATCACGATCCAGTGCGATGGCGTTGATGGCGTCCGAACTCGCGCCGCCGAAGTAGGTGGAGAACAGCAGCCGCCCGTCCGGATCGAACTTGGCGATGAAGGCGTCGCCAAAGGCGTCGCCAAAACCGCCGCCGTATTCGGGCTGGAGCGGGTTTAGCACCGGAAAACCGTTGGTGCTGCTGGTGCCGCCCGCGACGAAGGCGTTGCCGGCGTCATCCACCGCCACCGCGTAGGCCCCGTCGTAGTCCGACGCCCCAAAGTAGGTCGAGTAAGCGAGCGTCGCGGCCAGCGCCGAACCAGCGCCAGCGCCCATCAGCATCAGGACAAGCGACGCCACACAGAACGTCGTAAGTCCAAAGCGCCGGGTCAGGGGACCCGGCCTATATGTGCTTGTAGGCCGCGTGCCCTCACGCGGCGCGATTTTTGACGTTGTGTCTAGAACCCGGGACCGTCGGAACGCCCGGATCCCACCTTTCGGTCCCAACCTTGATCCAAGGCAGCGGCACCCTGTCATCCTGTCATCCAGTAAACGCATAGCTCGTTAACAGTATATCGCAGCCAGCGACAAAATCTTTCAGAAAGTTGACCCAACCCAGTGGAGGGAAGACCATGACTCGTAGCGCTATTTTACCATGAAAAAACGGGTTGCATGGGCAAAAAATCCGTCCGAACAAGGAAAACTTAATCTATAAAGCCGCGGCCACCTTACAGCCGCCAGGGCGCGCGCATCGGGCGGGTGAGGAAGGCGTTGGCTTCGTCGTCGTTGGTGAAGCGCTCCTGGACCGGGTCCCAGCGCAGCACTTTGCGCTTGCCCAAACGCACGGCGATGTTCCCCAAATGACACACGCTGGCGCTGCGGTGGCCCGCTTCGACGGGCGCCACGGGTTCGCGGCGGCTTTTGACGCAATCCAGGAAATTGCGCACGTGATCGTTGCTGTCGCCCAACCGGATTTCGTTGGGTCCCAGTTCCGATGTTTTGAGCGATTCCGGTTTCGTGAAAAAGCCGCCATAGCCCACCTGCACCATGCCGTCGGTGCCTTCGAACCGCGCGCCTACCTGTGATTTGTCCATGTCGCAGACCAACTCCACGCCATTGGCATAACGGCAGCGAAACTTGGTTTCGGTTGCCACGTCAAACAGGCTTCCTTTGGGCAGGAACTTGGCATCGAGCAGTTCGACTTCCACGGGCCCAGTGTCGTCGGCGCCCATCGCCCATTGAGCCATGTCGTTGGAGTGGGCGCCGAAGTTGGTGATTTGTCCGCCCGAATAATCGTAAATGAACCGGAACCGGTATAGGCAGCGATCTTGGTGATAAGGAGCCTGCGGCGCGGGGCCCAGCCAGTTTTCGTAGTCAAAACCCTCAGGAACGGGCATCGGTTGCCAACCGGGGCCGGGACCCACCTTGTTGTGATAGCCCACAAACGTGGTGATCTTCTGGAGTTTTCCAATCCGGCCATTGCGAACCAGCTCGCAGGCTTTGCGCGTGATGGGATTGGATCGCTCGTGACTGCCCGTCTGCAGAATCCTTTTGTGCTGCCGCACGGCCTTAACCATCTCCCGCCCCTGCTGAATTGTCAGCGACAAGGGTTTTTCGCAATAAATGTCCTTGCCCGCCTGGCAGGCCATCACGGTCATCAGACCATGCCAATGATCGGGGACGACAATGGTGACGACGTCGATATCTTTGCGCGCCAGGACTTCGCGGAAATCGGTGTAAACATCGCAGCCACGGAATTGGCCGGCGGCAGTCTTCCGGGCGTAGAATTCGTTCACGGCCTTTTGCGCGGGCTCCCGGCCGAGAAACTGGTTCTCATCGCGGTACCCGTGACTGGCCCGGTTTACGTCGCAGACCGCCACAATTTGGGCGTCGTCCTGCTTGAGGAATTGCTGGAGGATATTGAAACCCTGGTTGCCAGTGCCGATGCAACCGACGGTGATCCGGCGGCTCGGAGCGGATGCGCCACGGACGAAGGCGGGAACCAAGAACGGCAGGCCCACTGCCAGCCCGGTCGCCGTGGTACCCGTGGTGCAGAGAAATTGCCGTCGAGTGAGATAAGTTGTGGTTTGCATAGCGGGAGATCGGTTGGCTGCCTGTTAATAAAGTAGGAGACGACGTAAGGAGTCTCTAAACCCCACCGTCCTTTTGAAGCAATTTGAGTCTCGTTACCTCGCCTCCTATAAAAACAGGTTTTTTTAACGCACTGTTAGCCCTCCGTTTTTTCGATTTTGGCCCAGGTGTCGCGCAGCGTCACCGTCCGGTTAAAAACCAAATGACCGGCTTTGGAGTCCACCGGATCGACATTAAAATAGCCCGTGCGCTCGAATTGAAAGCGGCTTCCGGGCGCGGCTTGCGCCAGACTGGGCTCGACGCGGCAACCGGTCAGCACGTCCAGCGAATGCGGATTAAGATCGGATTTCCAGTCGCGTCCTCCGCGGTCGTCGCCGGAATTCTCGACCGTAAACAACCGGTCATACAAGCGTACTTCGGCCGGGAGCGAGTGCGCGGCCGACACCCAGTGAAGGGTGCCTTTGATTTTGCGGCTGGCGGTGGGCCCGCCGCTCTTGGATCCCGGATCGAGGGTGCAGCGCAATTCCACCACTTCGCCCTTATCGTTTTTAATGACCTCCTCGCACTTGATGATGTAGGCGTAGCGCAACCGCACTTCGCCACCCGGCACCAGCCGAAAGTATTTCTTCGGAGGGTTTTCACGGAAATCGTCCTGGTCAATGTAAAGCTCGCGCGAGAACGGAAGCTTGCGAGTGCCGGCCGCCGGATCTTCGGGATTGTTGACCGCCTCCATTTCCTCAACCTGGTTCTCGGGATAATTGGTGAGGACAACCTTGAGCGGACGCAGCACCGCCATGATCCGGCCCGCGTGTTTATTGAGGTTTTCGCGCACGCAGTATTCCAGCAGCGCCAGGTCGATGATGTTTTCCCGCTTGGCCACGCCAATCCGCTCGCAGAATTCGCGCAGCGCCTCGGGTGGGTAGCCGCGGCGGCGCA
>Ga0209429_10000615_pt1 | contig 23684 bp, 18 predicted proteins | sample BarGraNGADG00212_3_FD_184493 | JGI IMG/M metagenome (GOLD analysis project Ga0209429, IMG submission 184493) | Arctic peat soil microbial communities from Barrow, Alaska - Barrow Graham LP Ref core NGADG0004-212 (SPAdes) (version 2) | ecosystem: Environmental > Terrestrial > Soil > Wetlands >...
CATTTGATAACAACCTGAGCGAACGCGATTTGCGCAAGTGTAAGAGCCGACAAAAAATGTCGGGCGGCTTTCGTAACCTTGAAGGCGCACAGATGTATAGCCGAATACTCAGCCTAATTGAAACCTGCAAACGCCGCAATCGCTCGCCCCTATCCGCTATCCTGGCAGTACTGCAAGGTAAGAGGGTTTGGGCTGCCGATGGGTAAGGCTGAACAGTAACCTTCCTTGGTCACGAGGTATTTGATATTTCTTGCCGCTCAGGCTATAATTCCTTACAGATCTTGAAAGGAAATGTGGCGTTTTTGAGGTTGCAGACAGGAAGATCCCACACAGGGCATGGATATGGCGGGTCACACCGGTTACCACTGTGGATCAGGCGGTTTTTGTTTGCCTTGTCCGCAGTGTTGCTGTGTTTGGCTATCTTCATGCTGATCAACTATGTAGCGCAGGGCAAGGCAGCCAGAGCCACGCAGAAGAGTCTGCAGGACGAACTTCAAAGATCAAGCGCGGTGAGACAAATGTCCCAGACAGTTGAGTCAACGCAAGCCCCCATTCTTGCTCAGGCACCGGCAGACGAACAAGGCAAACCGCCAACGCCGCGGCCGATGCCGACAGCGGGCGCCGCGATGCTTCCCAAGTTTGTGTCATTGTTTGGCAAGAACTCGGATCTGGCAGGCTGGCTCAAAAGCGATGCCATCTATGATATCGATTTTCCCATCGTCAGGCGCGATAACACGTTCTATCTTGATAAGGATTTCTATGGCCGGATCAACCTGGCCGGCACCGTATTCATGGACGAGGGCAACAGCATCTTGCCTCAGGATCAGAATCTCATCCTGCATGGTCACAATATGAAGAACGGCACCATGTTTGGCAAGCTGACCCGCCTGATGGACATAAGCGCGCTGCTTGCGGCTCCCTTTTTCAGTTTCAGTACGCTTTATATGGAAATGATATTCGTCCCTTATGCAGTGTCGCTGGTGTCCATCGATCCTGCCAATGCCCGCTACTTTGACTTCAATCAGCAGCGATTTTATGATGAAAATGCCCTCGCAGCGTATGTGCAAAGGCTAAAGGAAACGTCGGTGATGCAGGTTCCTGTGAGCGTTGATCCCGGTGACCTGCTGCTGACATTGGTGACCTGTCATGGCAATGAGGTAAGCGAGCGGCTGATTATCGGCCTGCGCGCGCTGCGGCCTGATGAGAGCAGAGCAACTGTCCGGAAACTGCTGATGGAGCAGACAGGCGTCAAATAGGTTCAGCGCTTGATTGTCACTTGAAAGCTGGTACGGCACTTTGGGCAAGTCACTGACATGGTGCCGATTTTCTTTTGCAGGCGCAGCGTGCTGTGGCAATTGGGGCAACTGCGGTAGCGGTGCGTCTTGTATTCTTTGACCCGGTTGATCAGCAGCATGGCTTTCTTTTTCACGCTGTCGCGCAGCGTCACATATTTGCGGTTCTCAATGGCCCGCTTGGCAGTTTGTTTTGAGAAGACGCGCAGGAAGGCAAAAAGCACCAGCAGCATGGCGGTATAATTGAGCACGGCCGATCCAACAAACAGGTTCAGGACGATCAGCACAAAGTAGACGGCGATCAGTGCCTTGTAAAGGGGGTCAATGCCATAACGGCCCTGCATCCAGGAGGCAAACCTAAATTTCAACCTGTTTAACATTCAATCTTCCTCTTTCAACTAAAGTTTTAGCAGCGGCAGCAAAGTCTGGCCAGGCACAGCCCCAGGCACAGCGGGCTGATGCCGCCCATGTTGGGGATACCAAAGCTCTGGCTGCGGGTGGTGTAAGCGCTGCTACCGCCCTGTATCTGTTGCTTGATGTTTTGGAACTGGAGGTTGCCTGGTTCTGTGCGGATCGCTTCGTCTATGTGCTGCAGCGCCGCCACGGTGTTGCCAACGCCATAGTTGGCAATGGCGCTGAGATAATACCACTGCGCCGAGTGTTCATGGATCTGGCTCAAGGCATACAATGCCTGGGGATACTGCAGGGCGTTGATGTACTGGCGCACCGGATCAAACTGATCATTCCGGCGTGTCTGCTGCTGCGTCTGCTGGCGGTACGCGCCGCCAAAGAACTGTTCAAAGGGGTTGTGGCCCCCATTTCCACCGAACCCGCCGTAGCCGGCATAAGGGTTTCGCTGCTGTTGGGATGAAGTGGCGTTAGGCTGCGAATAATCGGTATAGCTGGCCCGGCCTGACTTGATCTCCTCATAGGCGACATTGATCTGGCTCATCTTGTGCTGAGCGCCTTTGTCGTTTGGGTTAAGATCAGGATGATACTTTTTGGCCAGCTTGCGGTAGGCGGACGTTACTTCCTGCAGCGTGGCAGTGCGGGGGACGCCAAGCACCTCGTAAGGATCATTCATAGCGCGGCGGCCTCCTTCTTTTGCTGGACGCGCAGCCTGGTCCATACGCCAGAGTACAGCACATTTTCCAGTATCTCATTGTTTTGTTGGATCTGCAAGAGCTCGTAGCAGGCCGTCACCTGGGCCATGAGCATCTGCAGGATGCCCTCATGTTCGCTTGAGGAAACAGAAATCAGGGGGTTATAGCGTTCGCGCCTGATGTCATGCTTTAGGTCCAGCGCCGCGTCCATCAAATAGATGAAACGACCCAGCGCGTAGCCAAAGGCCCGGAGCTCCTGCTCCTTTGGCTCTCCTTTCTCATAGACGAAGATCTCTCCCAGAAGATGGCCAAAGGCGTTAGCGGGCATGTCAGGGACTGTCACGCCATCTTTTTCCATCAGGGACAGGTCATGCAGCGCCTGGTCGATAGCCGCGAACTGGCGCGGATAGTTCTGCCTGATCTTTTGCGCGTTTTTGCCAATGAGCCTGGCCTGTGACAGAGCGGTCAGCTTGTGGTCATCCTGCCAGTCATCCATCTTCTGCTGGTAGGTCAATATCACGTTCATGTCAGCGGCGTAGGGTGTGAAGCGGCTGGTGAAGTAGGGATGCGTCTGCAGCGGATGGGCGGCACAGCGGAGTGTTTTAAGCTGGGGTTTCTCCTTTTCGAGGGAAGACAGGAGGAGGATCAAAAAGGTCATGTCATAGGTGAGTGTAGTGCGGCAGACAGTGCCGTGCTGCTTGCCCAGCGCTTTGCACAGCCCGCAATAGCAGGCTCGGTAATAGCCGCGCTGCTCCTGGCTGAGCTTATCCAGATTGGCCACCACAAATCCAAACATCTTCGTCCCCCTCGGTGAAAGCCGCTTGGTGTATCCCCAAAGAGACCAAGTCCGGATGATTATACTACACCTGCGTGAATAAATCATGAACATTTCACGTGCCAAGATAGATACACTACGCCTTCCTATGGTATAATAATCCAGACAAAGGGGGAGTATGTACCAATGGACGCAGACCCGCTGGGGTGGAAATTGTTCTGGCTCTTATTTCTACTGCTCATCCACGCCTTGCTTACGGCCGCTGAAACTGCGGCGCGCACCCTTAACCTCAACAAGCTCAGACGCCAGGCAGAAAATCAGGACGTGCACGCCGAAAAGCTTGTTCAATACGCAGAAAAGCTGACCCAGACGCCCTCAGGTGTCCGCGCTGCCCTGGCGTTTGTTGGTTACTCCTCTGCCGGTATCGCGATCTGCAGCTATATGAGCCCCCTGGCGCGGGCGCTGGGGAAGATGCTGCCTTTCCTGTCCGGCGGGTACCTGTCCGGTTTGTCAGGCCTGCTTGTCACCTTTGTTTTTGCCTTTGTCTTCCTGCTCTTTGGCACGGTTCTGCCCCGGCAGATTGCCAGCCACCGCGCGCAGAAAACGGCGCGCGCACTGTACCGTTTGGCCTCCTTTTTCCACGCGCTCTTCCTGCCGCTGGCCAAAGCCGTCACTTTTCTGTCGACCGCGTTGATGCGCCTGCTTGGCATCAACCCGGATGAGGAAGTTGTGCAGCTGACCGAGGATGAGATACGCATGCTGGTGGATGTAGGTGAGGAAAAGGGCGCCATCCAGGAGACTGAGCGTGAGATGATCGAGAACGTGTTTGAATTCAACAACCTCACCGCTGCCGATTGCATGACCCACCGAACCGATGTTTACGCGATCTGGGTGGATGACACCATAGAAGAGACCGTGCGAATGATAGAGGAAACAGGCCTTTCCCGCTTTCCCGTGTACGATGAGGACCTTGACCACATCATTGGCACTGTCTCCACGCGCGATTTCCTGCTCAATCAGCAAAAGGAGCCGCCACTGCCTCTGCGCGAGGTACTGCGCCCTGCACGCTATGTGCCAGAATCCGCCAAGACAGACGCGCTTTTTCGTGAGATGCAGCGCAACAAGTACCACATAGCCATTGTGGTGGATGAATATGGCGGCACCAGCGGCCTGATCACGATGGAAGACCTGATAGAGGAAATCGTCGGCAACATCTATGACGAAAACGACCCACAGGCAAAGCAGGACATTGTGGTGCTGTCAGAGGGCCACTACAAGGTAGCGGGCGGCATGCAGATAGATGCCTTCAATGATGCAAGCGGGCTTTCGCTGCCCCTGGACGATGAATATGATACCATGGGCGGCCTGATGCTCAACCTGCTCAGTTCCATCCCCGATGAGGGCAGTCAGCCTGAGATCGATGCATACCAACTGCATTTTAAGGTGCTCAGTGTGACCGACCGGCGTATTGAGTGGGTGGAAGTCCAGCGTCAAAACCAGGAGGTCAATGAAGGTGTATGATCTGATCATCGTGGGCGCCGGCGCCGCGGGTTGTTCAGCTGCCTTGACAGCAAGGCAGCGTAATCTGCGCGTGCTGATGTTCTATTTTGGTGATGGCGCGATGGAAAAGGCGCATCGCATGGACAATTATCCCGGTATGCCGCAGGTGGAGGGCAAGGAGATGGTCCGCGTCTTTCGCCTGCAGGCCGCGGACGCTGGGGTAGAACTTAAAAAACAGCTGATCACCAAAGTGCTTCCCGTGAATGATGGGTTTTCCCTGCTGGCGGGTAATGATCTCTATGAGGCAAAGACCGTGCTGCTGGCCTTGGGCGCTTTGCGTGTCAACCCATTGCCCGGCGAAGAAGAGCTCCTGGGACAGGGCGTTAGCTATTGCGCTACCTGTGATGGCATGTTCTACAGGGGCAAGCGCATCATCGTGATTGCCGGAGGCAGGGAAGCGGTGGAGGAAGCCAATTATCTGGCGGATCTGGGCCAGGTCACCTACTTTATTGAAAAGCCGCATGATACCCAGGAGCTTGCCGCAAGCATCACCGTGGTAAAGGAAAAACCAAAGCAGATCAGGCAGAGCGGTCAGGATCTGATCCTGGTAACGGATCAAGGAGAACATGAAACAGACGGACTGTTTGTGTTGCGGCCTGCCGTCGCCATGACACAGATGCTTCCGGAGCTTGAAACCCGGAAGGGCGTCATCAGCACGGATCACGATCTGATGACCAATGTGCCGGGTGTATTTGCGGCAGGCGATATCCTGGGGGCGCCGCTGCAGGTCACCAAGGCAGTGGGTGAAGGCAACCGTGCTGCCCTTGCGATCGCCAGTTACCTGCGCAAGCAGGTTTCGTGAGGCAGTGTATGCGGTCGAAGGTTGTTCTGGCCCTTTTCCTATGTGTCCTGCTGGGCACAGCTTTGTTCGCTGCGGAAAGCATGGCAGAAGTTCAGGGTCTGGCTTTTGAATGGGTAGAAGGGGAGCAGTACTTCCCGCAGGACGAGCCATGGACCTATCACTATAGCTACCGCTATCCACTGATCAAGGGCGATGGGCCCGTGCAGGAAGCGATCAATGATTACTTTCGTAACGCCCTCAATGAGATGACCATGATAGTCATCCCCATGTTTTCTGCCGACCCCATCATGGTGGGCGCAGGTGCCAATGAGATCAGCCAACGCTATGAAGTCACCTGCAACAACGGCGCCTTTTTCAGCGTGTTATTGACGCAGGTGCAGACCATGGAAGGTGAAACGCTCACCACACTGCAGTCGGCGGTGTTCGCCACATCCGGCGAATACATAGGGGAAAGCCTGACACTGCGGGGTCTGGTGCAGGTGGGTCCCAGCAGTCAGGAGTTGGGCGAAGCCGTGCTGCAGGATATCTGGAAAGATATCCAGGTCCAGATGCGCCATGGTGCATACGGGTGGAAAAGCGACCTGAGTTCTGATATACTCAGGGCAGATTTCTATCCGGAAGTGCAGTTCTATGCTGACGCATTAGCTAATGCGGTGTTTTATCTTCAGCCCGGCCAATTCAGACAGGATGATCTACTTGTGACCTATACTTACACGTCACAGAGGCTGGAAGAACTGCTGGCAGAGCAAGATTAGTATGGTTTGGGGAGGGGTTCATATGTTGATGGATGCGCTTGTCAAGACGAAGCCGGCGGAGGGGCTTGAGTTGTTGCAGGTGAAGAAGCCCGTGCCCAAGGACGACGAGGTGCTGATCAAGATCCACAAAACCGCCATCTGCGGCACGGATCTGCATATTTATCATTGGGACGCCTGGAGCCAGAAACACGTCGAGCCTCCGCGCGTCATCGGCCACGAGTATGTGGGTGAGATCGCTCAGGTTGGCAGCATGGTGAAATCTTTTCGCATCGGGCAGACTGTCTCCGGTGAAGGGCATATCGTCTGCGGGCACTGCCGCAACTGCCGCGCCGGCAACGGGCAATGGTGCCACGAGACCAAGGGCATAGGGGTCAGCCGCGCGGGCGCCTTTGCCCAGTTCCTGTGCATACCGGCGTCCAACTGCATTCCCATCAGCGCTGACCTGGATGAAGAAATCGTCTCCTTCTTTGACGCGCTGGGTAATGCGACCCATACGGCACTGATGTTTGACCTGGTGGGGGAGGATATCCTGATCACCGGCGCCGGGCCCATTGGCATCATGGCCGGCGCTATCTGCCGGCACAATGGTGCGCGTAAGGTCTTCATCACGGATATCAATGATTACCGGTTGGACTTGGCCAAAAAACTGGGCGCCACCACCACAGTGAATGTCGCCCGTGAGGCGCTGCAGCCGGCCATGCAGGCAGCCGGCATGGTGGAGGGTTTTGACGTGGGCATGGAGATGTCTGGCAGCCCCAGCGCGCTTAAGCAAGTGCTGGATACCATGCGCAACGGCGGCAAGGTAGCCCTGCTTGGCCTCTTTGGCAAGCAGGTGGAGCTGGACATGGATCAGATCATCCTGAAGGGGCTGACACTCCAGGGTATCTATGGCCGCAAGATGTATGAGACCTGGTACAAGATGGCCGCGATGGTTCAATCGGGGCTCGATCTGTCAGCCCTGATCACCCATCGCTTTCACTACACGCAGTTTCAGGAAGCCTTTGATGTCTTAAGCAGCGGTAAAGCCGGAAAGGTCATCCTGGATTGGAGTGAAAAAGTATGAAAAGGGCCCTGCAAATTTATCAAAATGTGTTGGATGACATCAAACAGGCCGGCACCTACAAGGCTGAGCGGGTCATTACCACGCCCCAGCGTGCCAGGATCGATACAACGGCCGCGCTGGGTGTGCTGAATATGTGTGCGAACAATTACCTGGGCTTGTCAAATCATCCGCAGCTCATCCAGGCGGCCAGGGACAGCTATGACCGCTGGGGCTTTGGCTTGTCCAGCGTCCGCTTCATCTGCGGCACCCAGCAGATCCATATAGAGTTGGAAAACAGGCTGTCATGTTTCCTGGGTATGGAGGATACCATCCTTTACTCCTCCTGCTTTGACGCAAACGGTGGCCTGTTTGAGACATTGCTTACGGATCAGGATGCCGTGATCTCGGACGAACTCAACCATGCCTCTATCATAGACGGCATCAGGCTGTCCAAGGCGCAGCGCCTTCGCTACCGCAATAGCGATATGCAGGATCTGGAGGCCCAGCTGCTTGCTGCGCAGGATGCCCGCATCAGGCTGATCGCCACGGACGGCGTGTTTTCCATGGATGGATATATCGCTAAGCTTCGGGAGATCTGTGACCTGGCGGACAAATACGATGCGCTGGTCATGGTGGATGACAGCCACGCGGTCGGGTTCATGGGCAAGCAGGGCAGGGGGACGCCCGAGCACTGCGGCGTGATTGGCAGGGTGGACATCCTCACCGGTACCTTTGGCAAGGCTATGGGCGGCGCATCCGGAGGTTACACAACGGCATCCCAGCCCATCGTGGACCTGCTGCGCCAAAGGTCCAGGCCCTACCTGTTCAGCAACACGCTGGCTCCGGCCATCTGTGCCGCGACGCTCAAAACGCTTGACCTGCTGGAAGAGAGCACAGCGCTGCGCGACAAGGTGCACGAAAACACCAGCTACTTCAGGCAAAAAATGTTGGCCTTAGGCTTTGATGTCCCGGCAGGCGAGCACCCCATTGTGCCTGTCATGCTGTATGACGCGCATGTGGCAGCGGAGTTTGCCCGCAGGATGCTTGATAAGGGCGTCTATGTGGTTGCCTTCAGTTACCCCGTGGTGCCCCAGAACAAGGCGCGCATCAGAACGCAGGTGAGTGCCGGGCACACCAAGCAGGACCTTGACTTTGCCGTGGAGTGCTTCGCGCAGGTTAAAGGGGAGATGGGTATCTAACATAGAAGGAAGTATTGTATGAGCGAACAGACCAACAAAAAACCTGTCATTTTTTCGGGTGTCCAGCCTTCAGGCCGGATCACCCTGGGCAACTACATCGGCGCGATCCGTAATTTTACCCTGCTGGAAAAGGACTATGACTGCCTGTTCTGCGTGGTGGACTTGCACGCGCTGACCGTGCGGCAGACGCCCGCCAACCTGCGCAGGCAGACGCTTGAGCTCACAGCGCTCTATATTGCCTGCGGCCTTGATCCCAAACGCAATATCATCTATTGCCAGAGCCATGTTCCTGCGCACGCGGAGTTAGCTTGGATACTCAATTGCTTCACCTACATGGGTGAGCTTGGCCGCATGACGCAGTTCAAAGATAAATCCACCCAACACAAGGATAACATCAACGCGGGTTTGTTCACCTATCCTGCGCTGATGGCGGCGGACATCCTGCTCTATCAGACCAGCGTGGTCCCCGTGGGCGGAGATCAAAAGCAGCATTTGGAGATCACGCGCGATATCGCCTTGCGCTTCAACGGACTGTATGGCGACGTTTTCACCATCCCTGAGCCCTATATCCCCAAGGAAACGGCCAGGATCATGAGCTTGTCTGATCCGGAGAAGAAGATGAGCAAGTCAGACGAGGATGAGAACAGCCTGATCACGCTGCTGGATGACAAGGACGTTATCCGCCGTAAGTTCAAACGCGCGGTGACTGACTCACAAGCGCAGATCAGCTATGACCCGCTCAATAAGCCAGGTGTCAGCAATCTGCTGGGGATACTCTCGGCCTGTTCCGGGCAAAGCATCGCGTCTTTGACTGAAGAACTGTCAACCGCTGGCTATGGCCAGTTGAAGGATCGCACTGCTGAGGCGGTGATCGAGGCGCTGCTTCCCATCCAGCAGGCCTACACCAAGCTGATGGCGGACAAAGGTTATCTGGTCGATATCCTCAAAGATAACGCCCTGCGCGCCGGCGTTCTGGCTGAGCGGACGCTCCACAAGGTTTATAAAAAGGTTGGCCTTTACCAAATCTAGCACAGGGCAGGTATACATGAACACGATCGCTTTCGCGGCCGGTAACCGGGAGATCAGACAGCTTACCTTGCATGAGCCCAAGGGAGAGCCCAAGGCCGTTGTGCAGATCGTCCACGGTATGGCGGAGCATTATCAGCGCTACTATCCTCTGGCTGAGTATCTTTGCGCTCAGGGGTATGCCGTTGCCGGTCACGACCTGATCGGCCACGGGCCGGAGACGCCCGCGTCCGAATTGGGCTATCTGGGTGATCACAATGGCTGGCAGAGGCTCGTCTATGACCTGAACACCGTACACATCATCCTGTGCCAGCGATGGCCCAACGCCAAGCAGGTGCTGCTGGGGCACAGCATGGGCAGCTTTCTGGCGCGTGAGTACGTGATTCAGTTCGGGCATGAGCAGTTGGATGGTTTGGTGCTCAGCGGTACGGGTTTCACCCCGCCAAACATATGCAGCGTGGGCCTTGCGCTGTCTCAGGTTATCTGTGCACTGGGAGGGAAAAGGAAACCCTCCTCCCTGATCGACCGCATGGCCTTTTCCGGCAACAACCGAGCTTTCAAACCATCCAGGACTCCCCTTGATTGGCTCAGTCGCGATGAGAAAGAGGTAGACAAATACATCTCCGATCCCTATTGCGGCTTTGTCTTCACCGGGGGAGGCTACCGCGACCTCTTCAAAGGCCTTATGCTGCTGACAAAACTAGATCGTCTTGGCAAGGTGCCAAAAGGTTTGCCGGTGCTGATGATTTCAGGTGAAAGTGACCCAGTGGGGGGAAAGCGGCTGTCCGGTATGCGGGCAGTCGTACAGCAGTACCGGCAGGCAGGCCTTCTGGACATTACAATAAAAACCTATCCAGAAGGCCGTCATGAGATGCTTAATGAAATCAACCGCGACGAAGTCAGGGCGGATTTGCATGCCTGGCTTAGCTCCATATGAGGAGGGATGAGAATGTACCAGTTTTATCCGGGGGATATCACCAATGTACATGGTATCCGTGTAGGTCAGGCGCAAAATGAAAAGGCACGCACTGGCGTGACCGTGGTGCTGGCACCAAAGGAAGGCGCCGTGGGCGGCGTGTCCGTGCGCGGCGGAGCCCCAGGCACCAGGGAGACAGATGTGCTGCGGCCCGGCAACCTGGTGGACCATGCGCACGCTGTGGTGCTGGCAGGCGGCAGCGCCTTTGGCTTGGCCGCCGCGGATGGTGTCATGCGCTTTCTGGCACAGGCGGGTATCGGCCTTGATATGGGCACGGCGCGCGTACCCATTGTGCCCGCGGCGGTACTATACGACCTTTCAGAGGGTGAAAGCGGCGTCTATCCCGACGCTGCCATGGGCCGCACGGCCTGCATGGCAGCGGCCAAGGGGCTTTCGCAGGGACGTTATGGCGCCGGCTGCGGGGCCACGGTGGGCAAGCTCATCACCTCTGCCCTGCCGGCATCCGGCGGCATTGGTTCTGCTTCCATTACATTGTCTGAAGGTGTCACGGTGGGTGCCATCGTTGCTGTCAACGCCATGGGAGATATTTACCACCCCGCCAGCAATGAATGCATTGCCTGCGCTGTGATGCCGGACGGCACATGGGTGCAGGCCGAAGGCCTGCTTTATGGTGTGGCGCCCGCGCCCCAACAGATCCGGATCCCTGCGCCGGGCTCAAACACCACCATTGGTGTTGTGGCTGTGGATTGCAGTCTGACCAAGGCCCAGGCGAACCGCCTGGCCGATATAGCACATGACGGATTGGCGCGCACCATTCGTCCCGTACATACGCAGATGGACGGTGACACGATGTTTGCCCTGGCGACTGGCCGCGTTGACTCTGACGTGAATTTCGTCAAGCTCTGCGCCGCCGCCAGCGAGGTCACCGCCCGCGCCATCACCAACGCCATCTTGCACGCAAGGCAGTGATCATTGGCATCGGGTTTGACTTGTGCAGCGTGACGCGCATCCAGTCGCTCCTGCAGGATGATCGCTTCCTGTTGCGTTACTTTTCGCGGGAGGAGCAGGATTACATCCATTCCCGCGGCGCGATGTCCGCAGCTTCCGCGGCAGCCTGCTTTGCCGCCAAAGAAGCCTATGCCAAGGCCCTGGGCTCAGGTTTTGAGGGGATATCACCCAAAGATATCGGCATCCTGCATGATGAGAAGGGGGCGCCAAGCTACAGGCTGGAGGGTCTTGCTCTCACGCGCGCTCAGGCTATGGGCGTATGCCATGCGCACCTGAGCTTGAGCCACGAGCAGGGCTTGGCGGCGGCAGTCGCCGTACTGGAGGGGGAATAATATGCACCCTGTCGTTACGCCGGGAGAAATGCGGCGGCTGGAACAGCAGGCTTTTCAACATGGCGTTTCCAGCTTGTTATTGATGGAAAATGCGGCGCACGCGCTGGTCGATGAACTTGTCAATATGCAGGGCGCGGCAAAGGGGAAAGCGGTCTGCTTCTTTTGCGGCGTGGGCAATAACGGCGGCGATGGATTGGCCGCTGCGAGGCTCTTCCATCTGCGAGGCGGCAAAGCATATATTTGCCTGAGCGGAGAGGTCAAAACATCTGATGCCCTGATCAATTTGCGCTATGCCCAAGCGCTCAGGCTGTCCTTTGTAGAGAGCCCGGCGGACATGCCTGCGCTGGATGCAGCAGTGGACGCCCTGTTTGGTACGGGCTTGGACCGCGCGCCTGAAGGGAAGGCGGTTGAGCTGATCGACGCCATCAATCTATTGAAGGTGCCTGTGCTCAGCGCGGATGTCCCCTCAGGTTTTGACGCTCAGACTGGTTTTGCCTATGACCATTGTGTGCGGGCGACCAGAACGATCACCTTTCAATATCCAAAGATAGGGCTCTATTTGACGCAGAGGCCCGACTGTGTGGGTGAACTGATCATCAAAGACATTGGCATACCATTTGATATGCTTGAAGAGCCTCTCCTGATGACGCTGGAGGCCTGGGAACTGCATGGCAGGCTGCCCCAGCGCTCTCGCGCCGCGCACAAGGGCTCAAGTGGCCGGGTGCTGGTTTATGCCGGCAGCATGGGCATGGCAGGCGCGGCTGCGATGGCGGCGCAGGCTTGCCTGCGTGCCGGGGCAGGTCTGGTGACCCTCGTTTGCAGGGAAGACATGATCCCCATTTTGCAGATCCTGGTGCCCGGCGCGCAGTGTCAGGCTATCCAGAAAGTGTTGAAAAAAATACCGGCGCATGATGTGCTGCTGGCCGGGTGCGGCCTGGGGCAGGAAGCAGCTGTCTGGGATGACTTGATGTGCCTGTATGACCCTGCCTTGCCTACAGTGCTGGATGCTGACGCGCTCAACCTGCTGGGGAAAAACGCACGCAGGCTGGGGGATAAGACCATCATCACGCCTCATGTCGGCGAAGCCGGCCGACTGCTTGATTGGCCTCTGCAGGCGGTCACAGCCTCCATGGTGGAGGCCGCCCACGCTCTGCATAGCAAGTACGATTGTATTGTCGCGCTCAAAAGCCACTGCAGCGTCATCACCGATGGCGCGCAGACTGCCCTTAACACCGTGGGTTCTCCGGCGCTTGCCAAGGGTGGCAGCGGCGATGCCTTGGCTGGCATCATGGCAGGCCTTCTGGCGCAAAAGACGCCGCCCTTTGAGGCAGCGCGCGTCGCTTGCCTGTGGCTGGGCAAGGCAGGGCGACTGGCAGAAGAGAGATTTGGGGTGCACTCCGTCCTCACTACCGATGTTCTGTCACTGATGGGAAAAGCTTCAAAATAGCAGCGCAATGCATGAAAAATCCGCCTGATACTATTTGAAAACAGTAATGCTCCGATGCGAAGAGAGATTTTTCGTCATATCAAAGTCGAGAGAAGAAGGCGTAGTCGCAGTCTACGCCGACTGAATGAGACAAAGATAGGGCGGAAAAGATCCGCCGCATCGGAGCATTACTGTTTGAGAATGGTATGAAACCCAGGTCTCGAGCGGCTTTTTTGTTGGCTTGCTTATTTCAGTTTGAACTCAGCCCAGATGTTCTGGTACACCTGTTCATAGTTGCCCAGATCCATGATGAACTCCGTCTCGCCCAACAATTCCTTGGGGATATTGATCGCAGGGTTGTTGCGCAGATACTCTGGGATCAGTGGATAGGCAGTGGCGACGGGGGAGAGGTAATACTGCATGGCGGCTGTATTGGCAGCCACTTCGCTGTCCAGCAGGAAGTTGAGCAGCGCATGGGCATTCTGGGGATGCGGGGCGTCTTTGGCTATCACCAGCGAGTCAATGCCAAAGCCCATTCCCTCCTTGGGATAAACCACCTTCAGATCAGGATTGCCGTCCATTGCCAGCAGCACGAAGGGGGTGAACATGTAGCCCACGCTGACATCGCCATTGATCAGATCCTGATGGGGGGTATTGTAGTTGAACACGCGTACATTGGGACGCAGCTGGAAGAGCTTCTCCTTGGCTTGCTCAAGCGCGGCATCATCGGTCGTGTTGAAGGAATAGCCCAGGGTCTTCAGCGTGATGCCAATGATGTTGCGCGCATCATCGATGAGCACGATGCTATCCTTGAGGCGTTCGTCCCACAGGCTTTCATAGCCGGTGATCTCAATGTCTGGGTCAAGCAACGTCGGATTATAAACGATCAGCGGCGTACCCGCGGTATAGGGGACAGTGTACTCGTTGCCTTCATCATAATACTGGCTCAGGAAAGCGGGGTCCAGGTTGCCGTAGTTGGGCAGCAGCGCCTTGTCAAGCTTCAGAAGCTTGTCGTCCTTGCGCAGCATGTTGATGGCATAATCGCTGGCCAGGATAACGTCATAGCCTGTTCCCGCGCTAGCCATCTTGATGAGCATTTCTTCGTTGCTCTCGAAGTTGGTGTAGTTGACCTTGATGCCCGTGGTCTCAGTGAACTTGGCAACCGTTCCATCATCGATGTAGGTTGCCCAGGTGAACACGTTGAGCACCTTTTCTTCTTCAGCCAGGGCCGGGGGGAAGGATGCAAGCATTAGCAGTGCTGCCAGGAAAAGGGCGGATATCTTCTTCATCATCAAGCCTCCTCAAATATACTATTAATTATTTTACCCCGTATGGATAATATCAAACTTCGCCGCGCGGGTCAGGCGGTTCATCACGGCCAGGCCAAGTCCCGTTGGAGGCAGTGTTTCACTGTAGATCTGTGTGACATTTTGCTCATCATAGACGCGCAGAAGGTAAAACAGCCGCTGAGCGGCGGCGATTGCGTCCGGACCCAGATCGTCCACCAGCCTTTGGCCGTAGAGAGGCAGGTGATCATGCATCGCCATGATGCGCGTTCCAGGCGCGGCATCATAAGCCTGACAGATCTCGCGCGCGACGGCCTCCTTGCCACCTTCCACCAGCGTCAGACGCGCCTTTGGCGCGTAATGGCGGTGGCGCATTCCTGGCGATAAAGCGGGCTCGCCAGGCCGCAAAGGCCGCATCACGCTGTCCGCCACCCGGCAGTCCCCTATGATCAATACAATTTGCTCTGGGGTGACAGCGCCCGGACGCAGGATGGTGGGTACCCGATCCTGAAGGTCCAGCACGGTGGATTCAAGCCCCACCTGGCATCTGCCGCCGTCCAGGATCAGTGGGATGCGGCCCCGCAGATCATCCAGTACATGCTGCGCCATGGTTGGGCTGGGATGTCCAGAACTATTGGCGCTGGGTGCCGCGATGGGCAGCGATGCAGCCTGTATCAGTTTGATAGCTACCGCGTGGCCTGGCATTCGTATGGCCACGGAGGACAGCCCGGCGGTCACGATGTCGGGCACTATCGACTTCTTTTGCAGCACCAGCGTCAGGGGTCCCGGCCAGAAGGCATCGGCCAGAAGCCGGGCGGTCTCTGTCCAGTGGCACAAAGCCTGCGCCTGCGCCGTTTCACCAATATGCACGATCAGCGGATTATCAGCCGGGCGCTGCTTGGCTGCAAAAATATTCTTAACTGCCTGAGCGTCCAGGGCGTTTGCGCCTAGGCCGTAGACCGTCTCTGTGGGAAATGCCACCAGTTGGCCCACCTGCAGCAACCGGGCAGCCTGGATGATATTCAGATCACTGGCCTCAAGCAATTGCGTGTTCAAGTCTGTTTTGCGCTCCTCTTAACAAAGCAGCGGAGAGATGCCTCGCATCTTCTCCGCTGCAACCCATCATAGTAACCCCGAAGTGCCGCTGTCCTTAGTTTTTTCACCCGCTGTGTAAAGCAGGCCGGTGCCCGGCATTGAGCCTTTGCCTTCCCCTGACGTGTCGCCACGGGGGCTTGGCAGCCACTCTCCGACAAGGGCTCCGTTAGAAGAAATGTGGGTAAAAACAAAGGGCTGGCAAACACCTCAGGAATAGTTCCTACACGCAAATTATAGTTTCTATGCTCCGGCCTGTCAAGGGGTTTTGATGCCCCGGCATCGATTGTACGGCATTTCCAAAGCAAAGGCGCCTGTTGCCAGGCGTCCTTCGCATGTGTTGAAATTAGTAGGTCTCCTGCAACTGGATGTTTTTGTATCGCCTGAGCCCTGTGCCGGCAGGAATGAGTTTGCCGATGATGACATTTTCTTTCAGGCCGTCCAGTGGATCGATCTTGCCCTTGATGGCCGCTTCTGTCAACACGCGCGTGGTTTCCTGGAAGGAGGCGGCGGAGAGGAAACTGTCGGTGGCAAGCGATGCCTTGGTGATGCCCAGCAGTACACGCTTGGCAACCGCGGGGCGACCGCCTGCCTTGAGGGTAGCTTCATTGGCGAGTTCAAAGCGGAAAATGTCTACCAGGCTGCCAGGCAACAGATCTGTATCGCCTGCGTCTTCAATACGCACCTTGCGCAGCATCTGGCGAATGATCACCTCAATGTGTTTGTCCGCGATGCTGACGCCCTGGCTGTGATAGACGCTGAGCACTTCGCGCAGCAGGTATTCCTGAACAGCCTTGATGCCAAGGATACGCAGCAGGTGATGGGGGTTGATGGAGCCGTCGATCAGCTCATCACCCGCCTGGACATGGTCGCCCTCTTCCACCTTGAGGCGCGCGCCGTAGTGGACCAGGTAACTCTTCTTTTCGCCTGGATCATCGTCCGAGGTGACCACCAGTTCACGTTTCTTTTTCACGGTGACCATGCTGACGGTACCGCTGATCTCGGCCAATGTGGCTTCGCGTTTGGGCTTGCGGGCCTCAAAGAGCTCTTCCACGCGGGGAAGGCCCTGTGTGATATCTTCCGCGGAGGCTACGCCGCCGGTGTGAAAGGTACGCATTGTCAGCTGAGTACCGGGTTCGCCGATGGACTGCGCGGCAATGATGCCAATTGCTTCGCCGATATCCACGTCCCCGCCGTGTGCCAGGTTTGATCCGTAGCAGCGTGAGCAGACGCCCGTGCGCGAACGGCAGGTGAGCACACTGCGCACCTGCATCTTGGTCACCCCGGCCTCAGTAATTGTGTGGGCAAGCTTCGAGTCGATGGCATCGTTGATGTGGCAGATGATCTCACCTGTGACGGGATGGATGACATCCTCAGCCGCGACGCGTCCGGTGATGCGTTCCTCCAGGGGTTCTATCTCAGAAATGGGTTCCACCATGATGCCGCGCACTTTTTCCCCGCGGACTTCAAAGCAATCCACCTCGCGCACGATAACTTCCTGCGAGACGTCCACCAAACGGCGTGTCAGGTAACCTGAGTCGGCCGTGCGCAGCGCAGTATCGGCCAGGGACTTACGGCTGCCATGGGAGGACATGAAGAACTCAAGGACATTGAGGCCTTCGCGGAAGTTGGCACGGATGGGCAATTCGATGGTCTTGCCAGAAGGGGAAGCCATCAGGCCGCGCATGCCGGCCAACTGGGCCACCTGGCCCACGGAGCCGCGGGCGCCGGAGTTGGTCATCATGTAGATGGGGTTCTTGCTGTCCAGCACGCCCATCACGCGGTTTTTTAGTTTTGTTGTGGTATCACCCCATAAGGCAATGACCGCTTTGTAGCGCTCATCCTCGCTCATGAGGCCGCGGCGGAATCGTGCTTCGATCTGTGCCACAGTCTTGTCAGCGTCTGCCAACCACTCGGCCTTTTCCGGCGGTACAATGATGTCAGCGATGGAAACTGTGATAGCACCCTTGGTGGAGTAGACATAACCCAGGCGCTTGATTTCATCAAGCACCGTGGCGCAGGTCGTCACGCCATGCACATGGAAGCACTTCTCTACGATGCGGCCCAAGTCCTTCTTGACGACTTCGTGGTCGATCTCCAGTTTGAACGCGTCATCCGCGTTCAGGCGCGTTTGAAAGCCAAGGTCCTGCGGTATGATTTCGTTGAATATCAACAGTCCCAGAGTGCAATTGATCAGGCGCTGCTCTGATTTCCCATCAAAACTGCGCTGGATGCGCACTTTGATGGGGGTTTGCAGCGTGATCTGGCCGTCTTCATAGGCCAGCTGCGTCTCATCGCGGGAGGAGAAGATTCTGCCAGCGCCTTTTGCCTTTTCATCATGGACTGTCAGGTAGTGGCAACCAATGACCATATCCTGCGCAGGCGAGATGACAGGCTTTCCATCTTGGGGTTTCATGATATTGTTGGCGGCCAGCATCAGGAAGCGCGCCTCGGCCTGCGCCTCGGCAGACAGCGGCACATGCACGGCCATCTGGTCGCCGTCAAAGTCGGCGTTGTAGGCAGTGCAGACAAGGGGATGCAGTTTGATGGCCTTGCCTTCCACCAGCACCGGCTCAAAGGCTTGGATGCCCAGGCGGTGCAGCGTGGGCGCGCGGTTGAGCAGCACAGGGTGATCCTTGATCACGGTTTCCAGGATATCCCAGACCTCAGGCCTGACTTTTTCCACAGCGCGCTTGGCGGATTTGACATTGTTGCAGATGCCCAACTTGACCAACCGCTCCATGACGAAGGGCTTGAAGAGCTCCAGCGCCATCTCCTTGGGCAGACCGCACTGGTGCAGCTTGAGCTCGGGACCTACCACGATGACCGAACGGCCGGAGTAGTCCACTCGCTTGCCCAGGAGGTTCTGGCGGAAGCGTCCCTGCTTGCCGCGCAGCAAGTCAGACAGGCTCTTGAGCGGCCGGTTGCCGGGGCCGGTGACAGCGCGGCCGCGGCGGCCGTTGTCGATCAGGGCATCGACCGCTTCTTGCAGCATACGCTTTTCGTTGCGCACGATGATCTCGGGGGTTCCCATCTCAAGCATCCGCTTGAGGCGGTTGTTGCGGTTGATGACGCGGCGGTAGAGGTCGTTGAGATCGCTGGTGGCAAAGCGGCCGCCGTCCAGCTGCACCATCGGGCGTAGATCGGGCGGAATGACGGGCAGTACATCCAGGATCATCCATTCCGGCTTATTGTTGGAATTGCGAAAAGCTTCCACTACCTCCAGGCGCTTGATTGCGTGGGTGCGCTTCTGGCCCTCGGTTTCCTTGTCGCGCTCTTTTTCGATCAGGATAGCGATCTCGCTGCGCAGGTCTTTGCTGAGCGTATCAAGGTCCAGCTCTTTGAGCAGGGCCTTGACGGCTTCAGCGCCAATGCCGGCGCGGAAAGACCCACGGTCAGCTTTGTCCTTGGCCATGATCTGGCGGTAGGCAGCGTCAGAGATCAGGGAGTTCTTTTCGACCTTGGTGAAATCCGTATTGCCGGGATCGATCACGATGTAGGAGGCGAAGTAGAGCACCTTCTCCAGGTTGCGCGGGGAGATGTCCAGCAGCATGCCCATGCGGCTGGGGATGCCCTTGAAATACCAAATATGGCTTACAGGCGCTGCCAATTGCAGGTGGCCCATGCGCTCGCGGCGCACCTTGGAGCGGGTGACCTGCACGCCGCACTTGTCGCAGATCTTTTCCTTGTCGCGGTACTTGATGCGTTTATACTTACCGCAGCTGCACTCCCAGTCTTTGACGGGCCCGAATATCTTCTCGCAAAACAGGCCGCCGCGCTCGGGTTTCAGTGTGCGGTAGTTGATGGTCTCAGGCTTGGTTACTTCCCCAAAGGACCACCTTAACATTTCCTCAGGGGACGCCATGCCAATTTGGATGGAATCCAGGTTTGTCAGTTCAAACATATAGCTCCTCCTGCTGGGCTTTACTCAATATCATCATCATCAAGGTCAAGGCTGAGATCCTCGTCCTCGTCTTCATCGTCCAGCTTGTCCTCCACCTCATCGGCCAGTGACAGCTCGCCCTCGCCCAGGCTCAGGTCATCCAGATCAATGTCATCCAGTTCTTCATGCACAGCCTGCACATTGCTGGGCATCTCCTCGCGGCGCAGGGAGATAGGTGGCGTGTCGTCTTCTTCGATCTCGCGCAGGACGATCTCCTCCCTGTTGTCACCCCAAACTTTAATATCCAGGCTCAGCGCCTGCAGCTCCTTGATGAGCACCTTGAAGCTTTCGGGGATACCGGGGGTGGGGATGGACTTGCCCTTGACAATGGCCTCATAGGCCTTGACGCGGCCTACGACATCGTCTGATTTGACGGTGAGGATCTCTTGCAGGGTATTGGCCGCGCCATAGGCTTCCAGTGCCCAGACTTCCATCTCACCAAAGCGCTGGCCGCCAAACTGAGCTTTACCGCCCAGAGGCTGCTGTGTCACCAGGGAATAGGGGCCTGTGGATCTGGCATGCATCTTGTCATCCACCAGATGGTGGAGCTTCAGGAAGTACATATAGCCAACCGTTACTTTGTTCTCAAAGGCATCGCCGGTGCGTCCGTCGTAGAGCACTGTTTTGCCGTCTTTGTTGTAGCCTGCAGCCAGGAGGCATTCTTCGATGTCCAGCTCGCTGGCACCGTCAAAGACAGGGGAGGCAACATGCCAGCCCAGGGCCTTGGCGGCCATGCCCAAATGGACTTCCAGTACCTGGCCCAGGTTCATTCGCGAAGGCACGCCCATGGGGTTGAGCACGATATCAAGCGGAGTGCCATCGGGCAGGAAAGGCATGTCCTCCTCAGGCAGTATGCGGGACACAACGCCCTTGTTGCCATGACGGCCCGCCATTTTATCGCCCACGGAGATCTTGCGCTTTTGTGCTATATAGACGCGTACCATCTGGTTGACGCCGGGGGAAAGCTCGTCTTTGTTCTCGCGGGTGAAGACCTTGACATCCACCACGATGCCGCCCTCGCCATGAGGGACCTTGAGCGAGGTATCACGTACCTCACGCGCCTTTTCCCCAAAGATGGCGCGGAGCAGGCGCTCTTCCGCTGTCAGCTCGGTTTCGCCCTTAGGGGTTACCTTGCCTACCAGGATATCACCCGCACGGACCTCCGCCCCAATACGCACAACGCCAAACTCATCCAGATCCTTGAGTGCGTCTTCGCCTACGTTGGGGATGTCACGGGTGATCTCTTCCGGGCCCAGCTTGGTTTCACGGGCTTCGGACTCATACTCTTCAATATGGATGGAGGTGTATTTGTCCTCTGTGACCATGCGCTCAGAGATGAGGATAGCATCCTCATAGTTGTAGCCTTCCCAGGTCATGAAGCCGATAAGCACGTTGCGGCCAAGGGCGATCTCACCCTGATCAGTGCTGGGTCCATCAGCCAGGAGGTCTCCTACCTCGATCTCTTCGCCCTGTGACACGCGCGGGCGCTGGTTGATGCAGGTGGATTGGTTGGAGCGTGCAAACTTGGTCAGGCGATAGCGGAAGCGCTCGCCTTTGGCATCCTTGATGACGATCTCATCAGCGGAAACGCTTTCAACAATGCCGGCGTGTTTGGAGAGCAGCACCACGCCCGAATCGTGCGCGGCCTTGAACTCCATGCCTGTGCCGATGATGGGTGCCTCAGGCACCAACAGGGGAACCGCCTGGCGCTGCATGTTGGATCCCATCAGGGCGCGGTTGGCGTCATCATTTTCCAGGAAGGGGATCATGGCGGTGGCAACGGAAACCAGCTGTTTGGGCGAGATGTCAACGTAATCAACTCGCTCGCGCGGCACACGGACGACTTCCTCACGCCAGCGGCAGGTGACATGGTCATTGATAAAGCTGCCATCAGGGCCAATGGGCTCAGTGGCCTGGGCTATGTAGTATTTGTCCTCTTCATCGGCCGTCATGTAGACGATCTGGTTCACGACCTTGCGTGTTTTCTCGCTCACTTTGCGGTAAGTTGCCTCGATGAAGCCATACTCATTGATGCGCGCATAGGTGGCAAGCGAACCGATCAGGCCAATGTTGGGGCCTTCAGGCGTTTCGATGGGGCAGATGCGGCCATAGTGGCTGTAGTGAACGTCGCGCACTTCCATGCCGGCACGGTCACGGTTCAGTCCGCCCGGGCCCAGCGCCGACAGGCGGCGCTTGTGGGTCAGCTCTGCCAGGGGGTTGGGCTGATCCATGAACTGCGACAGTTGCGAGGAGCCAAAGAACTCCTTGACAGCGGCGGAAACAGGACGGATGTTGATCAGGTCGCCGGGCTTGACGTCATTGGCGTCCTGGATAGCCATGCGTTCACGTACCACGCGCTCAAGACGCGACATACCGATGCGGATCTGGTTTTGCAGCAGCTCGCCAACGCTGCGCACACGGCGGTTGCCCAGGTGGTCAATATCGTCCACCTCGCCAACCCCGTAGGGCAAGCCCAGGATATAGCTGACAGTGGCAACGATATCATCGATGATGATATGCTTTGGCACCAGCAGAGAAGCGTTTTCCCTGACGACGCGCTTGAGGTCTTCCTCTGGCACGCCTTCAATGATTTGCAGCAACGTGGGCAGGTGGACCATTTCCAATATGCCGCACTCCTTGGGGTCAAAGGGCAGATATTCCTTGGCATTAGCGAAGTTGTTGCCAAGGACCTTGTGCACACGGTCCTCCAATTGGATATTGACCGCGTTGATGCCAGCGTTCTGGATGTCAACGGCGACGGCCGGTTTGATCACCGCGCCGGCTTTCACCAGAACTTCGCCTGTGCGCTTGTCAATCACGTCCTGAGCCGCGATCCTGCCGGAGATACGGGCAGCGACGCTCAGCTTTTTGCTATATTTGTAGCGCCCCACGCGCATCAGATCGTAGCGCTTGGAGTCAAAAAACAGGTTGTGCAGCAGGATGCGCGCGCCGTCTTCAGTGGGCGGCTCGCCGGGTTTCTGTCGACGGTAGATCTCCAGCAGCGCGTCGGTCTGGGATTTGATGTTGACATCGCTTTTGGCGATAGTAGCCATCAGGCGCTCATCTTCACCAAGCAGATCGGTCAGCTGCTGATCGGTGCCGTAGCCAAGGGCACGCAGGATGATTGTGATGGGCAGTTTACGGGCGCGGTCGATGCGCACCCACAGGCAATCATTGGAGTCGGTTTCGTATTCTATCCAGGCGCCGCGATTGGGGATGACCTGCGATGAAAACAGCTGCTTGCCGGCCTTGTCGATCTCTTTGGTATAGTAGCACCCCGGGGAGCGGACGAGCTGGCTGACAATGACGCGCTCAGCACCATTGATGATGAAGGTGCCGTACTCTGTCATCAAAGGGAAATCGCCCATGAAGACATCAGTTTCCTTGATTTCGCCTGTCTCTTTGTTCTTGAGGCGGACAAACACCTTCAGCGGCGCCGCGTAGGTCAAGTCCCGCTCTTTGCAGCGTTCGACAGAGTTCTTGGGTGTTTTGTCAAGAGAGTAATCAACGAACTCCAAGATCAGGTTTTCGCTGTAGTCAGTAATCGGAGATACGTCTGCCAAAACCTCCCGGAAGTCCTCTTCCAGGAATTTTCGATAGGAGTTCTTTTGAACCTCTATCAGGTTGGGCATGTCCAGTACCTCATCGATGCGCGAGAAGCTCATGCGCTTGCATAGCTTCCCCATTCGGACCTCGTGCACCATAAAAGCTATCACCCCTCCAATGCTGCCCGGCCAAGGACACAATCAAATCAGCGGCAGAATGCTACAATACATGATAATTGAACACATGCTGATCCTTTGCATCTTTCGATACCGATGCAATCATAAAGTATAGCACTGCTCATATGCCAAGTCAAGCGCAAATCGATGTATTTTACTATGAATCGAAATAGAGGTGTTACTATTCAGCCCTGCTGAATTACGCGGCCAAAATTATCTCAAAAGGGCGCCCAAAACCAAAAGGAGTTTTCCAGCGCATGTCGAATAGAGTAGACGAGATCATGGATGGGGGTGATGCCAGTGGCGGGCGGACAGTACGAAAAGGGCTTGTTTCGTCAGCTGCAGGAAACCTTTGACCGCTTGGATCGGGAGGAAAAGCAGCAC